>ENA-UEQR01000943-UEQR01000943.1-human-gut-metagenome-genome-assembly--contig:-NODE-943-length-17166-cov-12.762362_pt1 | contig 17166 bp, 17 predicted proteins | sample MGYA00242944_ERZ507941 | MGnify/ENA primary metagenome ERZ507941 (study PRJEB26167, sample SAMN06115398) | human gut metagenome | host: Homo sapiens | place: China:Chongqing | collected 2016-06-23...
AGAACCTTTCAGCTGCATCTCGACAGGCGCTTCTCCCGAATATTTACAGGCATTATTCAAGATGTTGCCGATAGCGATCTTCAGCAGATGCGGATTCGCCTCGATAGCGAAAGCGAAATGGTCGGTTGTAAAACGAACGCGGTTACCCACGAACTGCATCAGGAAGTCGGCCAGCAAAACCGTCTCACGTGCATTCTTCAGGATCTCCTTATCCCCATGAGAAAGGAAAAGCAGGTTCTTCATCAATAGGATGATGCGTTTCGTTTCGGAAGCGATACGCCCCAATGCTGCCTGGTATTCGGCCGACGTACGTTCCTTCAGCAAGCTGATCTCGCATTCTCCCTGGATGGCCGTAAGCGGATTATTCAGTTCATGAGATGCATTGCTGATAAAAGACTTCTCACTCTGGTAAGCCGCATCGATACGGTCGACCATGCGGGTCGCATACAAACGGCCGACGAAATAGACCAGGACGGCACTGATCACCAGCATCCCCAGCAACAGCCAGCCGATACGGTGCTGGATATCCCCGCCGTACTGGTTGCTCGACACAACCAGTACGATAAAATTGCCCTCATTATCCGGATAGTAGACAGCCGCTCCTAATTCTTTCCCTTCATGGAAACGAACCACATTGCCTGCATACAGGGAAGCGATCTTCTCATCGGTCAGGTAACGGGACAAGACGCTATGCGCCTCTGCGATGCTGTCGGCGTTCAGCAATATTTCCGCCGCAACAGGCAACGTCTCCTCATAATGCTGCTGGATACGGGCATAATCTTCCTCGTCCAACTCATCCTTCTCCCAATGCTTCTGTGCCGTCGCGTATGCCTTCTCCGTCAGATAGGAATAGTAGAGGCGGCTGATATAGTCGGTCGCCACAAAATAGAAAACGACTGTCACCACCGAAATAATACCGATCGTGATAGCCGTATAAAAAAGAGCAATCTTATTCCCGGTCTTCATGCTTCCATCATATAGCCCACTCCCACTACGGTGCGGATCAGTTTGCGGTCGAAATCCTTGTCGATCTTGCTACGCAGGTAATTGACATAGACATCCACCACATTCGTATTCGTATCGAAGTTCTTGTCCCAGACATTTTTCAGCAAGGTCAGCCGGCTCTGTGCCGTCCCCCGGTTCCGGATCAGATATTCGAGCAGGCGGTACTCCTTTACGGTCAGGTCGATCACTACCTTGCCACGGATCGCCCGGTGGCTGGACGGATCGAGTGTCAGGTCTCCACAACTCAGAAGCGGTACGGCAGGTTCCGCCCCCGTACGCCGTAAAAGGGCTTTGATACGGGCTTCCAGTTCCTGGAAACTGAAAGGTTTCACCAGATAGTCGTCGGCACCGGCATCCAGTCCGTTCACGATATCGTCCGTCGTCCCTAAGGCGGTCAGCATGATAACGGGCGACTGGTAGCCATACGTCTGGCGATACTGTTTACAGAGTTGCAGACCGTTCATCTTCGGCATGATGATGTCGAGTATCAACAATTGGAAATCCTCCTGCTGAACCAACTCCCAGCCGGCCTGCCCGTCATTGGCCACGCGGACTTCATGACCAAACTCCTGCAAGCCCCGCTCGATGAAAGAGGCGATGTTTATTTCATCTTCTACTAATAATATCTTTGCCATTACATGTTTTTGTGTATCGGACTACAAATATAGGATAAAAATCATCAGATCATTTGTTCTTTCCGATCCTGTAAGGCGGCCTCACCCGAAGATGATCCACTTCCAAAAAAGGAATCTTGGGATAGAGAAGGTCGAGGAGGCTAAGATCTATCTTGCCCGGAACAACCTCGATACGGACACGGGCAAGACCTTTCTTCTTAAAATCCAGAAGTTCGGCCGCACCGGCAGAGACATCGATGATACGTCCTTTGCGGAAAGGACCGCGATCGGTGACACAGACGATCACCCGCTTCATATTGGACAGGTTGGTGACACGCAGGAAAGTGCCGAAAGGATATGTGCGGTGGGCAGCAACCAGCTCATCCGCATCATGGACCCGCCCGCTGGCGGCCTTACGGCCGTGGAAACGGTTGTGGTAATAAGAAGCAAGCCCTTCCTCCTGGCCCCACACATCCCCCGTGCCCGCGAAAGCGACCAACAGAAGGATGATATGTACCAGGCGGAAGGGCATACACGTTATCGTTTTACTTTACAATAACGCAAGGCTCTTGATTTTATTGTAGCAGTTCGATTTTATTGTAACAACTTGCCCTTATATTCTCCGGTGAGCGTGTTCAGGAACGCCACGAGGCTCTTGGTATCCGCGTCCGAAATGTTCTTACCGATCTGGAACTGGTGCATGATGCGGATGGCATCTTCGACCGTCGCGATCGAACCGTCGTGCATATACGGCGGGGTAAGCATCACGTTACGCAGAGTCGGCGTCTTGAAACGATGGCGGTCCTGTTCGTTCTTCGTGACGGAATAACGTCCGTTGTCACCATCCGTCAGCCCCGTGCCGCGATAATCGAAATAATTATCCTTGATACCCATGTATTCGAAAGATTGTCCACCCAGGTTCACCCCCGTATGGCAAGTAGCGCATTTATTCTCCTTAAACAATTCGTAGCCTGCGACCTCCTCGGCCGTCAGAGCCGTCTTGTCACCCATCAGATACTTGTCGAAGCGGCTCGGCGTGAGCAACGTCTTTTCAAACTCGGCGATAGCATCGGTGATCGTAGACTGGTTGAAACCTTCCGGATACACTTCGAGGAAACGTTTGCTCAACTCCTTGTCTTCCGCCAGCTTGGCCGAAATCTCGTCAAACGAGTGGCTGCCCATTTCAACCGGGTTCAAAGGAGGCCCGGCAGCCTGTTCCTTCAGGTCGGCAGCACGTCCGTCCCAAAACTGCAGGATATTCAAAGCCGAGTTATACACAGTCGGAGCATTCACGCCGCCGAACTGTCCGTCTATCCCCTCGGAATATTGTTTGCGGTCCACACCGGCAGTCGCCAACCCGTGGCAGGTAGCACACGAGATCGTGTTATCGCCGGAAAGACGGGTGTCATGATAAAGATCGAACCCCAACGCTACCTTGGCCGAATCGGTCGGGATGGAAGCCATCAACGGTTGCACAGGCTCATTGGCAAATTCTTCGGCGACGGTAGGTGTCGAATAGTTCTTCTTACGGACATCCTTCGCCCAGGAAAGCAAGACCGCCTTTTCGTCGCTATCGAGGTTTGTCCCCCAATGCATCGGCATGTGCGAATACTTGGCGGGAGGCATGGAACCTGAGAGAGCGGCATCTTCCACCTTGGCCAGGTCGGCTTCGGAAACGAGTTTGCCATTGTCGAGCGCCTCCAGCATCGCCGTCAGATCCAGATAACGCGTACCTTCCCGCATATCCGCCTTGACAGTCGGACCGATCAGAGGAAGATTACCGTAGAAAGGAGTCGCCGCCGTAGCCGAGTGACACTGCATGCATCCGTTCTCACGAAGGATGGAAGCAACCTGTTTTGCCTGATTGTCCGCATACTTCTTGTATTCGGAGGAACCACACGAAGGCAGAACCAGAGCCAATGAAAGCAGCCCTAAAGGTAATGCCGTCCTCTTACAAAGAATAGTGTTAAGCATAATTATTGGTTTATTTAGATTTGTTAAATGCAAAGGTATGCAGAATTATCAAGAGGCATATAGAAAGCTCATCAGTTTTATCTATGGCATGATAAATAAAAACTATAGTCCCTTGTTATTCTCCAGCACCTCTCTGAGACCGTCGAGCATTTTGCCCGAAAGTTTCAGGCGGGCGAGGTTTCTCTTGTAATCGTCGGGATGATGCAGGTCGGAACCGGCATAATCGTAGAAGCCTTCCTTCATCAGGTATGCGGCATATTTGGCAGGACGGGCGCCATACACGCCGGCAAGTGAGAACAGGTTCAGCTGGAACTTGTAACCCTTGTCCTTCAGCCGGAAATAATCCTCCTTCGTCATATACATATACCGTTCCGGGTGAGCCAAGACAGGCGTGTAGCCCTCCAAGCTCAGTTCGTAAAGCAAGTTCAGATAGTCGGGAGGAGGCGAGAGATAGGAAGTCTCGACCAGGACTTGCCTGTCCTCATACGTCAAGAGGCCGTCCGCCATCTGCAAACGGAAACCGGCATCCAGCATATACTCCGCCGCCAGCCTCAACTCGATCCCTTCCGGGGCAAACTGTTTCATACAAGCAAAACGATCCTGCAAGTAACTGCGCCGGTTGTCAGGCAGGTCCGCCATTACATGAGGAGTCAGGAAAACACGTTCCACACCAGCCTCCTGCATCGCATTCAGAGCCGCCTGCATATCATCGGCGCTCTGCACACCGTCGTCCACACCGGGCAGCAGATGTGAATGCACATCTGCCGTCCCCCTCAACAAATCGGTGTGAACCGCGTTCTTCTTTGGAAAAAGTAGGGAAAACATCTTTTCTATTTATTTTTATGTTGTCCGTAACCATACCCATAGCCGTAGGAATAACCGTAGCCATACCCGTAACGGTAGCCGTACGCGCCATGCTTGTAAACCGTCCCGTTCAGGATCAGGCTCATGTTACGCAGCTTGCCTTCCTGGTAGAGTTTCTCCACTTCGGGAAGGGCACGGCGGTCCATTCTGCCCGCACGGACGACATAGATCGTCAGGTCGGCCACCCGGTTGACGATTACTGCATCGGCAACCACACCGGCCGGTACGTTGTCCAGGATGATATAATCATACCGCTTACGCAGCTCGGCGATCAAAGTCTCCAACCTGTCCCCCAGCAAGAGTTCAGCCGGGTTAGGCGGAACAGGACCGGCATGGATGATATCCAGCTTGTCGCACAACTCGTTCTGCCGGATGATCTCATCGACATTGTCGATACGGCCGGACAGATAATTGGTGACACCCTTGTCCGATACATGGACATGCGAACTGAGCGTCCCCTTGCGGATATCGAGGTCGACCAAAACGACCTTCTTGTGCGTAAGGGCGAAACTCATCGCCAGGTTCATGGAGACGAACGTCTTGCCGGCTCCCGGATTGAACGAGGTGAACATCACCACCTGCATCTTCTTATCCTTCACCCGCATGAAGTCCATATTGGTACGCACGATACGGAACGCCTCCGAAACCGAGTCGCGGCCGTTCTCATGCACCACCACCTCGCTCTTGTCCTTCTTGTCGCGCATCGGGATCTCGCCCAGGAACGGCACGGAGAGTACCCCTTCCACATCCTTCCGCGAGCGCACCTTCGTGTCGCTGACTGCCAACAGCCACAAGACACCTGCCGGTATCGCACATCCCAGCACGATGGAAGCCAACAGGATCATCATCGACTTCGGAGCCACCGGGGCATTGCTTCCCGCCGCCGGGTCGATGATACGGGCGTTGCTTTCCGTCATCCGCTGCGTCAGCTCGTTCTCCTCGCGCTTGTTCAACAGGTAGAGATACAGTTCCTCTTTGATCTTCTGGCGACGTTCCACCGAAAGGACCTCTTTCTGCTGGGTCGGCACAGCCGAGATACGGCGGCTCGTCTGTTCCTCCTGCGCCCGGATATTCTTGATCTTGATGTTCAGGCCGACGATCAGGTTATCCACCGAACGGATGATGGTCTGTTTCATCGCGATCAGCGAATTGTTCAGGTCCTGCACTACCGGGTTCTTACTACTGCTGTTACTGATCAGCTTGTCGCGTTTCAGCAACATCTCGTTGAACTCCCCGATCTGCGACTCGATGTTCACATCCGATATGCCCGTGTTCGCCGGGATCAGGTCCGAACTCTTGCCGGGGTCCGTCAGGTAGTTCTTGATGTATTTCGCCAGACTCAACTGGTTCTCCAGACTCAATCCCTCCTGGCGGTATTGGCTGGAAGTCTGCAGGTACATGCCCGTCTCGGACGAGATATCCGTCAGCTGGTGTTCCCGCTTGTACGACTCGATATCCGAATCCACATCCCCCAGTTCTTTCTCGATCACGATCAGACGGTCGTTGATGAAGTTGGAAGTGTTCATCACGATCTGGTTCTTGTCGTTGATCGCATCCGTGTTGTAGACGGAGATCAGCGTGTTGATCACATCCTCCGCACGCGGGATGGAGACATCCTGAAGCGTCAGGTTGATAATCGTCGATGCCTTGTTCGCCAAAGTAGCCTGCAAGCCTCCCTGGAAGCGAAGCGCCACATCCTGCAACGGCGATTTCGTCACCTGCACGACCGTATTGAAATACTTGTCGCCGTAATAAAGCGACGGGACCACCACCACCCGGCCGACAGGCGTCGTGACCGTGTCGTTCAGTGCCACCTTCACCGGCTTGCCGTCCGCCACCTCCTGTCCGCCGAGGGTGAATCCGGACAATACCACCTCCTTTCCGGAGACAGGGACCGCCTTCAACGAAAAAGCCTGTGCCTCTTCCGCATCCGGGAAAGAGAGCTGTACGGGTGACTGAGTGTACAGTTCCACCGTCCGCAGCCCGTCTTTTACCGTGTAGCTCACATCCAGATGCAGGTTACGCGCCACTTCGGTCATCAACCGCCTGGACTTGAATACCAACACCTCGTTATCCACATTCCGCTTCGAACCGAAAAGCCCCAGATCCTCGAAAGCGGCCGACTCGCTCATCGCACCACCCTTCGCATCGTCCTTGATCAGTACCGAAGCCGTCCGGGTATATACCTTGGGCGCCCACTTCAGATAGAGGAACGCCGCTCCGGCACATACCACGACAGACAGAACAAACCAATACCAGTTAGCCAACACCGTTTGCAGGATGTCCCCCAGGTTCAATTCGCTCTCTTCCACGCGGGTGTTCGTTTCTTGTTCTGTGTTCATAGGTTCTCTTTTTTTACTTTGTTAATGTCACAATCAGAGACGCGATGGAAACCAGGATCGAAGCGGCGGACAACCACACTCCCACCGACTTGTTCTGGTTGATCTCGCTCTGCCCCGCTTTCGCCTTGTTCGGTTCGACATACACGATATCGTTCTGCTGCAAATAATAGCAAGGAGAATTGAAGATATCGGACGAACGGAGATCATGCATCAGGATCATCCGCTTCCCGTCCTTCTCGCGGATCACGGCCACCCGGTCGCGTCGTCCATAGATCGTCAGGTCGCCCGCCATACTCAAGGCCTCCAACAGGGTGATACGGTCGCCGGAGATATTGAACGATCCCGGACGGTTCACTTCACCCATCACCGACACCTTGTAGTTCAGGAACTGCACCGTCACGATCGGGTCCTTGATCAGGTCCTCGTCTATCAGGCGTTGCTTGATCATATCGGTCAACTGCAAACGAGTCAGTCCCGCCACATGCAACTTGCCGAGGATCGGGAAATCGATATCCCCATTACCGTCCACCAGATAGCCTAACACACGCTGGCTTCCAGAATTGGTCGAACCACTTCCCAACTGATACGATACCATCGGCATATTGAACGGCAACGCCAGTTCCGGGTTCTTGCTGTTCACCATGATCGCCAGCAAATCGTCGTTATGGATATACACCTCGTACTTCTGTTCGATATCCTGCTGCTTCAGCGGGACGACATCCTGCAGGTAAACCACTTTCTTCGAAGATGCGCAGGAGGTACAGAGTACCACCACGCACATCAACATATAATTCCAGATTTTCACTCTTCTTTCCTGATTAAAATAAGTAATTACGGTTTATTGGATAACACCGCCGGAATGTCCCGGATGGCTTGCGCCGCCTTCCTTGGTGATCGTCGTGCTTACACCGGCATAAGTTGCCACCTTCACGCTAAACGGAACGACGCGGCCCTGGTAGTTGAAGTTGACAGAGAAGGAAGAGAGGTTCTTCTTGGCCTTCATGTCGATCGTCACTTTCTGGTCGCCATCAGCCTTGGCCGTACCTAAAGAGAAAGGAATTTCTTCCACACCGGCAGTCGAACCTTTGGTAGACGTGATAGCCGTGTTCAGCTGGCTTGCCAGTTTGTCAACATCAGAACTGCTCAAAGCGGAGAACGCGCTACTCAACTGCTGTTTCAGGTCACCTTCGATCTCCCAACCGATCTTCTGCTTACCGTTCACTTCCTGCTCGGCAGCTTCCATCTTGCCCAGGTTGTCGATTGTGACGGTAGACAAGTTTTCCGTCGAGCTTCCGGCAGCGGATTCCGAATAAACCGTTCCGAAAGAGTGGTTAGAGAAACCGTCCAACGAGCAGACATAAGCGTTGCGGTCCGCATCAAAATCAGCCGTTCCTATTTCTTTCCAGTCATTGCCTTCTTCCACGAAATGCTTCACGTCGGCGAAGCTGATCGCATTGCTGGTCGTGTTCTTGATCACCACTTCCACATCCTTTCCAAACTCCAGACCGTCAGGCGTGCAGTTGATTGTCGACAGACTGGCATGATCGCCTTCCACTTTTGCCCCTTTCACATACTCGGTCATCGTGATCTCGGTATCTTCCGGAACTGCCCCGGCCGGAATATGCAGTTCGGCCACATGCGTACGTTCATCATATACGACCGCGTCCTTATCAGCCGATACGGTCACCGAAGCAGCCAAAGATGTCAATGTCTGCGACAAAGCCACACTACCATGTTTCGGCGTGCCCGAAGGGATCATCGCGTCAGCCGTTACTGTCACATATCCGTCCTTTGCAAACGTCACAACATAGGTTCCGATCTTGTCCATCGCCAACTGGTACGTCCCGTCGGCAGCCGTCTTGACCGATTTGCCCGACGTGCTGACCTCGACACCTTCCAGCGACTTGCCTCCTTCCGTCACCTTACCTGCGATATAGTAGACCTCCTTATCCAATGGATTATCGGTCACGATTTCAGGTGTCGGTTCGTCATCATCGCTACATCCTACAAATCCCACACTCAATGTCGCAGCCAAGCCCATAGCCAGCACTGCGCTCCAGAAATTTTTCTTTTTCATACTCATTAAAAATAAAACATTATATTATTTATTATACAATTATTCATCCCCCATCTCTCTTTTCAGCAATAATTCATGAATCATAAATCATCCCTCCTCCTATCATAAGGAACACTATTGCTCTCATCCGGCCGAGTCTCGTAGTCCTGTCCGAGTTTCCGGCGGAAATATTCAAGGCCGCTCTGTCCCGAATATTCCATCTGGTAATATTCCGGCAGGCGCACCCTCACCTTGCGCGACTTGCCCCATTGCGGCAACGGGACGGCAAAATGGAAACCGCCGTTCGCCTCGCCCCCCGTGTACATGGCATACAAGCCGGCCGTCGTCCGTCCAAAATGGCGGATGCAGTCCACCCGCACCCCATAGTCGCCATAGATATACCGGTGCACTCCCAAGTTGAAATCCATATTGAAATGCCTTTCGCGGAAACGAACCTCCGCCGCCCCACTTACCCGCTTCCAGGCAGACACCTGCCATTTGCCCTCGTAGAAGGTGGACGATCCGGTCACACCGCCTTCCAAGCCGAACATCCAACGGTCGTCCGGCGTGACATAGCGCAGTTTCAGGTCCGCCCCCATCCGGTTGTTCGTGAAGTTGCCGACCGTCACCCGTCCGAACGCCCCTCCGGGCAATCCGAACTCTTGACTCAAGGTCAGCACCCCGGCCCGGATATAGTCCATCTGCCCGACCATATTGTTCCAAACCGGCAGGATCACCTGCCCCGTGAAAGCCGCCCCTTTCCAAAGCCGCGCCTCCACCGCCGGAGCGATATTGATCACCGCCCCGTATATCTTGTCCAGCCACGAATTGCTCAGCGAGATCTGCGGATACAGCACCAGCTCCACCCGTCCGTCCCAGGGCATACGGACCTCGTCGGGGTTGAACACACGCTGACGGGGCGTCAGCTCATACCGGATTCCACCCGCCACCGTCTTGAAATCGTAGCAATAGGCATACAATGAAAAATGATCGAACAACCGTGCCGACACTCCCATGTTCACCGCCTTCGAGTCATATTCCGCCATCACCTCAAGCGGCTTCAGGAACGCCGGACGGTAGCTCACCCCGCCGAACACCCCCTTGTTCTCGCTCCTGCTGCGAAACGGCACATGCCCTCCCACCGTCACGCCGATATCATGGCCGTAGAAACCGAAATGCTTCGTCCCGACCGCATAGACGGAAGAGAAATAACGATTTCCGCCCGAATCCAGGAAAGGATTCAATTCGCCGGTCGTCAGCAAGTCATTCGAACCGATCACGACCGACGGCCACCATTTCCCCTCCTTCAACGGACGCAGACGCAGGGAGACCGAACGGTCCTGGTTCCATTTGCCGGTACTCTCGACCTTCAGCAACGTGCACCGGTAGGCCACCTCCATAAACGGCAGGAACGTCAGGTTCACGAAATAGTTTCCCGAATTATATCCCCACTCCTGAGGCAGCATCTCCTGAGGCAGGTAATTGCCTCCTGCCATGAACGTACCGTCCTCCTGCATATCGGCCGAAGGGATGTTCAGCAGACCGGAAACACCCAACGAGCGTTGGGCGATTGACAAATGAGAATTGACAATCGACAATGAAATGCCGATTGTCAATAGGGTTTTCTTTATTATTTTATGTTTCATATTCTGTTTTCAAGGTTCCCCAAGGACCCGCACAATCTGTTCCACCTGCTTTGGCGTCAGCACCCGCCGCGAAGCCGTCCAGCCGTTCTCGTGCAAGAGTCCGAGCAGGACGGGATTGCCGACGATCCACTGTTTCAAGCGCCTGGAAGCCACTTCGGGCGTGACATCCGGGCTATATTGCCGTCCCAGCCTCCGGAGCGTGGTGGAACGGTTTTTCCATTTTCCTTCTTCATCATCCGACGTCCCGGTCATACCCACCTCCAGTCCATTGTCGCCGGACGGCAAGCACCGACGGACAAGCCCTTCAACTGCGTCAGGCAATCCTCCAGCACCCGTAACAAGCGTTCCCGTTTCTCCGCTTCCGCCACACCGGACAAAAGCCCGATGCCTTTCCGGATGCGTCCGAGCAACACCTGTTCTTCCGAAGGCCGGGTCTGCCGCACCGCCTCACGGACGTAAGCGGCAAACGCCTCTCTCCCCAGCCGGCGAAAGAGCGAGTCCGGATCGTCCCCTTCCGGCAGCCCGATCCTCACCGCATCCATTCCTTCGCCTGCAAGCGTTGGGACAACCGCATCCGCCGCCTTGCGCCCCGCCTTGTCGGCATCCAGCATCACGCGGACAGATGTCGTATATCGTTTCAACAAAGCAATGTGCCCCGTACAAAGCGCCGTCCCGCACAACGCCACCGTATGCCTGAACCCCGCCGCATGCATCGCCAGCACATCCTTATATCCTTCCACCAGAAAGACGCTCCCCTCCCGGCGGATCGCCTCCCGTGCCTCATACAACCCGTACAACAGTTCGCTCTTCCGATACAGCCCGCTCGTTTCCGAATTGACATATTTCGGTTTATCCCGATCTTCGTCCGACAACCTCCGCGCGGCAAACCCGGCCAACCGGCCCTCCTCGTCGCGCACAGGGAACACCAGCCGGTTCCGCATCGCCTTCCAGCGTTCGGGAACCAGGCAGGGCGACTGCCCCACCCCGAAATCCAACCAGGTAGGCGTCAGTTCCGAACATCCGCTACCCGCGGGCAGCAACAAAGCCAGGAAAGCTTCGTTTTCAATTGACAATTGAGAATTGACAACGGGCAATTGCTCCGCGTCGCTATTTTCTTTTTTCTCCTTGATTGCCAACCGTTCCGGCAACAACCTCGCCTCCTTATTGTCTTTCCCTTCAATAGCCAACTGTCCACTGTCAATCGACAATTTGTTCGCCGCCTCGACAAAGCCGACGTTCTCGATCTTGCTGACAAAGGCGAACACATCTCCCCTCTCTCCGCAAGCATAGCAAACAAAGCTCCCCTTCTCCTCATTGACGGAAAGGGAAGGATGCCGATCCCCGTGGAACGGGCAAAGCCCCATCCATCGGCGACCGACACGGTTCAGTTTCGTATAACGCCCGATCACCTCCCTGATCGACAGGGAGGCTTTCAGTTCTTGTATCTCTTGCTTCGTCATAACCCTAAAGAGGTTTGCGTACCGGGCTGTATATAGTCCGTGATACGGGTGAACGAAGGGTTGTACCGGAAACGGGCGATCCCCGTCGAACCGTTACGGTTCTTCGCGATATAGATCTTGCCGACCCCCACCAGGCTATGCCCCGTCTTTTCGTCGCGGGTGAAGCCATAGCGTTCGGGACGGTAGATGAACGCCACACAATCCGCCACCTGCTCGATCGTCCCCGAATCGCGCAGGTCGCTCATCACCGGCAGATACGCTTTGTCGGCACGCGCCTCGCAGGCACGATTCATCTGCGAAACCGTCAGCACCGGACAATTGCTGTCCAACGCCAGTTGCTTCAACGCCCTTACATTCCGTCCCACCATCTGTTCCTGTGTCTCCCCCTTCCGGCGGTCGCCGCCGAGAAGGTGCAGGTAGTCCACGACCACCAGGTCGCATTTCCCCAGGCGGCATTGCAGCAGCACTTTCGCCCGTATCTGCTCGACGGTAGCCCCTACCGTATAGTCGAGATAGAAAGGCAAGTCCTTCAACCGGAGGGCAGCCTCTTCCAACTGTCCCAACTCGCGTCCGGTCGGCTTGTTGATGCGCAGGTGATCCGGGTTCACGTCCGTCATCCCTGCCAGCACACGGTTCAACATTTGCAGGCTCGACATCTCCAGGCTGAAGAAGCAGACCGATTTCCCGGCACGCGCCGCGTTCAGGGCCATCTGCAACGTCACCGCCGTCTTCCCGTCGCTCGGCCGTCCGGCGACGATCGTCAGCTCCGTATTGTGGAACCCTCCGGTCACATAGTCGAACTCGGCAAGCCCGCTCTTCACCTGTTCGGCCTCCAGCTCACCGCCAAAGCGACGATAATGCCAGGACACCGCCTCGGCAGCCAGTTCGCCGATCGTACGCACCGGAGCGCCCTCGGCCGTCTTCTGGCGGAACTGCATCAGAAGGCGCTCCGCCTCGTCGACCAGTTCCTCCGGGACGGACGATACCTTGCCAGCCTTGAACGCCATCGTCCCGAACAACGTGACGAGGCATCTCAGCTTATATTGTTTCTTGATTCCTTCCACATAGGCCGCCACGCTCCCGTCGTGGCGCACATTCAGCATGTAGGGCAACAGGAACGACAAACCGCCCAGCTTGGCAGCCAGTTCCTCGTCCGCTTCGCGCATTCCGCGTTCCACCAGCACCATGTCCGGCCGTACCCCCGTTGCATAAATTTTCATGATCACTTCATAGACGAATCCCAACGAAGCATCCGCAAACATTTCCTGAGTCAGCCCTGCAGACTCCGCCTGCACCGGCGCTTCCATCGAGGTCATCAACAGGCAGACCAACGCCTTTTCCATATCGCCCAAAGAGATTCCTCCGTCCGTTTCTTCACCGTTCATCATTGCAAGCCTCCTTCCCCATCTGCGGTACAACAATCGAACTGCATGCTTCGTCCGCCCATACGGCGTTCGGCCTCTTCCAGGGCGAGGAAAGCGGATTGCTCCGGCGCATCCTTCCCTGCTTCCTTACGACGGATCCCCATGATCGAATCGTATCCGCAGACACAAACACGAATCCCGCCGTTAAGTCGCTTCAGTCCGATCAAATCCTTTTCTTGCAACCAAACAAGACTTCGGTTCAGAGTTTTCGTACACATCCCGCATCTTTTCGCCAGTTCTTCACATTGTCCGACAAACTCGCCGCGCTTACAGACATAATAACGCTTGTTCAAAAAAACCTTCCCGTCCTTGAAAAACACTTCCGAGAACAAAGCCAAGTACACCATGCCAACCGATCTTTCCCGGCCTTCGCCACGAAATAACATCTCCAACACTTTTCGCGGAATGAGGACATATGACTGTCCCAGGAATCCCACAATCCTTTCGTTGTTTAAATTCTGATCCATAATAGATGGATTTAATAATGAATAAATTTGTTATGGCTTGTCGTTTTGCAAATCGGTCCGAACGGATTAATAAACAAATATTTACGACAGCAAATAGACAACAGGTGTCCATTTGCCCTGTCCGTTCCCTAATATATAATAACTAAAACATACTTCTTATAACTAATTATAAAAAGCGATTTTCGCATTTTTTTCAGAAGAGCGATCTTCAACTTTCAGCCATCACAAAGGTAGAGTCAAATCCATTATTAAAAAAAACTATTTTATGCAGAATTTCAATTCCTTTCACCCTTTAAAAAGAAGCCATATAATACCGCCGATCGGTTTATTTTTTATTACGTGATTTGAAATTCTTAAATTCCGCTTTCATTCCGTCCACGATCGAATCGGCCTCCGGAAGTTGCTCCTTCAACTTGTTCAAAACGGTGTTTTCCGTATTTCCCGTGTCGAAGATGCGGTCCACATGACCGGCCATCCGGGCGAACGAGCAGTCCTCGATAATGCCGGCCCTCATCATCGCCCCCATATAGACCATGAACAAGTCGGGACGGGCCACCCATACCCGGGCAAACCCCGGAGTTTCCGTCTCGTAGCCGCAATAGCGGTACAACTCGTCACTGTAAACTTTGAAAAAACGATCCGCCAAACGATTCCACGATTCGTTTTTCTCACCCCTCAACCCTTTGAACAGGAAAGCGAGCGCAAACAACTCCACCTCCCGGTCCGCCTTCAAGTTGGCGATATAATCCTGCAGAAGCGGAAAAGACAGATATTTACCCGTTATCGCCCTCACTTTTTTTTATCACATCTTAGGAAATCCTTCATGAAATTTTCCCTTTTGTTTTTTTGATCTTTCATTAATTCTAATGTTTTTCAGACCGTAGTATTATATGACATTCTTCCTTTTTTCCCTTCCTTTCAAAACATATATGTTTTGATTTTAAAACACCTATGTTTCGTTTTCAAAACACCGGTGTTTTGAAACTGAACAATCGGATGCAAATATACGAAAGATTAATCGACTCTATTCGACTCTAATCGACTCTAATCGACTTTGCGTTTTTTCCCTGCCGTATCTTTGTATAGTCAAAAGGGACATCTCCCTAATTTTCAATCTTTTAATTTTTAACTTTTAATTTTTCAATCCCTATGCCATTAATTTACACTCTCGTCAAACGCAAAGACATGAGCAAAGACGCAGCCTCAGGCGCAACTCTTTATCATGCACAGACCAGCATCACGAAAAAACTGACGCTGAACAAGATCTGTACCCGTATCGAAAACATCTGTACCGCCAGCCGCGGTGAGATCATCTTGGTGCTCGACGGCCTGATCAAAGTCATGAACGAAGCCCTTTCCGACGGCGAATCGGTTCACTTGGGCGAATTCGGCAGCTTCCGTATGGTTGCCGGCAGCAAAGGTTCGGCCACCGTCGACGGTTTCACCACCGCCCTGTTCAACCGTGCCCACATCGTCTTTTACCCCGGCACGATGCTGATCAACCTCGTCAACAACGTCTCCTTCGAACGCTACGTCCCGAAAAAGGACGCCTCCAGCGAATCGGCCGGCAGTGGCGGTGGCACGGATGATCGCCCGGGAGAACTGTAAATCAAGTGAAAGTTGAAAGTAACTCCACGTTGCTATTTTTCAACTTTCAACTTTCAACTAAAAAATCACCTTTCAACTAAAAAAAATGAAGCAAAGCGAATTTTTTTCCTTCCTTCTTCCCCTCGCCCGAAAGGCGGGGGAAGCATTCCGGATCAATCCGGTGGTTATCCTGGCACAAGCGGCTATCGAGTCGGGCTGGGGACAAAGTGATCTCGCCAGCGAGCATCACAACTATTTCGGCCTCACCGCCTACGGCCGCTCCAACGTCTGGTGGAAAGGCGCAAGCATCGAGTTGGGCGCCCATTCCCTCCGTTTCCGTACCTACGACAGTCCCGGAGACTCGTTCATGGACTACGCCCGCCTGATCCGTTCGGTCTACCCGTTCGCCGCCGACGTCAGCGACGACCCGAAAGCCTTCGCCCGCAAGATCGCCTACAGCAAATACATCAGCGAAGTCAACGGCGACAACCGTGCCGCCTATCAAGCGTTGTTGGTCAAGGTTTGCAGAAAAATCAGTAAACTCATTTCCCACCCCATAAAACATAATTCATAAATCATGAACGTCCTTGAAACCATCCTCAGCTTCCTCACCACCCTCGCCCGGATCATCTTTCCCCGGCGCAAACGCCCGGTTGCCGGTGACGACCTTTGTCCTTGTCCTCTGCCTGAGCCTCCTATCCCTCCTCTCCCTGTGGAGAGGGGAAACGGAAGTAACCCTCGCCGCTCTCGGAGCGATTCTCTCCCTCCTCTCTCCCCGCCCCCCGAAGCCGACTGGCTCGGCCTCTCCGGCTACACCCTGATGCTGGCAGGAGGAATCGGGAGTCTTTATAAGGTACTGGCGGGATAAAAGCTCCTCGGTAAAATCTATCTGCTTGCGCTCACATAAGCACCATCTTTGGCCTCAAAGATGGTGCTTGGTTCTTTCACATCCACGCTATGCCACACACCTAACGGGATCTGTACCCCATATTTGCCTTCGCGCGGACAAAGCGTAACACGGAAAACCTCCACGAACTTCCTTTCCCCGCCCGTTTCATCCTGACCGGAAACCTCGGCATATAGAACAACCTCCAAATATCCCTCTATACAGATCGTCGTCTCCGCCGTCTCCATATGCCGGTGAACAGGTACTTGTGTCCCAGGCTCCAACGCATTCAGCATACGCTGACTCTGATCCAAAGCAGAAGTACGCAAATCAAAATTCATCCGCTTCCGCTCATTCGCAACTGCTTTCTGATGAAGATCGGAAAGCAGATTCTTATCTATTGTTTGTATATCCATCCTTTCTTTGATTATTCAACAACCACCTTACTTCTTCAATGACTCTAGATATCTCTCATGAAGATGATAATATTTCCTCATGAACAAGAGATAAACCACAGCCAACAAAGCGATCACTATTCCCAAATAAACCCAATGAACAAGCACCCGATCCGGTAACGCATACACCATGACCAAAGAAACGGCTAACTGCAAGACCATATAAACAAGGCTGACCACCGGATGAGACATGTTCAATTCATTCGCCATCAACTGGTATGCATGTTTACGGTGTGCCTCTCCCAAGTTTTCATGAAGCATAATCCGATGGCAGATCGTAAGACAACCGTCCACCCCGTACACAACAAGAAAAGACAGCCATGTTATATCTCCGGTCTGTAACACCAATTTCCAGATAGAAAACAATAAGATAACAAAAATCTAGA
>ENA-UEQR01000963-UEQR01000963.1-human-gut-metagenome-genome-assembly--contig:-NODE-963-length-16948-cov-7.230218_pt1 | contig 16948 bp, 16 predicted proteins | sample MGYA00242944_ERZ507941 | MGnify/ENA primary metagenome ERZ507941 (study PRJEB26167, sample SAMN06115398) | human gut metagenome | host: Homo sapiens | place: China:Chongqing | collected 2016-06-23...
TTGTTATAATAAGTCAATATTAATAGTAAAAATAAGTCGTATTTTTGCCCAAATAGTGATAAGACGCTTTCGTTTGCCTGTACAAACACCACGTCTGAATAGACAGTTTCAGTTAAACGCTCACAAATATTATTAATCTCATACTCTCGTTTCATTCGATCAGTGACTTTGAGTTGTCCGGTGGCTCCTTCTTTTTCCGATGTATTCGTTTACCAGCAGAAGAAAGAGGAACTGCGCCTGTTCCTCGGTGTCATTAAGCCTGAAATGGACTTTGCCGGAAGTGAGTAGGCTTTATTATAGAGCCCTGCCATGGTAGCGACAGGACTGTGTCGGTATATGACCGTTGCGGTCCTAGTTTCAGCTAATCCGTTTTTTCGAAAAAGCCAACTGCGAAAAGTGAAAATTCGCTGAATTTTCACTTTCCACAGAGAACCCCCTTCCCATTCTTCGCAAAGACGGTATATTTAAAAACCTCACGCACAGCCTTGGATGAGCCGTGCGTGAGGTTTTCAGTTTTTATACGGTATTCTGAAATAATCTAGGTATTTCTTGAAGGTATCCTGTGCCGACAGGCAGGAGTCGGTCAGGTATCCTTTTTCCCGGTCCCACTCCTGCAGTCCGCGGTAATAGAACATTTTTATGCTGTCCTCAATAATAAACGGCACAATATTGTGTTTCAGGCATTCCTTGAACATAATCAATCGCCCGACACGCCCGTTGCCGTCCTGGAAGGGGTGAATGCGCTCAAACCGCACATGAAATGCAAGGATATCTTCAAGCGTCACCGTTTCCTTGCCGTTATACTCATCGAGCAGTCTTTTCATTTCCGCCGACACTTCCTCGGGCAAGGTTGTTTCCCGCCCGCCGACCTCATTCGGCAGCTTCTTATAATCGCCGACGGCAAACCAGTCTTTCCTTGCGGCGCTTGTTCCGGTTTTCAGGATAAAATGCAGGTGTTTGATGAATTTCTCGCTGAGCTGCGATTTTGCGCTTTCGATAACCTCGTCGATACAACGAAAGTGATTGGCGGTTTCGATGATATCGTCCACCCGCACGCCTTCCTCGGTGATACCGACGGTGTTTGTTTCAAAAATAAAGCGCGTCTGCTCGTGGGTCAGGCGGCTACCCTCCATGTGATTGGAGTTGTAGGTCAGCTCAACCTGCACCTTATGATAAATTCCGCCGTGGGTCTGACTGCGCTTTTCCTCTTTGAGAATATCCGCCAAAGTCCGCGGTGCGGGCCTGCTTTTATTGCTCCGTTCGGGCTTCTCGACGTTTTCGGGAATGTTCCAGGTCTTGCCCGTCAGAAAAGCGCCCGGGACACGGCCTGCCGCGCAGTAGTTGCGGACGCTGCGCTCGGAGGTGTTCCAAAGCGCCGCTATCTCTTTTACGGATAAATATTTCATCTTCCTGCCCTCCGAAGTTACTGTTATCAGTATACCACATTATCGGCAAAAAAATCAATCATTTGAAATCTGATTTACTTATATTTTTGCCGATAACGGCAGTTTTGATTTCACCCCGGCATTTTCCTACACGACTTTGGGTGCAGTCCGGCATAACCGGCGCTTTTCACGCACTGCCAAAAGCGTGATTTTGGGGCGAAAAATCGCTCGGTTCTATCAAAAATTCTAATAGGCTTTTCCGAAAATCCGTTAGAACTCGGCGAAATCGGAGGAGACTCTCGGACTCGGATTTTCACTGCGTTTTCGATGCGAACGGGTGCGGAAAGCCTTGAAAACACGGCATTTTCGGGGTTCTCGCATCTGCCGTTATCTTCCGTCAAATTCCGCCAGGTTCGCTTTTGGCAACTTGACTCGAAATCAGTTGTACCTCACGGTACCGTGGGTTCGAATCCCACTCGCTCCGCCATCAAGAGCCTGTAATCAAGCCGATTACAGGCTCTTTCCTTTTTCCGAAACGGGCAATTCCGTGCTCTTTCACTTTTTCGGAGAGAAAATCATCCGTTCTCCCCAACATCAATCGATCCCCACCGGCTTTCGAAGTCGCCGCCCTCCGGTAGAGCAAGCCCTGTCTCCATTGCCTGTGCCGAGGTGATCTTGGACTTGTAATCCAAGTGGGCGTAGATGTTCGCCGTGGTGGTAAAGTCGCTGTGGCCCAGCCACTCCTGAATGTGCTTGAGGGGAACGCCGTTGGCCAGCAGCAAGCTGGCACAGCTGTGACGCAAATCGTGAAAACGCATCCGGCGCAGGCCGTGGTCCTCCAAGAATTTTGGGAATGCCGAGGTCAAATAATTGGCCCGCATCCGCTCGCCCAACTCGTCCACAAATACAAAGCCATCGTATTCATAGTTGTAGCAGTTGCCGCAGATCTGCTTATTGAGTTCCTGCACCTCTTTCACCTGCAAAAAGTATTCCCGGAAACTGCCGATCAGCGGCAGGGTACGCAGACTGGACTTGGTCTTGGCAGACTGCTGTTCAATTTCCGTCTGCTTGCCATCAACAGTAATCGTCGTCACGGTTCGTATGACCGAAATCGTTCCACGCTCAAAGTCGATGGCGTCCCACTTCAGCCCCAGCGCCTCGCTGCGGCGCAGGCCATAAAACGCAGCAACCAAAACCGGAAGCTCCAGCTTGGTGCCCCGGAGAGCTTCAAACATCTTCTGCATCTCCTCTGCCGAAAGGAAAACCGGCTGAAAGCTGTTTTTCTTTGGCCTAGGAGGATACAAGCAGCTTCCCGTCCGTCTTTTCCGGGTTGCAGATATAGTCAATGGCCGCTTTCAGCGCCCGCTTGATAGGATGCGTCTTTGTAACTGCCATATCTCGCCCAGCCTCTCCTGTATCTCCCGCATATCCGCTTTGTACGCGCCGCCTCCGTTTCTCATAAGGGTCTGGGATGGTCTCGCCTGTCGGCTCGGTCGGCGCTTCAAAGCGCTTCACGCTTTGAGGTCTCCACCGGAGACCCGCGCCCCAGCAAGCAATTTTGACTGTTCGGGCAGGGGACCTGAACAGCGCAAAATCAGCAAGCGGGTACTCGCTTGCTGTGCTTGCTGACCACTTCGTACCCCCGTATTTTCCCCTCTACCCATACTACAATCCGAACAGGGCGTTTTGGCCAGTTTTGGAGGACTTTTTCAAAAAAATGTCGCTCCTATCCGTAACTTTTCGCTGCCCACTTCACCAGACGCCTTGTGGTTCTTCGGATATTCGTATATAATGTATCGTGTTGAGTATTATCCATGCGGAGGTGCGGTATAAACGGGATCAATGGCTATATCTCCATTCGGGAGGCGTCCTACCGTTGGGGCGTGTCAGAGCGGCGGGTCAACCAATATTGCGCCGAGGGGCGGATCCCCGGCGCGTCCCGGTTCGGGCGTTCATGGGCGATCCCGGAAAACGCGGAAAAGCCGTCCGACCCGCGCTTTCGGAAGCAGCACCGCGATTCCGGCAGGACAAGCACCTGACAGACACCTGGCTACATTGGAAACATCCGCAAAAGGGAGGTGAACAGTATGGCTTGCGACGAGGCTTTGTACCGCCAATATCTGAGCGGCGATGACGCGGGGCTGGAGGTCCTGATGAAAAAATTCGGTGACCCCCTGACCTTGTATATCGACGGCTATCTGCATGACGTTCACGAGGCAGAGGAGCTGATGCTGGATGTTTTCGCCTATCTGTTCACCAAAAAGCCGAAGATACGGGACGGCGGCTTCAAGGCCTATCTCTTTAAGGCGGCGCGGCACATGGCGCTGCGCCATAAGAGCAAGCGAAAGCCCCTGTTCAGCCTCGACGCGCTTGCAGACGAGCCGGACGGACGGCTGCTGGCGGAGGAGGTCATCCGGACGGAGGAGCTAAACCGCATTCTGCATTTCTGCATGAGCGAAATGAACCCGGACTATCGGGAAGTCCTGTATCTCACCTATTTTGAAGGCATGAGCTACGCGCAGGCGGCGGAGGTCACGGGAAAAACGGTAAAGCAGATCACCAACATGGTGTATCGCGGAAAAGAGAGCCTGCGAAGGCTCTTGGAACGGGAGGGAATCACAAATGCGGAGTCATGAGGAACGGGTCGCGGAGACAAAACGGCGCATCGCCAAAATTGAGCAGGAAAAACGGCGGCGGCGCGATACGATTACCATAGCTTCCGCTGTGGCGGCGTGCCTTGCGCTGCTCATCGGCGCGTCCCTCGCCATGCCCGGCATTGCCGCAAGCATCCAGACCGGCGATTATTCCGGCTTTGAAACGGCGGCAAGCATCTTTCACGGCGGCGCTGCCTTGGGATACATCGTCATCGGGCTGCTGGCGTTTTTGCTCGGCGTGTGCGTGACCGTTCTGTGCTTCCGGCTGCGTCAGATGAGCCGTGAGGACGATCAGAACAAAGAAAGCGAGGGGATTCATGGAGCTGATTGAGAACCTGCTACAACTGCTGTTCACGTTCGTGGGCGCGGTGCTTTCGGGTATCGCCTACCGCAAAAGCCGCAGGCAGGCGTACTTCCTGCTGCTGTGCTTCTACGGCTGCTTTGCCCTCGGCGCGCTCTACTGGACGCTGTATCTGCTGCTGTTCGATACCACACCCCGGGTCTTTTATGTGTCGGAGTTCGGCTGGGTGGCCAGCCTCATCTTCCTGCGCATTTTGCAAGCAACGCTCGCCACTCAGGACGAGCGCAGCTTTCGCTGCCGCAGGGCGTGGCTCGCGCCTGCGTTCGGCGTGCCGCTGCTGGCGTTCTACTGCACCTTCGGGGACATTCTCTCCAACCTGATCTGGTGCGGCATGATGATATGGCTCTCCTTCTGCGCCATCCGGGGGCTGGTCTACGCCAACGGGCAGACGGATACGGCGCGGAATATGCGGTATTTCCACATAGGGGTACTGTGCTTTGTGTTTGCGGAATATCTGCTGTGGACGACGGGCTGCTTCTGGCCCAACACCTCTCCGGCCAGCCCCACCTTCTGGTGCGATATGCTGCTGACCCTTGCCATTCTGGGGCTGCTGCCCGCCACGAGAAAGGCGGTGGACGCATGACCTACATCGAAAACATCTTTCTCTGCATGGTGTCCCCCTTACTGGTGGCCGCCTTGTGCATGGGCAGGCGGCAGCTCCGCTTCTTCCTGTTCTGCGTTGCCGGGATGGGGGTGTGTCTGCTTTCGGCCTATATCAACACCTTCCTTGCGGCGGTGTGTCAGGCGGACGCCCTTGCCGCCACGGCGGAGATCGCACCGGTGGTGGAGGAAATGATGAAGCTGCTGCCGCTGGTGTTCTATCTTCTGGTGTTTGAGCCGGAGGGCGATAAAATCAAAGCTGCCGCCATCACGGTTGCCCTGAGCTTCGCCACCTTTGAAAACGTCTGCTATCTCATCCAGAACGGCGCGGACCGCTTTTCCTTCATCTTCTTCCGGGGCTTCGGCACGGGAGCGATGCACGTCCTCTGCGGACTGATCGTGGGAGGCGGGCTTGCGTACACATGGCGGCGGACGTGGCTGAAGATCGCGGGCACCTGCGGGCTGCTGGGTGCGGCCATCACCCTCCACGCCATCTATAACCTGCTGATTGCCTACGGCGGCGCGGCGCAGTACATCGCCTACGCCCTGCCGGTGCTGCTGGTAGCGGCGGGAAGATGGTCTGCTTTCCGCTTATCACGGAAGCAATAACCGAATATCCGCCCTCTGAGAGCTGCTTTTTGGCGGCTCTCAAATTTTTTTGAAAAATTTTGCGTTTTGGGTGAGAGTTTTTTCGATTTTTTGTACCTATATAAGTGAAGGGGTTTTTAAGCCGCATTTCAAAAAATCCAGAAAGGAGGTTCAAACGATATGTACGATACCGCAGGACGGGTCGCACTCGTCAAGCAGCGGGTGCGGGAAAACACCCGCCGGAGGCAGCGGCGCGAGGCAATAAGCCTCTCCGCAGCGTGTATGCTGCTGTTCATGGTGCTGATGCAGACAGCGGGCACGGTTGTCGGGCAGGGACAACCTGCCGCATGGGGCGTATTCGGCGCGATGCTGCTGCGGGAGGACGCGGGCGGCTATGTGCTGGTGGCCGTTGTCTCCTTTGCCGCGGCGGCAGCGATCACCGCGCTATGCTTCCGGCTCAGAAGCAAGGAAAACCGGAGAAAAGACGGGGCGGACAAGCCCACCCGACACGAAAAGGAGGAGAAAAGCCAATGAAAAAACGAATATTCAGCATCCTGCTGCTGTGCTGCATGGTGCTGACGCTGCTGCCGACAACGGCTTTCGCTGCGGGTGAGCTTCGCCGTGATAAACAATTCTGAACGGAGGAAAGAAGATGAAAACAGGAAAAAAACTACTCACAGGATCACTTTTGGCGCTTTGCGCCGCTCTTTTGGTGCTTTGCATCGTGCTTGCCGCAGGATGGAGCAAGGCGGCAAAAATCGACACTGCACTGCCGGAGGTGCGGAACAACGGCACGGCGATCCAGTGGAAATACAGCGATGAAGCCGATTGGCACGACCTTGTGGCGCTTACCGAGCTGCGGGGCGCTGCCGGAGAAGCCGGTAAGGACGGCGCCAACGGTAAAGACGGAATTAACGGCAAAAGCATAGAGGTGCAGCGAGCCGCAACCCACATACAGTGGCGTTATGCGGGTGACGAGTGGCAGAATCTTGTGGCGATAGTCGATATCACAGGCCCTGCCGGACAGAGCGGTAAGGGCGGAGCAAACGGAAAAACACCGGAAATCCGCGTGAACGAAAACACCCTGCAGTGGCGCTACACCGGCGATGAAATATGGCTGAACCTGTACGACCTTTCGGTTCTGAAAGGTCTTGACGGCAAGGACGGAACCGACGGTGCCACCGGTAAGGACGGTAAAACACCTTTTATCGGCGAGAACGGCAACTGGTGGATCGGAGAAACCGACACCGGGGTAAAGGCTGCGGGAATTGACGGCGAAAAGGGAGACAAGGGCGATAAGGGCGACAAGGGAGATAAAGGCGACAAGGGCGACCCCGGTCAGAACGGTAGCTGTTCGGGATATTTTTGCGGAGAGGGGTATGTACCGTCAACCCATCTTTCAGACGGTGCAGTTCCCTTGTACTATCGGGAAATGCATAACCGCGGCGGGCTTATATCGTACAACGGAACAACACTCAGGCTGAAAAAAGGACATACCTACAGTGTGTGTGTAAGCGGCATGGTCAATGCAAGCACAAATGATAAAAGCGGATATCATTCTGTTCGGATGACTGACGGTTACGATGATGACTATTGCAGATATATTACACTGATAGAACAAGACGGCAGGGGATCAAATTCTCTCTGCTTCAACAGAATATATGACCTTACCGGCGCGAAAAACGATGTTGAACTCAAATTTTCGCTGGAGCAAGGTGATTACAAAACCTATCTGCTTTCATTCAGAGGCTCTGTTACAATCACCGCGCTTGACTGAGCCGACATATACGAAAACGGAGGTAGCAAGAAATGAAGAAACGAATACTCAGTATCCTGCTCACCCTTTGCATGGTGCTATGCCTTGTGCCGATAACGGTTTTTGCCGCAGGCGGTGCAAAAGCCATTCTGCCCGGTACGAGCGCCCAAAGCATATTAAAGATCGACCAAAGCAGGCTGTCCTTTGCGGGGCATGAATGGTGGGTGATCGGCCAAAAGACCGACAAAAGCAATAATGCGCCCATCATTACCCTGCTTGCGGTAAACAATGATTTCGGAGATGTCCCGTTCCGCACGGGGAGCGCCGTGCCGTTTGAAAATGCAAGTCGCTACAGCGAGGACAACGGTTATTATGCCAACAACCCGTCCGATATGTCGCAATGGAGAAAGCCCAATGAGTATGCGGGAAGCACCTTGCAGCAGAAAATGGTTTCCCTGGCCGAGGCGATCCCCGAAAAGGAGCAGGCGGTCATCCGCCCCAAGGACATCACCGAGGGAATCACCGGGCAGGAGGTCAAAGCGCAGAAGCTCTGGGCCTTCTCGCAAGAGGATAGTATTTATTTGTACAGAAATTCGTGCAAGTACGCTGCACAGTGGTGGACGCGTTCTTCCAATGAGGTTTACGGCTACGGATCGTGGACGATTCATCCCGATGGTAGAAGCGGCAGCGCCCTCAACGTGGACTACGATGCTGCCGTGCGGCCTGCCATGGAGCTGGATCTGTCCTCCGTTCTCTTTATATCTGCTGCCGAGCACGGAAAAGTTGCAGATTTAACGACCCCGATCGCCGAATACGCCGGAGATGAATGGAAGCTGACCTTGCATGACAGCGACCGCGACGATTTTACGGCAAAGACGGTGCTGGTCAACGGTAGTGTGCTGGAGGTCGAATACAAGAACGCAAAAGTGGGCGATAATGAATATATATCTGCCGTTATTAAGGATGCGGACGGGAGCATTTCCCGCTATACACGCGTTGTGCAGCTGGACGGCACGACAAACGGTACACGCGGCAGGGCAGCGATTGACCTGACCGGCATAGACATGACCGGCAAGACGCTCTACGTGTTCAACGAGCAGTTTAACGGCGATCATAAGACCGACTATGCCGGCGCACTTCGGGAAGTGAAGCTGACGGACGAGATCGACGAGCAGTTCACCCTCAAGCCCGGCTACACCTATTACTTTGACCTTTCGGCGATGAATATTCCCGGAACGGCAAACGGCGATCTGCCGGACAGCACCCTGCACTATGTTCCCTTTACCTACGCAGGAACGGTGAACGCCTACAAGCTCACAACGGAGATGGCAACCACCGAGGAGTATGCACAGCAGAACAAATATCCCCACAGCCTGTTTGTGGCGGACTATGCCGTAACGCATAAGGTAAGCTGGGATACCCTGAATACCGCAAATCTGATTTTCGGCAAGGACTATGTCGGCGGCGGCGTGGACTATACCCTGCGCGCACCGTCTGTGGGAAGTGGTCGTACATATTCAGGTGAGTCCCAACGTGGCACGCCCCTAAGCAACGAATGGGATAAGATACTGGACAAGGACAGCGGATATATCAAAAACTGGAGCGAGATGTCTTCGTGGGGGCAAGACACCAAACCCGATAATTCGATCCCAATCCGCGCGAACCGTGGGGACCATACGGCCCGCAACTGGAATTACGACCATGCTACGTTCCAGCACATGATCGTCGGTTTCCGCCCCGTCCTTGAAGTCCTGAACCCCGGCACACTGGGCCCTGGCGGGCTGAAGGCCGTTACCCTTGACCTTGGCGGCGGCAAGCTGGGTAATAGCTCCGAGGATATTCAAATCATCGTGAAAACCGGCAGCGAGTTTACCGCGCCTGCGTCCGACGGTCTGACCCGCCCGGACGGGGATGCAGGAAGTTTCTTTATGTGGCTTGGCAGCAACGGTAAATTCTACGCCCCCGGCGACAGTGTTCCGGCTGAGGTGACGAAACTGACGGCGCAGTGGACAGCCCCGACCTACGCCGTAACCTTGAATACGAACGGCGGCACGATCAACAGCGGCAATGTCACAAGCTACACCTACGGCGTGGGCGCAACACTCCCGACAGCGGGCGATATGACCTATACAGGCCACACGTTCGTGGGCTGGTATGACAACGAAAATCTGACCGGCTCTCCTGTTACGGCAATCGGCGGTACAGAAACGGGCAATAAGGAATACTGGGCGAAGTGGGAAGCAAATGCCTACACCGTCACGCTGAACACGAACGGCGGAACGATCAACAGCGGCAATGTCACCGAATACACCTACGGCGTGGGTGCAACACTTCCGACAGCGGGCGATATGACCTATACAGGCCACACGTTCGTGGGCTGGTATGACAACGAAAATCTGACTGGCTCTCCTGTTACGGCGATCAGCAACACCGAAACGGGCAATAAGGAGTATTGGGCGAAGTGGGAAGCAAATACCTACACCGTCACGCTGAACACAAACGGCGGCACGATCAACAGCGGCAATGTCACCGGATACACCTACGGCGTGGGTGCAACGCTTCCGACGGCAGACGATATGACCTATACAGGCCACACGTTCGTGGGCTGGTATGACAACGAAAATCTGACCGGCGATCCTGTGACGGCAATCGGCGGTACAGAAATGGGCAATAAGGAATACTGGGCGAAGTGGGAGATCAATCAATATACCATCACAGTCAAACCCGAAAACGGCAAAGCGGATATTACCATAACGCAGGACTACGGCACGCCCATCACCGCGCCTGCCGACCCGACAAGAGAAGGCTATACCTTCGCCGGTTGGGACAAGGCGATTCCCGCGACCATGCCCGCCGAGAATCTGACGATCACGGCGCATTGGTCACTCGATACCTATTCCATCACGTATAATCTGGACGGCGGTACGGCTTCCGGCAATCCGGACTTCTATACCGTGGAATCGTCGACCATTACCCTGAATCCGCCGACAAGAACCGGCTATACGTTTATCGGCTGGAGCGGAACTGATCTGTCTGGCAGCGACAACCTGACCGTCACCATCCCGGCGGGCAGCATCGGAAACCGCAGCTATATCGCGCACTGGTCGCTGAATACTTATTCCATTACCTATGATCTGGACGGCGGCACAGCGCTCGGCAACCCGGATTTCTACACCGTCGAATCGTCTGCAATCACGCTGAACGAGCCGACAAAGGCCGGATATGTCTTCACCGGCTGGAGCGGCACAGACCTGGTGGGCGAAGATAATCTGACTGTCACGATTCCGGCAGGCAGTATTGGCGACCGCCGCTATACGGCGCACTGGGAATTCGACCCGACGATTATCGCCGCGCTCAATCCCACGCCGAACGTGGACTTCCTCGACGTTTCCCGCACCGACTGGTTCTACTATGACGTGCGCTACGTCTGCGAAAACGGCCTGATGAACGGCACGTCCCGCAACCGGTTCAGCCCCTACGGCACGGCGACGCGCGGTATGCTCGTGACGATCCTGTACCGCATGGAGAACGAGCCGAGGTGCTTCGGCAGCGCGGCGTTCTCGGATGTAAAGCCCAGCGCGTATTATGAAAAGGCGGTTATCTGGGCGTCGCAGAACGGCATCGTCAGCGGCTACACCGACGGAACCTTCCGCCCCGACGCGCCCGTTACCCGTGAGCAGCTGGCGTCCATCCTCTACCGTTATACACGCTATCGCGGACAGGATGTGAGCGCCGGTGAAACCACCAGCTTCACCGGCTATGGCGACGCGCAGACCGTGTCCAATTACGCGCTGCCCGCTATGCGCTGGGCCTGCGGCACGGGCATCCTGCAAGGCGCAAACGGCAAGCTCAACCCCTCCGGCCTCGCCACCCGCGCCCAGCTCGCAGCCATGCTGCACCGGTATCTGACAAAATAATAGCACTGAACCACGCGGGCAGGCACAATTTGTGCCTGCCCGCATATTATTCACGAAACGTTCACAACTATCGCGTATACTGACAGAACCTGCGGCACAAAAACGCGTCTGTAGGATGACGCGGGATTTTCCCGCGTCAGAAAAAAGATTCCAAAGGAGTTCCAACATGAAAAAACTGATTGCGATGTTTCTGGCCGCTCTGACGGCACTTTCCCTGACAGCCTGCGCGGCAAAGTCTGACACGCAGCCGGATGCGTCGGAAATTCCCGACGCGCTGACCATCCTGAACACCGTCTGGGCAAGCTATTCCGAAGACGAAAAATTCCCTGCGGCGGGCGGCGATTATTCCGAAGCCAACATGACCGATGGCCAGCCCGGAACGGTCGGCCTTGAAAACGCGTCCGATGTCGAATATCTGCTGAGCATCCCCGCATCCGTCGTCGCGATGGCGGATGACGGCGCGTCGCTGTTCCACATGATGAACGGCAATACCTTCACCTGCGGTGCGCTGCGCCTGACCGATGCAGGGAAGCTGGATGAGGCGGCAAAGGAAATCCGGGACTATATCATGGCCAAGCAGTGGATGTGCGGCTTCCCGGACAAGCTGATCGTCGTTTCGGTTGACAACTATCTGATCTCGTGCTTCGGCGCGGAGGATCTCGTCAACACCTTCCGCGACAAGCTGCAGGCCGCGTATTCTGGCGCTGTTGTCATCACTGACGAGCCGATCGTGGCGTGAAATAATCAATTTATGTAAACCGAAAGGGCCGCCATGCTGTTTTCTAGTGTTCCGTTTCTGTTTTATTTTCTCCCCGCTGTCCTGCTTGTCTACTTTCTCGTACCCAAACGGGCGAAAAACGGCGTGCTGCTCCTGTCGAGCCTTGTGTTTTACGGCTGGGGTGAGCCGCGCTATCTGCCGGTCATGCTCGTCTCCATCCTGCAAGGCTATATTTTCGGACGGCTGATCGAGCGCTTCCGCGATACCAGGCGGGCGAAGCTGTTTCTGGTCCTGTCTGTTCTCCTGAGCCTCGGGACGCTTGCGTATTTCAAGTATGCCGATTTCATGATCGCAAACCTGAACGCGCTGACCGGGCTGTCCGCGCCGCTGCTGCGCCTTGCGCTCCCGGTCGGCATCAGCTTCTATACGTTCCAGATCCTGAGCTACACCGTGGACGTGTACCGCGGGACGGTCCCGGCACAGCGGAACCTGATCGATCTGGCAGCGTATATCGCCATGTTCCCGCAGCTGATCGCCGGGCCGATCGTCCGCTATTCCGATATCGCCGTGCAGCTGAAAACACGCGAACACAGCATATCGGAGGCAGCCTCCGGCGCGCGGCGCTTCATTCTGGGCCTTGCGAAAAAGATCCTGCTTGCCAATCTGCTCGGAGAGCTGGTGTCAAGCTTCCGCGCGTCCGCCGATTTGTCGGTCCTGTATTACTGGCTGGGCGCGATTGCGTTCACCCTGCAGATCTACTATGATTTCTCTGGCTACAGCGACATGGCCATCGGCCTTGGCCGGATTTTCGGCTTCCGGTTTCCGGAGAACTTCCAGTACCCCTATCTGTCCGGCAGCATCACGGAATTCTGGCGGCGCTGGCATATTTCGCTCGGCTCGTGGTTCCGCGATTATCTCTATATCCCGCTTGGCGGAAACCGGAAGGGGAGCGCCCGGCAGCTGCTGAATATCCTGCTCGTCTGGCTCGCGACCGGCCTGTGGCACGGCGCGGCGTGGAATTTTGTCCTGTGGGGTCTTCTGTACGCGGTTCTGCTCACGGCGGAAAAGCTGTTTTTGCTGCGTGGCCTTCAAAAGCTGCACGTGCTGAACCACGTCTATGTACTCCTGTTTGTGACGCTCGGCTTCGTGCTGTTTGATGCGTCCAGCGTGCAGGACGCCGCGCAGTCCATCCGCGCCATGTTCGGCGGCGGGGGCCTGCCGCTGGTCAGTGCGGAAAGCCTGTACGAGCTGCGCAGCTGCACCGTGCTGCTCCTGCTTGCCGTTGCCGGCGCAACGCCGCTGGCGAAAAGCCTGTGTGCAGCAGTCCAGCGCAGCCGAGCAGGAAAAACGGCTCTTGCGGTTCTGGAGCCGGTCGGTCTGACCGCGCTTCTGGCTGTCTGTACGGCCTTCTTGGTTGACGGCTCGTTCAATCCGTTCCTGTATTTCCGGTTTTAGAGGGGAGGCCCTATGGAAAAACGAAAGAATCTTGCAGTCGTCTGCCTGACGGCGGCGTTCCTGCTCGGATTTCTGGGCTGGAGCCTTCTGAAGCCGGATGATACGGTTTCGCAGAGTGAGCGCCGGAAGCTGGCGCAAAAGCCGGAGCTGACGGCCGCTTCTGTGCTGAACGGCACGTTTATGACGGATTTCGAATCCTATACGCTCGACCAGTTCCCGCTGCGCGACGGCTTCCGGCGGCTCAAGGCCGCTGTTCTGCTGGATATGCTGCGCGAAAAGGATAACAACGACATCTACCTTACAGAAGGCTACGCTGCCAAGCTGGAATACCCGTTGAACGAAGCCTCTGTTCAACATGCTGCAGAGCGCTTTCAATACATCTATGAAACATATCTGGCTGGGACAGAGGTAAAAATCTATGAAGCTGTTATCCCGGATAAGGGAGCGTTTCTTGCGCGGCAGAATGGCTATCCGTCGCTTGACTACAGTGCGTTTTCCGCGCTGCTTCAGAAGAATATGCCTTATGCGGAAGCAATCGACCTGATGCCAGTGCTGTCTCTGAACAGCTATTATCGTACTGATCTGCACTGGAGACAAGAGGCGATTGTGCCGGTTGCAAGTCAATTAGCAGAAGCAATGGGTGTGAAACTGTCGGAGAAATATGATACGGTGACGGCTGACACGCCATTCTACGGTGTCTACTGCGGACAGTCGGCTCTGCCGCTTGCCCCGGATACGCTCCGCTATCTGACGAGCGAGACGCTTCTCGGCTGCACCGTCTGCGATTATGAAACGGACAGCACCGGGCCGGTCTATGATCTGCTCGCGCTGGAAGGGGAGGACCCGTACTCCGTGTTCCTCTCCGGCTCAAAATCCCTGCTCACGATCACGAACCCCAGTGCGGATACGGACCGCGAGCTTGTGATCTTCCGCGATTCGTTTGCAAGCAGCCTTGCGCCGCTTCTGACCAGCGCCTATGCGAAGATCACACTGGTCGATATCCGCTATGTGCAGCCGGAGCGGCTTGGCCGCTGGCTGACGTTCGATTCACAGGATGTCCTGTTCCTCTACAGCGTCTCCGTTCTCAATCACAGCGAAACCCTCAAATAAAAAACGCCCGGCGGCCAGTCATGGACGCCGGGCGTTTTGCGTGCGGTTCTGCAAAAACTCCTGCATAAAATGCGTTATGTCAACAATATCCGTGCGTTATGTCGTGAAAGTTCTTCGTTTTTCACTCCTGAAAGATACTGGCAAAAAGACGTGTATTTGTCGAAATATGTGGGAAATTTGCGTGTTGACAAATCTGTTGACAGTGTGAATAACTTTTTGCGGCTTCTATTTCAAAAAAATTATGGTGAACCTTGTGCTTTATGGCTCCGGCATGGCGGACAGCATCTGTTCCAAAACGGGCAGATGCGAACCGCTCAAGGGCGTCAGCGGCAAACGCGGCAGACCGGCCGGAATGCCCTCCAGCGCCAGCGCCTGCTTCACGGGAATCGGGTTGACCTCGCAGAAAAGCGCGTCTACAAGCCCCATCAGCGCCGTCTGGATCCGTCCCGCCTGCGCGTATTCGCCAGTCTGACAGGCGCGGACCATCTGCAGCGTCAGCTTAGGCCGCACATTGGACAAAACGGAGATCGCACCCCTCGCGCCGACCGCCATCAGCGGTACGGTCAGATCGTCGTTTCCGCTCCAGAGCGGAAGCTCCTCCGCGCAGGCGTCCAGAATGCGCATGGCCTTCGGGACGCTGCCGCTGGCCTCCTTGATCCCGCCGATGTTCGGATGCGCGCAGAGCGCACGGCACGTCTCGACCGAGACGTCCACGCCCGTGCGGCTCGGCACGTTGTAGACGATCACGGGGCAGGGGACGGTGTCGGCTGCCGCGGTATAATGCGCGATCAGCCCTGCCTGCGTACACTTGTTGTAATAGGGTGTCACAAGCAGCACGGCGTCCACGCCCATAGACGCAGCGACACGGCTCAACTGCAAGGTGTGAGCCGTGTCGTTTGTACCGGTTCCGGCGATGATTTTGCATCGTCCGGCGCAGTATTTGACTGTGTGCGCGATCAGCGCAAGCTTTTCGTTGTCCGTCATGGTGGAGGCCTCTCCGGTCGTTCCGCAGACGACGACCGCGTCGACGCCTGCGGCAAGCTGCAGATCCAGCAGCTGATTCATGACGGCAAAATCGACCGTACCCTGCTTGAACGGCGTAACGAGCGCAGTCGCGACGCCTTCAAAAACGGGCTTTTTCAAAGAATCGCTCCCTTCGGGATCATTTCCTTGTGATATATCCTTCCGCGCAAAGCAGTTCCGCCAGCAAAACAGCGCCGCCGGCTGCTCCGCGCAGGGTATTATGAGACAGGCAGACGAATTTGTAATCGTACTGCGTATCGGGGCGCAGACGGCCGATGGAGACGGCCATACCGCCCTCAAGCATACGGTCGAGCTTCGTCTGCGGACGGTCGGCTTCCTCAAAGTAATGCAGGAACTGCCTGGGAGCCGACGGTAGCTTCAATTCCTGTGCGCGGCCCGAAAACGCTGCCCAGTCTGCCTTGATCTGCTCCAGCGACGGCTTCTCGCCCTTGAACGAAACGAAGCACGCCGCCATATGACCGTCCGAAACAGGCACGCGCAGACACTGCGCGGTGATATTGGGTTCCGTCGCATTGACGATCTTATCGCCCTCGATATGGCCCCAGAGCTTCATCGGCTCCTGCTCGGACTTTTCCTCCTCGCCGCCGATATAGGGGATCACGTTGTCGATCATTTCCGGCCATGTCTCAAATGTTCTGCCTGCGCCGGAAATTGCCTGATATGTGCAGACCAGCGCCTTTTCCACGCCGTATTTCATCAGCGGGTGCAGTGCCGGGACATAGCTTTGCAGGCTGCAATTGGATTTGACGGCGATAAAGCCGCGCTTTGTGCCGAGCCGCTTGCGCTGTGCGTCGATGATGCGGATGTGGTCGGCGTTGATCTCCGGCACGACCATCGGCACGTCGGGCGTGTGGCGGTGGGCGGAATTGTTTGATACAACCGGGCATTCGAGTTTCGCGTATTTCTCTTCCAGCGCCTTGATCTCGTCCTTTTTCATATTGACGGCGCAGAAGACAAAGTCGACTTGCCTCGCGATTTCCTCCGCGTCCGCCTCGGCGTCCATCACGATCATGGATTTGACGCTTTCCGGAATTGGTTCAGCCATATGCCATTTTCCTTCGATCGCCTGCGCGTAGGTCTTGCCTGCGCTGTGCGCGCTGGCGGCCAGCACGACCGGGGTGAACCACGGGTGGTTTGCCGTCAGCAGCACGAACCGCTGCCCGACCATGCCCGTTGCGCCAATGATACCAACTCTGAATTTCTCCATGATGAAAGCTCCAATCCTCAAACTCGCCGGAAAGTTCCGGTTGCATATCATTTTGGAATGTAATATAATACATTTGGTTTGTGCAGAAACAAGATGTTCTTGCACGATGGACAAATGTCCGCGAATTCCAGCGGCCTCATCATATCATATTCA
>ENA-UEQR01000985-UEQR01000985.1-human-gut-metagenome-genome-assembly--contig:-NODE-985-length-16766-cov-27.931392_pt1 | contig 16766 bp, 7 predicted proteins | sample MGYA00242944_ERZ507941 | MGnify/ENA primary metagenome ERZ507941 (study PRJEB26167, sample SAMN06115398) | human gut metagenome | host: Homo sapiens | place: China:Chongqing | collected 2016-06-23...
TCCAAATTTTTATTTTACCTTCCTGCACATTTCTTCTATAAATATTTTTTGAAGGTACAGCGATTTCTAAATTTATTGGCACTGTATTTTTACTGCGTTTTACTAAAACATCTTCAGATTTTAACTTTTTCCAAATCCCTTTTTTAGAGCCTTGTGAAATTATAGCATCCACGCCTTCTGTTTCACAACGCAGTTTCAAGGTATCGTCCTCCGTCTGACAACGCAAAGCAACGGAAAAAACATTCGGCTCCAGCCAGTATTTAAGCAGACCCATTTTCCCTACGTCAACAGTATATTCAACACTTTTATTTTTATTCAAAACTATTTTTTTAAAGCTCCTGTCGCCTTCATTCTGCATTTTGAAACTGCTGAGTAAGATCATTACCATAACAGCAGCCAACACCAGAAGTATTTTTTTCCCAAGCTGTTTATTCATACCTGGCCCGCCTTTTTTCAGCTATCTTCTTAGAAAAAATTTTAACAGATAAAATAACGACAGCCGCCGCTCCCGGCAAACAGCTTAACTGGCAGCTGCCACAAATACCGGTGCAGCCAAAGGTGCTGCCCCAAGAAGAAATCGGTATACCCATAGCTGCACAAAAAGTAATTACTTTATTCCTCATCATCTTTCCTCCCGTATCTGATCGCCTTTTCCGGACATTTACTGATACAGACCCCACACAGGATACAATTATGTACGCAATTCACAGCTTTCCGCTCTTCTATCACCATCGCTTCCATAGGACAGGCAAGGCTGCAGCTTTTACAGCCAATACATTTTTGGCGGTCTATAATCAACCGATAAACGAATGGCAGCCTGCTGCTGAAAGAATACAACAAATTCTGTACCGCTCCTACAGGACACAAAAAATTGCAAAATCCGCGGCCGCCTTTAGTAAAGATACCAAACAGACCTGCCCACAAAAACAACGTCAGAATCATACTGGAGCTCAAAGAAATAAAATACCCAAAAACGAAATAGTTAACAAACAAATCAAATAGAAAGAAATTGCAATATGCACATGCCAGCAGACTATCAAAAAATGGCAATATCACAAACCCGGCCAGCATGCCATAACGAAACGGAACGATCTCGGTATAAGTACGCCAGCTTATCTGCAGCCTTGATGGTATGACTTTGCTTAAATACTCGGTAAAAGCTCCGGCAGGACATAATCTGCCGCAAAATACAGGACCAAAAAACAAAGTAACTATCAGCAAGATCACGATACAAGCAATAAAAGGAAGCGACATCAGCAGCAACTTTCCATCCAGTAAATGCTCTGTCGGAGTCCCCTTCAGAATCTCAAAATGACGCATCATATACAAATAACACAATACAGCCGAAACCCCTTGTGAGAATACCGTAGCCACAGCTGCTCCCGCCACTCCCCAATCAAGTATCAAAATACAAAAGAGATCAAGCAAAATATTCAATATCGTAGAAAAAAGCAAAAACCAAAACGGAGTCTTGCTATCACCCAATGCACGAATAATACTTGAAAGCAAATTATAGAAAAAGGTACAGGGCACCCCGATAAAAGTAATCAGCAAATAAAGATAAGCATCCTCAAGGATATTCTCCGGAGTCTGCATCATCTGAAGAATATCCGAACAAAACATACTAGTTACAATAGCAATTACTACAGACATCACCGCTGCCAATTGTAAACTAACTGCCACAAAACGCCGCATCATACCATAATCCCTTGCTCCAAACTTCTGTGCGACAGGAATACCGAAGCCACCACAACAGCCATTGCAAAAGCCTAATATCAAAAACACCACCGAAGTGCTAGCTCCTACAGAAGCCAAAGCATTAATTCCAAGAAACTTACCCACAATAGCAGCATCCATCAAGGAATAAGTCTGCTGAAGTAAATTACCCAGCAATAAAGGAAAAGCAAAATTCAATATCAAAGGGAACGGACGTCCCGAAGTCATCTCTCTCGAAGTTGCCATAACATGAATGTATTGTAAATCCGAATACAAATATATATCATCCTTTGTAAAAACACATATTTCTAGAACTTCATTTCAATGAATACCCATTAATAAAATGATACATATCAATTTTTCCCGGAGAACTATCGTCTTTCCCAAAATCCTGAATAAAAAAGCAACAACACAGCAAACAATTCCAAACGTCCTATCAACATCAGGAACGACAATATCCATTTAGCAGCATCAGGCAACGCCGCCCATGAAAAAGCAGGACCGAATGCTCCTAACCCCGGTCCCACATTGCCTAAGCTAGAAATTACTGTACTCATCGCTTTAATTATCCCCACCCCGAAAAACATCAGCAGTATCCATCCGGCCAAAATACAGAACAAATAAAATACAAAGAATGTATTCACTGAAGCAATGATGGAAGGCGATATAACCTGACGGTTCACACGAACAGGCAATACAGCCCTAGGATGCAGCATCCGTTTGAATTCATTTTTGATATTACGCGCCAGAATCATAAGGCGCATATTTTTGATTCCCCCACTAGTAGACCCCGTACATCCACCTGACAACATAGCAAAAATAAGAAGCATCCATGTAAAAGATGGCCACAAGTTATAATCATCCGTTGCAAAGCCGCATGACGTATGCACCGTAGCCACTTGAAACAGAGCCCTGCGGAATGCCTTTTCCCAATCATAATGATTCTGAAAAACTAAGGCAAACGTAATAACAAGTGTCAGAATACTCACTGATTTCATAAACCAACGGAATTCATCATCCTGAAATAAACGCTTGCCTTTCCCTTTCAGACACATAAAATAGAGAGAGAAGTTAATACCCGAAAGGATCATAAATATCGCTATTACATATTCTATAAACGGAGAGTTCCAATAAGCTACACTAGCTTGTTTGGTAGAATAACCACCTGTAGCCGTTGTAGAGAATGAATGACATACCGCATCAAAAAAACTCATTCCTCCTATCATCAGCAGCACAGTTTCTGCAATTGTAAGAATAGCATATATCATCCACAGCCACTTAGCCATCACATCAATCCGGGGATGTGTTTTGTCGTGCGTCAGTCACTCCGATAGCCTCAGCTGAAAAAAGTTGTATAGTTCCTCCCCCGAAAATAGGAAGCACAGCAATAGTAAAAAAGACAATACCCAAGCCACCTATCCATTGTGTCAAGCTACGCCAAAATAACAGACCATGTGAAAGAGATTCTATATCATCCAATATAGTAGCTCCTGTAGTAGTAAAACCCGACATGGTTTCAAAAAAGGCATCCGTCACCGAAAGGATTCCTCCACTAAAATAAAAAGGCAACATTCCAAACAACGTAAACAAAAACCAAGTAAAAGTTACAATACAGTACCCATCTCGTCGTGTCAGCCGATTCTCAGCACCTCTACTACAAATTAGCAAAACTCCACCGACCAATGTATTCAAAAGAATGGTATATAGAAAATATTGATAATCTTGCTCACCGTAACATAAGGAAACAGCCGCACAAAGCAGGAACATAGCAGATTCAATAAAAAGTAATACCCCCAATACACGGAATATCATTTTTTTATTTATCAAGCTATTATTCCGGCTTCCACCTTTATATAATTTATCTGGATTATAAAATTCTCCCATCTTTTTATACCTTTTATATTCGACAAGTATATAGCGAATACTATGCCAAAATGAAAAAAACATTATAAACCATTGATAAACAAACAGATATTATATGAAGTCATAAAAAAGGGAAACACTACCCTTTTCAAAATGAAAGGGAACGTATTTCAAAACAACAAGGTTGCAGATATGACGATCTCAAGCAAAATTTAAATTACATACATATCTGCTAACACTACAACATCGTCTTCATCATAATGAATAATGAATAAATATTTTAAAATTACCCACTATTTTACTATTTTTGCACCCAAATCGATAATCCTCTACTAAATTTAATTCGCCTACTGTGGAATTATTCTACAGCTGTTGCCTGTTTTCCACACTTTCCCTATCAACAAAAGGTAGTAATAAAACACTGATTATGAAAAGGAAAGGCTATTTACAGTAGTTTGGCACGCTGCTTGTATTCCTACTGACGGCATCTTAAACAATAACAAAACTAAAGTATGAAACTATTTTTTACACACAAAGAAATTGCGCTAAAAAAGAAAAGAACAGCGCTTGTAGTAATAGGTATTGGACTAGTTATCGGGATTTACCTGATTGTTTCCCATCGACCGGCAAAGATGCCGGAACTTCCAGTAGTTGCCATAGCACCGGCAACGCAAGACGATGTGGAAATATATGGTGAATATGTAGGACGCGTACGTGCACAGCAATTCGTTGAAGTACGTGCCCGAGTAGAGGGATATTTAGAACAAATGCTTTTCGCAGAAGGTACATATGTCACTAAGAATCAAGTGCTGTTTGTTATCAATCAAGATCAATATCGAGCCAAAGCTGACAAAGCGCGTGCCCAATTGAAAAAAGATGAAGCACAGGCACAAAAAGCAAAACGCGATTTAGAACGTATCCGTCCGCTATATGAACAAAATGCTGCCAGCCAGTTGGACTTGGACAATGCTACTGCTGCATATGAAACAGCAGAAGCCTCGGTAGCTATGAGTAGTGCCGACCTTGATCAAGCAGAATTGGAACTAGGTTATACGATAGTTCGTTCTCCGTTAGCAGGACATATCAGTGAACGTCACGTGGATTTAGGGACATTGGTAGGTCCAAGTGGCAAATCACTGCTTGCCACCGTAGTAAAAAGTGATACTGTATTAGTGGATTTCAGCATGACAGCTCTAGACTATCTGAAAAGCAAAGAGCGTAATGTGAACTTAGGTCAAAAAGACTCTACCCGCTCTTGGCAACCCAATGTTTCCATTACTCTAGCAGACAATACTATTTATCCATACAAAGGACTGGTAGACTTTGCCGAACCGCAAGTTGATCCACGCACAGGTACATTCTCCGTACGTGCCGAAATGCCGAATCCAGAACGGATATTACTTCCTGGACAGTTCACCAAAGTAAAACTATTATTGGATGTCAGAGAAAAAGCTACGGTAGTTCCGTTAAAGTCCGTTATCATAGAAAAAGGCGGTGCCTATATTTATGTAATGCGCAAAGATTCTACAGTAGAGAGACGTTTCATTGAATTAGGACCTGAATTCCAGAATCAAGTAGTGGTGGAAAGAGGCTTGGCTCCCGGAGAAGACATTGTTATAGAAGGATACCACAAGCTGAATCCAGGCATGAAAGTAAAAGTAAGTCCTGCCGTAGAAGACAAAAAAACGGAGGAAAAAGATACGATCGGATAATTTCACTCCCGAATACGAATTCCCCTATGGAGGAAAATTTACGCATTCAAAAAAACAATAGACATTATGAAAGTTAGTTTCTTTATAGACAGACCGGTATTTTCAGCTGTCATCTCCATATTAATAGTCATTGTCGGTATCATCGGTCTCACGATGCTACCCATTGACCAATATCCGCAGATTACCCCGCCGGTAGTGAAAATCAGCGCATCCTATCCGGGTGCCAGTGCCCTGACTGTATCACAGGCGGTAGCCACTCCTATAGAACAGGAATTGAACGGTACTCCAGGAATGCTTTACATGGAATCAAACAGTTCCAATTCGGGAGGTTTTTCAGCCACCGTCACTTTTGATATCTCGGCAGATCCCGATCTGGCGGCAGTAGAAATACAGAACCGTATCAAGTTAGCAGAATCACGTCTTCCAGCAGAAGTTATACAAAATGGTATTTTGGTAGAGAAACAGGCTGCCAGTCAATTGCTGACCCTATGCCTTACCTCTACCGACCCGAAGTTCGATGAAATATACCTTAGCAACTTTGCTACTCTGAATGTACTGGACCTAATCCGCCGTATCCCTGGCGTAGGACGTGTTTCAAACATCGGAAGCCGATATTACGCCATGCAAATTTGGGTACAGCCCGACAAACTGGCCAATTTCGGTCTGACCGTAGCCGACCTGCAGAATGCACTGAAAGACCAAAATCGGGAATCAGCAGCCGGTGTACTGGGACAACAACCCGTACAAGGATTAGACGTAACCATTCCCATCACTACTCAGGGACGTCTATCTACTGTAAGCCAGTTTGAGGAAATCGTAGTCCGTGCCAATGCCGATGGTTCCATCATCCGTTTACGTGATGTGGCCCGCATCTCACTCGAAGCACAATCATACAATACCGAGAGTGCCATTAACAAAGAAAATGCAGCGGTATTGGCCATCTATATGTTACCGGGAGCCAACGCTATGGAAGTAGCAAAAAGCGTGAAAGAAGCTATGGAGGAAATCAGCAAGAATTTCCCCGAAGGAATGAGTTACGAGATACCTTTCGATATGACTACATATATTTCGGAATCTATTCATGAAGTGTACAAAACACTGTTTGAAGCCCTGATACTGGTTATTATCGTAGTATACCTTTCACTCCAAAGCTGGCGTGCAACAGTTATCCCACTAGTTGCCGTACCTATCTCACTGATTGGAACTTTCGGATTCATGTTGATTTTCGGATTCTCGCTTAATATCCTGACCCTGTTGGGGTTGGTACTTGCCATCGGTATTGTGGTGGACGATGCTATCGTGGTAGTAGAGAATGTGGAGCGTATCATGGAAGAGGAGAAACTATCTCCCTACCAAGCTACCAAGAAAGCTATGGAAGGACTTACAGGAGCCATTATCGCCACTTCTTTGGTACTGGCAGCAGTATTTGTTCCCGTAAGTTTTCTAGGTGGAATTACCGGACAACTTTATCGCCAGTTTACGGTAACCATCGTAGTATCCGTATTGCTGTCTACGGTAGTAGCTTTGACATTGAGTCCAGTCATGTGTTCGCTTATCCTGAAACCGGAAGATCCGAACAAGAAAAAGAATATCGTATTCCGCCGTATCAATGAGTGGCTGGCTATCGGCAATCATAAATATGTAGGGCTTATCAAACACATTGTGAAACACCCGCGTCGGGTACTGAGCACATTCGGCATGGTATTGATCGCCATCCTGTTAATCCATCGCATTATTCCCACCAGCTTTCTTCCCATCGAAGACCAAGGGTATTTTAAAATAGAGTTGGAGCTGCCCGAAGGTGCAACGTTGGAACGTACACGTATCGTAACAGAACGTGCTGTGGAATACCTGATGAAAAATCCGGCAGTGGAATATGTGCAAAGTGTGGCGGGAAGCAGTCCGCGTGTAGGAACCAGTCAGGCACGAAGTGAACTGACTGTCATCTTAAAACCTTGGGAGGAACGTGACTCGCAAACTATTGACAATATTATGGCACAGGTAAAAAAAGACATGTCGCAATACCCCGAATGCAAGGTATATCTTTCCACCCCTCCCGTTATTCCGGGATTGGGCAGTTCGGGCGGGTTCGAAATGCAATTGGAAGCACGTGGAGATGCCACTTTCGAAAATTTGGTACAAGCTACGGATACATTGATGTATTATGCATCAAAACGTAAGGAATTATCAGGTTTATCTTCGGCTTTACAAGCGGATATCCCCCAACTTTATTTTGATGTAGACCGTGACAAAGTAAAATTCTCAGGAGTACCTTTAGCCGATGTATTCTCGACTATGAAAGCTTATACAGGTTCGGTATATGTAAACGATTTCAATATGTTTAACCGCATCTACCGTGTATATATTCAAGCAGAAGCACCCTACCGGGAACATAAGGAGAATATCAACCTGTTTTTTGTACGGGGTACAGACAATGCCATGATACCGCTCACCTCGCTGGGTACCACTTCGTATACCACTGGTCCGGGCAGCATCAAACGTTTTAATATGTTCAACAGTTCTGTGATTCTCGGTGAGGCCGCAGACGGTTACAGTTCAGGACAGGCTATGGAAATTATCGAACAAATAGCCCGCGAACACCTACCGGAAAATATCGGTGTAGAATGGAGCGGACTATCCTTCCAGGAAAAACAGGCAGGTGGACAGACCGGCATGGTGCTGGCATTAGTGTTCATGTTCGTATTTTTGTTCCTCGCTGCCTTATACGAAAGCTGGATGGTACCGGTTGCAGTATTACTCTCTTTGCCTGTAGCCGCATTAGGTGCTTATCTAGGTGTATGGGGCTGTGGACTGGAGAATGATGTCTATTTCCAGATCGGATTGGTGATGCTGGTAGGACTAGCCGCCAAAAATGCAATTCTTATTGTAGAGTTTGCCAAAGAACAAGTAGACAAAGGAGTAGATGTAGTACAAGCTGCACTTCATGCTTCACAGCTCCGTTTCCGACCTATTTTGATGACTTCATTGGCATTCATCTTAGGTATGTTACCTATGGTCATTGCCAGCGGGCCAGGTTCAGCCAGCCGTCAGGCTATTGGTACAGGTGTATTCTTCGGAATGATCTTTGCTGTAACTGTGGGAATTTTGTTAGTACCTTTCTTCTTTGTACTGATATACAAGATGAAAGCGAAGATGAAACAAAAATAAGGATATAAAAAGATGAAAGAAATGATGAAACATACATTATTATATATAGCCGTATCAGGAATGACTTTGCTGACTTCTTGCCAATTAGGTAAGCACTACACACGTCCCGACTTACATCTTCCCCAACAATTAGATACATTACGACAACAGGATACATTATCTATAGCCGATATGCAATGGTGGGAAATCTATACGGACACAACCTTGCAAAGCCTGATAGAAAAGACGTTGGATAACAACAAAGACATGAAAATAGCTGCGGCACGTGTAAAAGAACTTGCCGCAATGAAGCGCATAGACTTTGCCAACCTTTTCCCCCAACTGAACGGAAGCGCTTATGCCCAAAAAGAAGGAAGTAATTATGGTGGTGACAACTATAAAAATGACCCCGAACAGGGTGGTAAACTTACCGTGACTTGGGAATTAGACTTATGGGGTAACCTGCGTTGGGCAAAAGACAAAAGCATAGCACAATTTCTGGGAAGCATCGAGGCGCAACGTGCCTTGAAAATGAGTATTGTGTCCGAAGTGGCACAAGCCTATTTTGAATTGGTCGCATTAGACAATGAGTTGAACATCGTTCGTCAAACACTCTATGCCCGTAAAGAAGGAGTACGCCTGGCAAAGCTTCGTTTTGAAGGAGGACTGACTTCAGAAACTTCTTATCAACAGGCACAAGTGGAGTATGCACGTACCGCAACCTTAGTTCCTGAACTGGAAAGGAAAATTTCATTGAAAGAAAATGATATCGCATTCCTGGCAGGCGAATACCCGCACCGCATACAGCGTCCCATTCTGCCCGAAGAGGTAAAACTACCTGAAACATTACCAGTAGGTCTACCCTCCACTCTGTTGGAACGTCGTCCCGATGTACGCGAAGCAGAACAGAAATTAATAGCAGCCAATGCCAGTGTAGGTATTGCCTATACCAATATGTTCCCACGACTCAGCCTCACAGCACAATATGGCGTAGAAAGTGAAGAATTCTCTGATTTCTTTAAATCACCCATTCATTATATCAGTGGCAATCTTCTAACTCCTCTCTTCGCCATGGGAAAATACAGAGCAACCCTAAAGGCTAAGAAAGCCGCATACGAACAGGAATGCTACAGCTATGAAAAATCAGTGCTGACTGCATTCAAAGAGGCCCGCAATGCCATTGTGGACTTTAATAAGATAAAAGATATCTACGAATCGCGTCTGCAACTGGAACGTTCCTCTAAAGCAACAATGGAACTGGCCCAATTGCAATACATCAATGGAGTAATAGGCTATTTGGATGTATTGGATGCACAACGTAGCTATTTCGATGCACAAATAGGATTAAGTAATGCAATAAGAGACAAACAGATTACATTAGTAAAATTGTATAAAGCATTAGGGGGTGGATGGTAACCATCCCCTCTTTTCTGTATCTTCCTTTATCCGGAAAATCAAATTAAGATATATGCCTGATAAGACGTATTGTTCTCTACCGGTGTAAGTGACAAATAACCCGACTTCACTTTTCCATTTTCCAGATATAAAGGATGCTTTTCTTGAAGCGCAAGATGAGAATGCCATGCCTCACCGGGCTTTGCATAATATTCTATAACATACCGTCCCTGCCCGCCATCACACACATAGTTATCATATATCAAACGTGCTACCACTCCCATATTCATACGAAGATTTATTTCCACACACGGATGAATGGCATACCCGCCGTTTTGGGTACGGCATATCATCATATCCACCCCCAGATAGCCTTCGTAACTCCCTTTTATCACTTCCGCCAATTCCACCTGTAACGCCCTCCCAACCTGATGTAAGATTTCCGCAGAAACATATGTGGATATCCTCTCTTCAATAACCCGATCCGCAGCCAACAAGTTTTCTTTATAAACACCTCTCTTGTCTGTTTCGAATAAAGAATACCCTATAAAATGTACCTGTCCCCACTCGTCTGCAAAAAACTCCATGGCAAAATCCAAAAGCTTATCATAAAAAGGCTCTCCTATCACCTCATGCTGAGTGGTAAGTATGTGTCGAATCCACCCTTCCAGAGGGATGGTAAAACTACCTGAAACATATTGTATCCCTCTCCCACTACCAGACCATGGCGCTTTTAACAAAGCACGAGGATGAGACAACACAAAAGCCTTCACTTTCTCTGTTGATGACAATACAAAAGCCTCCCCCAATGTGGGAATATTCCCACCTATATGCCTACAAAGGCGTCGTAACACTTTTACAGCCGTCTGACGTCCGGATATTTGACGGATACGCTTCATACGCTCTACTGAAGGATATGCTGTATCAGGAAATCCAGCTTCCTGCAAACGACGCACCAAAGACGGATTCCATCCCCAAGGAATCACCTTATTATAAATGGGGAGGAATTCTGAAGTCCAATTGACCGAAGGCGGCAAAAAAGATTGTCTTTCCATTGTTTTCATACGCAGAGCAGAATCCAGCCATACAGTTCCTCCCTGTTCTGCATACCATGCAGGCAACACGGACAACTCGGCCGCCATTCGCCGGGCACTGGCAGGTGCCATATAATAAGGATCACCACAAGCCAATGCCATATCATTTTCCGGATTGAATAAATAAAGCGCTTCCATTTCCGGACACAAAGATAAATGTTTTAGAGTACAAACCATTTCTCTTGTTCGTCTTTTAGTTGAAAAAAAATAATATTTTGCTATCTCCAGTTTGCAATTTGAATTAGTATTGCTATATTTGCAACCGATAAAAAAGCAACCATGGAAACCTTTTACAGAACACACAGTTATCTGGTGGAACATACAAATGCTCCTGTTCGCCGGGACTTGATGGACGAAATAGACTGGAACGACAGACTGATCGGCATCAAGGGTACTCGTGGCGTAGGGAAAACGACTTTCCTCCTGCAATATGCAAAAGAAAAGTTCGGAACGGATCACTCATGTCTGTTCATCAACATGAATAACTTTTACTTCTCTAAATATACGTTAGTGGAGTTTGCCGCAGAATTCGTAAAACGAGGAGGAAAAGTTTTGTTGATAGACCAAGTGTTCAAGTATCCCGAATGGAGCCACGACCTGCGTGCTTGCTATGAAATGTTTCCTACTCTGAAGATTATATTCACCGGATCATCCGTGATGCGACTGAAAGAAGAAAATCCAGAACTGAGCGGCATTGTCAAGGTATACTACCTGAGAGGTTTCTCATTCCGCGAATACCTGAATCTGCAAAGCGGTAATTGTTTCCGTGCCTATACCTTACAAGAAATTTTGGAGAATCACGAACAGATAGCGAAAACCATCCTGCGCAACGTGAAGCCGTTGGATTATTTTCAAGACTATCTGCATCACGGTTTCTACCCATTCTTCCTGGAAAAACGTAACTTTTCGGAGAATCTGCTAAAAACCATGAATATGATGATAGAAGTAGATATACTTCTTATCAAACAAATTGAGCTGAAATATCTTTCAAAGATAAAAAAATTACTATATTTGCTAGCTGTGGACGGACCCGTTGCTCCGAACGTCAGCCAGCTGGCCACGGAGATTCAAACCTCACGTGCCACGGTGATGAATTACATTAAGTATCTGGCAGATGCGCGTCTTATCAATATGGTTTATCCCAAGGGAGAGGAATTTCCCAAGAAACCTTCCAAACTGATGATGCACAACACCAACCTGATGTACTCCATTTATCCGGTAAAGGTCGAAGAACAGGATGTTTTGGATACATTTTTCATGAATACCCTGTATAAGGACCATAAACTATATAAAGGCGATAAAGGCACTTCATTTATGGTAGACAACGGACTGCATTTCCGTATTTGCGCAGAAGGGTGCAAGTTCAAAAATAATCCAAACGTGTATTATGCCCTACACAAATTGGAATTAGGACACGGAAATATGATCCCATTATGGCTTTTCGGCTTTTTATATTAAGAGATAGAGAATAGATTTTATTACCTAATAATTAGTAATTGTATGACTAAACAAAAAAAATTCATCACTTGTGATGGTAACCAGGCAGCAGCACATATCTCGTATATGTTCTCTGAAGTAGCTGCTATCTATCCCATCACTCCGTCGTCTACTATGGCTGAATACGTAGACGAATGGGCTGCCGCAGGTCGTAAAAACATCTTCGGCGAAACAGTTTTGGTACAAGAAATGCAGTCAGAAGGCGGTGCAGCAGGTGCTGTTCATGGTTCTCTTCAGGCAGGTGCGTTGACTACCACTTACACTGCATCTCAGGGTCTGTTGCTGATGATCCCTAACATGTACAAAATTGCCGGTGAATTCCTGCCTTGCGTATTCCACGTATCGGCTCGTACATTGGCTTCACACGCATTGTGTATCTTTGGTGACCATCAGGACGTCATGTCTTGCCGCCAAACAGGTTTCGCCATGTTGTGCGAAGGTTCTGTACAAGAAGTTATGGATATGGCTGCTGTAGCCCATCTTGCTACTATCAAATCTCGCGTGCCATTCGTCAACTTCTTCGATGGTTTCCGTACTTCTCACGAAATCCAAAAAATTGAAATGCTGGAGAATGAAGATTTGGCAGGTCTGATTGATCAACAGGCTTTGGCAGAATTCCGTCAACGCGCGTTGAATCCTAACAACCCTGTTGCACGCGGTATGGCTGAAAACCCCGATCACTTCTTCCAGCACAGAGAATCTTGCAATAACTTCTATGAAGCTGTTCCGGCTATCGTAGAAGAATACATGAACGAAATCAGCAAAATCACAGGCCGTCCTCATGGTTTGTTCGATTACTATGGTGCTGAAGACGCTGAACGCGTAATTATCGCAATGGGTTCTGTTACAGAAGCTGCCCGCGAAGCTATCGACTACTTGATGAGCAAAGGTGAAAAAGTAGGTTTGGTTTCTGTACACTTATACCGTCCGTTCTCTGCTAAACATTTCTTGGCTGCTGTACCTAAGACTGCCAAGACTATCGCTGTTCTTGACCGTACTAAAGAACCGGGAGCAAACGGTGAACCTTTGTATCTGGATGTTAAAGACTGCTTCTATGGAACAGAAAACGCCCCGGTTATCGTAGGTGGACGTTACGGTTTAGGTTCTAAAGACACTACTCCGGCTCAAATCATCGCTGTATTCAAGAATTTGGCTCTGCCAATGCCGAAAAACCACTTCACTGTGGGTATCGTAGACGATGTAACTTTCACTTCTCTTCCCCAGGAAGAAGAAATCGCATTGGGCGGTGAAGGCATGTTCGAAGCTAAATTCTACGGATTAGGTGCTGACGGTACTGTAGGTGCCAACAAGAACTCTGTGAAGATTATTGGTGACAACACCGACAAGCACTGCCAGGCTTATTTCTCATACGACTCTAAGAAATCAGGTGGTTTCACTTGCTCTCACCTCCGTTTCGGTGATACTCCTATCCGTTCTACTTACTTGGTAAATACTCCGAACTTCGTAGCTTGCCACGTACAGGCTTATCTGCACATGTACGATGTAACCCGTGGTTTGCGTAAGAACGGTTCTTTCTTGCTGAACACTATCTGGGAAGGTGAAGAACTGGCAAAGAACCTGCCTAACAAAGTGAAGAAATACTTCGCTCAGAACAATATCACTGTTTACTACATCAATGCAACTCAGATTGCTCAGGAAATCGGTTTGGGCAACCGTACCAATACCATCCTGCAATCAGCATTCTTCCGTATCACAGGCGTTATTCCTGTTGACTTGGCTGTAGAACAGATGAAGAAATTCATCGTTAAGTCTTATGGCAAGAAGGGTGAAGACGTGGTGAACAAGAACTATGCTGCCGTAGACCGTGGTGGTGAATACAAACAATTGGCTGTTGATCCGGCTTGGGCTAATCTGGAAGTTGAAGCTCCTGCTGCTAACAATGACCCTGCATTCATCAACGAAGTAGTTCGTCCTATCAACGCTCAGGATGGTGACTTGTTGCCGGTATCTGCATTCAAAGGCATCGAAGACGGTACTTGGGAACAAGGTACTGCTCAATACGAAAAACGTGGTGTAGCTGCATTCGTACCTGAATGGAATGCTGAAAACTGTATCCAGTGTAACAAGTGTGCATATGTTTGTCCTCATGCTTCCATCCGTCCGTTCGTTCTTGACGCTGAAGAACAGAAGGGTGCAGACTTCGAGACATTGAAAGCTGTAGGTAAACAATTTGACGGAATGACATTCCGTATCCAGGTTGACGTGCTTGACTGTCTGGGGTGTGGTAACTGTGCCGATGTTTGTCCGGGCAATCCGAAGAAGGGAGGCAAGGCTCTTACAATGAAACATTTGGAAAGCCAGTTGTCTCAAGCAGCCAATTGGGAATACTGCGCTAAGAACGTGAAGAGCAAACAACATTTGGTAGATATCAAAGCCAATGTGAAGAACTCTCAGTTCGCTACTCCGTTGTTTGAATTCTCTGGAGCTTGTTCAGGTTGTGGTGAAACTCCGTATGTGAAACTGATTTCTCAGTTGTTCGGTGACCGTGAAATGGTTGCTAACGCTACAGGATGTTCTTCTATCTACTCTGGTTCAGTTCCTTCAACTCCTTATACAACTAACGAAAAAGGTCAGGGTCCTGCTTGGGCTAACTCATTGTTCGAAGACTTCTGCGAATTCGGTTTAGGTATGGAATTGGCTAACAAGAAACTGCGCAACCGTCTGGAAGAAGCTATGAAGTCTGCTATCGCAAACGAAGCTACTCCGGCAGAATACAAAGAAGCATTCCAGGAATGGATTGACGGTAAGGACGATGCAGACAAGAGCAAAGCTGCTGCCGAAAAGATCATTCCAATGGTGGAAGCTGCTAAAGATAAATGTAAGAACTGCGCTACCATTGCAGAATTCAAGAACTATTTGGTTAAGAAGAGCCAATGGATTATCGGTGGTGACGGTGCTTCTTACGATATCGGTTACGGTGGTTTGGACCACGTGATTGCTTCCGGTGAAGATGTAAATATTTTGGTATTGGATACTGAAGTTTACTCTAATACCGGTGGTCAGTCATCTAAGGCTACTCCGCTGGGTGCTATCGCTAAGTTTGCCGCTTCAGGTAAGCGTGTACGTAAGAAAGACCTTGGTATGATCGCTACTACTTACGGTTATGTATATGTTGCCCAGATTGCTATGGGTGCTGACCAAGCTCAGACTTTGAAAGCTATTCGTGAAGCAGAAGCTTACCCCGGTCCGTCATTGGTTATCGCTTACGCTCCGTGTATCAACCACGGTTTGAAGGCAGGTATGGGTAAGAGCCAGGCTGAAGAGGCTAAGGCTGTAGAATGCGGTTACTGGCACTTGTGGCGTTTCAACCCCGCTTTGGAAGAAGAAGGCAAGAATCCATTCATGCTTGACTCTAAAGAACCGAAATGGGAAGGTTTCCAGGATTTCTTGAAGAACGAAGTTCGTTTTGCTTCTGTAATGAAACAGTATCCTGCTGAAGCAGCAGATCTATTTGCTGCTTGCGAAGAAATGGCCAAGAAACGTTATGCTTCTTACAAACGTATGGAAGCAATGAATTGGGGTGAATAATCTCTGATACATGCATATAAAAAAAGGCTTGTTCTGTATGGAACAAGCCTTTTTTTATAGCCTTTTCTACCATTAGTATATATGAGGTCACCCATACGTATGTACAAAACAAGACTTCAATTTCAAGTATTTCTACTGTAACCATCACCATTTATGGCTTAAGGTTACCAAAAAATTTCCTACCTTTGCACATAACATTATGAAAAACCTATAAACATGAATATTCTAATCAACCTGAAATACACATTGGCTGTCACAGCCGGAGTGTGCTCCTCTTTTGCATACGCACAAAAACATCCTCATATCATACTGATAATGACCGACCAACAGCGAGCTGATGCCATAGGCTGTATGGGGAACGATGCGGTTATCTCCCCTAACCTGGACGCACTAGCTGCCGAGGGAACATTATTTATGAATGGTTATTCTTCTTGTCCAAGCAGCACTCCGGCACGTGCAGGTCTGCTGACCGGACTTTCTCCTTGGCATCATGGCTTGTTGGGATATGGAAAAGTATCTCCCGAATATAAATACGAAATGCCACAGATGCTAAAAGACGCTGGTTATTATACTTTTGGAATCGGGAAAATGCACTGGCATCCCCAACGGATAAAACATGGTTTCGAAGGCACTCTGCTAGATGAAAGCGGACGCGTGGAGGACGAGAATTTCACCAGTGATTACCGCCAATGGTTCCAAACAAAAGCCCCCGGAAGGAATCCTGACGCCACCGGCATAGGCTGGAACGACCATACGGCAAGTATCTATAAATTGCCCGAAAACCTCCATCCTA
>ENA-UEQR01000996-UEQR01000996.1-human-gut-metagenome-genome-assembly--contig:-NODE-996-length-16655-cov-12.091326_pt1 | contig 16655 bp, 8 predicted proteins | sample MGYA00242944_ERZ507941 | MGnify/ENA primary metagenome ERZ507941 (study PRJEB26167, sample SAMN06115398) | human gut metagenome | host: Homo sapiens | place: China:Chongqing | collected 2016-06-23...
GGTTTGTGGTCTGATGAATGCAATGGCACTTTGTCTGTTTCTATTAGTTCCGGGTGTCCACTTTTGGGTAGACGCGTTATCCATGGTACTGTTCGGTACTGCGATCGGAGTACTCCTCTGTTTCTTGGGCGGATTGATGGCAGTTGACATTGCTCCCCGGAACGCTTCAGGTGCAGCATTAGGAATCGTAGGTATTGCCAGTTACATCGGGGCAGGTATACAGGATATTATGAGCGGTATTCTCATAGGAGGGCATAAAAGCATTGTCGATGGCAAAGAAATCTATGACTTTTCTTATATCAATATTTTTTGGATCGGAGCCGCATTACTCTCCGTCTTTTTTGCTTTATTGGTATGGAATGTGAAATCAAAGGATTAACAGAACTGTCAGTATCATAAAAAACGTGAGTTCTTTTCGTCCTCATATGAATTTATTTCGTATTTTTGCGTGGACATCCCCTTTTTTGATGTTCAGGAAGATTATTTGTTGTAAAAGCAAAGTGAAGATTGATTTATGAGTGACGAAATTAACGAGATACCGGAAGAACATTCAGACTACAAACCGGCGGACGCACGGGACGAAAACGTAAAACACCAGTTAACAGGCATGTATCAGAATTGGTTTCTGGACTACGCCTCATACGTTATTCTGGAACGTGCCGTACCCCATATCAACGACGGTTTGAAACCTGTGCAACGCCGTATCCTGCATTCTATGAAACGTCTGGACGACGGGCGATATAACAAAGTGGCAAATATTGTGGGACACACGATGCAGTTCCACCCTCACGGTGACGCTTCCATCGGCGACGCTCTGGTGCAACTCGGACAGAAAGATTTGCTAATCGACTGTCAGGGTAACTGGGGTAATATCCTTACGGGAGATGGTGCTGCCGCCCCCCGTTATATCGAGGCACGCCTTTCCAAGTTTGCACTGGATGTTGTCTTCAATCCCAAGACTACCGAATGGAAATTGTCTTATGACGGACGAAACAAGGAACCGGTCACTCTCCCTGTGAAATTCCCGTTATTGCTGGCGCAAGGAGTGGAAGGTATCGCCGTCGGGCTTTCTTCCAAGATACTGCCGCACAACTTCAACGAACTTTGCGATGCCTCTATCAACTACCTCCGTGGAGAAGAGTTCCAACTATATCCCGATTTCCAGACGGGTGGTTCTATCGACGTAGCCAAATACAACGATGGCGAACGTGGCGGAGCCGTAAAAGTACGTGCGAAAATCAACAAGCTGGACAACAAAACGCTTGCTATCACGGAAATCCCTTACGGAAAAACCACTTCATCCGTAATCGACTCTATCCTGAAAGCTGTTGACAAGGGAAAAATCAAAATCCGCAAGGTGGATGACAATACGGCTGCCAACGTAGAAATACTGGTACACCTCGCCCCCGGCACTTCGTCGGACAAAACGATTGATGCACTATACGCTTTCACCGACTGCGAAGTGAGCATCTCTCCCAACTGCTGCGTAATTGACGACAGCAAACCTCATTTCCTCACCGTCAGCAAAGTCCTGAAAAAGTCGGCAGACAACACACTGGATTTGCTGAAGCAGGAACTGGAAATCAAGAAAGGGGAAATCCTGGAAGCACTGCATTTCGCTTCCCTCGAAAAGATATTTATCGAAGAACGTATCTATAAAGACAAAGAGTTCGAGCAGTCCAAAGATATGGACGCTGCCTGCGAACACATCGACGAACGGCTGACCCCGTTCTATCCAAGTTTTATCCGTGAGGTGACCAAGGAGGATATCCTCAAACTAATGGAAATCAAAATGGGACGTATCCTGAAGTTCAACTCGGACAAAGCGGACGAACTCATTGCCCAGATGAAAGAGGATATTGCCGAAATTGACGACCACCTGGCGCACATCGTCGACTATACCGTCAACTGGTATCAGATGTTGAAGAACAAATACGGCAAGAACTTCCCTCGTCGTACCGAACTGCGTAACTTCGACACGATCGAAGCCGCCAAAGTGGTGGAAGCCAACGAAAAACTTTACATCAACCGCGAAGAAGGATTTATCGGAACAGCCTTGAAGAAGGACGAGTTCGTAGCCAACTGCTCGGATATCGACGACGTGATTGTCTTCTTCCGCGACGGAAAATATATCGTCACTCCGGTAGCCGACAAGAAATTTGTAGGCAAGAACATACTTTATGTCAATGTCTTCAAGAAGAATGACAAACGTACAATCTATAATGTCACCTACCGCGACGGCAAGGAAGGCACAACCTATATCAAGCGTTTTGCAGTCACTTCCGTTGTCCGCGACCGCGAATATGACGTCACGCAAGGGACACCGGATTCACGTATCACTTATTTCAGTGCCAATCCGAACGGGGAAGCCGAAATCATCAAGGTGACTTTAAAACCGAATCCGCGTGTGCGGCGTATTATCTTCGAGCGTGACTTTAGTGAGATCAGTATCAAGGGACGACAAGCACAGGGAGTTATCCTGACCCGCCTGCCGGTACACAAGATAGCCTTGAAACAGAAAGGCGGTTCCACACTCGGCGGACGTAAGGTATGGTTTGACCGTGATATCCTCCGTCTCAATTATGACGGACGCGGCGAATATCTGGGCGAGTTCCAGAGCGACGACACCATACTCGTTGTGCTGAACAACGGTGACTTTTACACCAGCAACTTCGACCTGAGCAATCACTACGAAGACAACGTAAGTATTGTCGAGAAATTCGACTCCAACAAGGTATGGACTGCCGCGCTATATGATGCCGACCAGCAGAATTACCCGTACCTGAAACGTTTCTGCTTCGAAGGTTCCAACCGTAAGCAGAACTATCTGGGCGAAAACAAGAATAACCGCCTCATCCTGCTGACCGACGAGTTTTATCCCCGCCTGGAAGTGATATTCGGCGGACACGACAGTTTCCGAGAACCATTGGAAATCGATGCGGACGAGTTTATTGCTGTCAAGGGATTCAAAGCTAAAGGTAAACGTATCACCACTTACACAGTGGAGACGATTAACGAGCTCGAACCGACCCGCTTCCCCGAACCGGAACAGGAACCGCAGGAAGAGGCAAGTGAAGAACCCGAAAATCTGGACCCGGACAGTGACAAAAGCGAAGGGGATATTATTGATGAAATCACCGGGCAGATGAAATTATTCTGATGAAGAAAAAACTAATATACTTGGGGCTGACAGGATGCATCCTGTTCGCCCTTTGCACAAAATTACAGGCACAGATTGATTCCCTGCAGACTCATCGTTATGTAACACGTGCCACCATGTACGGCATCGGTTTTACCAATGTGTTCGACACCTACCTGTCACCACAGGAATATAAGGGAATCGACTTCCGCATTTCCCGCGAAACAATCCGTATGACAAAGTTGTTCGACGGCAATGTTTCCGTACAGAATTTCTTTCAGGCAGATATCGGCTATACGCATAACCGTGCCGACAACAACAATACATTCTCCGGATTAGTCAACTGGAATTACGGCCTGCATTACCAGTTCCGCCTGACGGAGAACTTTAAATTACTGGCCGGAGGACTGATAGACGCCAACGGCGGCTTTGTCTACAATCTCCGTAACACGAACAATCCGGCTTCCGCAAGGGCATACGTCAATCTGGACGCTTCAGGAATGGCCATCTGGCATCTCAAAATCAAACGCTATCCAATGGTGTTGCGCTATCAAGTGAACCTTCCTGTCATGGGAGTTTTGTTCTCGCCGCACTACGGGCAGTCTTATTACGAGATTTTCTCATTGGGCAATGCCGGCGGAGTGATTAAATTCACTTCTTTGCACAACCAGCCTTCCCTCCGGCAAATGCTCTCGATTGACCTGCCGATAGGATATACCAAGATGCGTTTCAGCTATCTGGCTGATTTGCAACAATACAAAGTAAACAATATCAAAACACATACCTACTCTCATGTATTCATGGTAGGATTTGTGAAAGACCTATACCGAATCCGAAATAAAAAAGGAACAGCCCCTCTGCCTTCATCGGTAAGGGCCTACTAAGAGAACGAAAGATTTAATGTTGAAATTTCAAAGAGCGATAGATAAGAAGAATGAAAAATAAGATTATACAATTACTTTTACTAATCTGCTGCCTGCCGGCGCTGACCGGTTGCATCAGGGAAGAAGAGTACGCCAATGATCCCATAGGTAACTTCGAGCAACTATGGAAGATCATTGACGAACAGTATTGTTTTCTGGAGGCAAAAGGCATTGACTGGGATGCCGTACACGAAAAATACCGAAAACTGGTGGTACCGACCATGTCCAACGATGATTTGTTTGACCTTCTGAGTCAGATGTTATATACCCTGAAAGACGGGCACGTCAATCTTTCTTCCGCCAAACGCACTTCTTTCTATGATGAGTGGTATCAGGGGTATGATTGGAATTACCGGGAAGACATTCTTTACCAGACCTATCTGGGCAGTGCCAGCAGCGGTTACTACACAGCAGCCGGACTGAAATATAAGATATTCGACAATAATATAGGATATATCCGTTATGAGAGTTTCAGTGCAGGGGTAGGAAACGGTAATCTGGATGAGGTTCTTCTATACCTGTCACCTTGCAACGGATTAATCATTGATGTACGCGACAACGGAGGGGGAAACTTGACAAACTCCACCCGTATCGCCGCCCGGTTCACCAACCAAAAGACGCTGACCGGATACATTCAGCACAAGACCGGACCGGGACATAATGATTTCTCCCAAATGGAACCGATTTATCTGGAACCGTCCAACAGTATCCGGTGGCAGAAAAAGGTAGTGATATTAACCAACCGTCGTTGTTACAGCGCAACAAACGATTTTGTCAATGCGATGCGCAGCATAGAAGATACAGAAATTATCCAGTTGGGCGACCGGACCGGAGGTGGTTCCGGTCTTCCGTTCTCGTCCGAACTGCCGAACGGTTGGAGCATCCGCTTCTCCGCCAGCCCGCATTTCGATAAGAACAAACAGCCGTTGGAAGAAGGTATCGCACCGGATGTTGCTATCAATATGTCTAAGGAAGACCAACTTGAGAACAAAGATACACTGATAGAAAAGGCATTTGAGATACTAAGCGAATAACTTTATTGCCGAATAATTTGTCAAATCAGAAAATCTTCCTATCTTTGCACCGCTAAACAAAAAAGCTACCTGCGGATGTGGCGTAATTGGTAGCCGCGCCAGACTTAGGATCTGGTGCCGTGAGGCGTGTAGGTTCGAGTCCTATCATCCGCACCAAAATAAACTAGAAAGCCTTCAAGATACATTCTTGGAGGCTTTTTAATTGCTTACAATATGAAGAAACATCAACTTTGCTGTATTGGTCACATCACATTAGATAAAGTAGTTACCCCTCAAAGCACTGTTTATATGCCGGGAGGAACCGCTTTTTACTGTTCACACGCCATTCGTCATTTCAATGATATCGACTATACACTAGTCACGGCAGTTGGTGCAACAGAAATGAACGTTGTAAAACAGCTACGTAAGGTCGGCATTGACGTCACTGCATTGCCCAGCCGGCATTCCGTATATTTCGAGAACATCTACGGGACCAATCCCGATGACCGTACCCAACGTGTACTGGCAAAAGCTGATCCTTTCACCGCTTCCCAACTCCGTGAGATAGACGCGGAGATTTACCACCTCGGCTCCCTGCTGGCCGACGACTTCTCACTGGAAGTAATCAAGGAGCTTTCCCTAAAAGGATTGATTGCAGTAGACTCACAAGGTTACCTGCGTGAAGTACGTGACACTCATGTATATCCGACAGACTGGACCGACAAGCGGGAAGCCTTACGATATATCCATTTCCTGAAAGTCAACGAACACGAAATGGAAGTGCTGACCGGCCTTTCCGATCCTCACGAAGCCGCCCGGCGGTTGCATGAATGGGGAGTAAAAGAAGTGTTAGTTACATTGGGAAGCATGGGCTCACTTATTTTCAACGGGACGGACTTTTTCCGTATCCCGGCTTATAAGCCTGCGCAAGTGGTGGACGCGACAGGCTGCGGCGATACATATACAATCGGCTATCTGTATCAACGGGTATCCGGAACCGGCATTGAGGAGGCGGGGCGTTTCGCCGCTGCGATGTCGACACTGAAAATCGAGAAATCCGGTCCTTTCAACGGCAACAAAGAAGATGTCGTCCACTGCATAGAGACAGCGGAAGAAATGTTTTAAGGTCACTATTGCTATTTCACATCGGTTCCTTTTGTGTTAAAATCGGACATTCCTGTATTTTCCAAAATCTTTTTTGCCTTTCGTTTGTTCACTTTGTTACTTTCGCCAAATAGCGGCAGAAAAAGACTTCAACCTAAATAGTAACAAATGGAAAAATTTAATGCAATGAGGACTAGACTTTTACAACATCTTCAGAAGAAAACCACTTGGTTTAAGAGCATAGTGGCGCTCACTTGCTTATTGCTTACCTCTGCATCTGCCTTTGCACAAACAAAGACGGTGACGGGTACGGTAACAGACGCTGCTAATGAACCACTAATAGGCGCATCGGTGCTCGTACAAGGAACTTCCACCGGAACCATTACAGACATGGACGGTAAGTATTCAATCTCTGTCACCCCGGACGACGTACTGGCATTTTCCTATGTGGGAATGACCTCGCAGAGCGTCAAGGTCGGTGCGCAGACCGTTATCAACGTCACCCTGAAAGAAGATTCGCAAGTGCTAGCCGAAACGGTAGTTATCGGATATGGTAGTGCTAAGAAAAGGGACTTGACAGGTTCTATCACCAACATCAAAGGAGAAGAACTTGCCAACAAACCTGCCATGAACCCGCTTTCTTCCTTACAGGGAAAAGTGGCCGGCGTGCAAATCGTAAACTCCGGACGTGCCGGCTCCGACCCGGAAATTCGTATTCGCGGTACAAACTCTATCAACGGATATAAACCTTTGTATATCGTTGACGGACTATTCAACGATAACATCAACTTCCTCAACCCGGAGGATATCGAATCCATGGAGATTCTGAAAGACCCGTCTTCACTGGCGATCTTCGGTGTCCGTGGTGCTAACGGTGTGATTATCATCACCACCAAAAAAGCCAAAGAAGGACAAACACTGGTAAATATAAACACCTCCTTCGGCTTCAAGAAAGTAGTAGATAAGGTGAAGCTGGTAAACGGATCGCAATTCCGTGAGTTATACAGCGAGCAGCTCGCCAATCAGGAAGACGCCCCGTTCGACTTCACCGGCTGGAATGCAAATACCGACTGGCAGGATGAAATCTTCCAGACAGCTTTTATCACCAACAATAATATAAGCATTACGGGAGCTTCGCCCAAACATAGTTTCTATCTGGGCGTAGGTTACTCGTATGAACAGGGCAACATCGAACATGAGAAATTCAGCAAAGTGACGATTAATGCAAGTAACGACTACAAGATTACGGATTATCTGAAAGTCGGCTTCCAGTTCAACGGGGCACGTATGCTTCCCGCCGACTCCAAACAAGTACTGAATGCCCTCCGTGCCACCCCGATCGCTCCGGTATATAATGATGAATACGGACTATACAGTGCACTGCCGGAATTTCAGAAAGCACAGATCAACAATCCAATGGTAGACGTCAGTCTGAGAGCAAACACCACCAAAGCCGAGAACTACCGGGCGTCCGGTAATATCTACGGTGAAGTGGACTTCCTGAAACATTTCAACTTCAAAGCGATGTTCTCTATGGACTATGCTTCCAATAACGGACGGACATACCAGCCTATCGTCAAAGTGTACGACCCCACTGTCAGCGGGAATATAGCCACCTTGGGAACAGGCAAAACCGAGGTCAGCCAGTTCAAGGAAAATGAAACGAAAGTACAGAGTGACTATGTGTTGACATATACGAACAGCTTCGACAATGGCAACCATAACCTGACTGCTACTGCAGGTTTCACGACTTATTACAATTCCCTGAGCCGCTTGGACGGAGCACGCAAACAAGGTGTAGGTCTGGTGATTCCCAACGATCCGGACAAATGGTTCGTGAGTATCGGTGATGCAGCCACTGCCACTAATGGAAGCACGCAGTGGGAACGCAGCACACTGTCCATGCTTGCACGTGTTATCTACAACTATAAAGGCAAATACCTGTTCAACGGTTCGTTCCGTCGCGACGGTTCTTCCGCTTTTTCTTATACGGGCAACGAATGGCAGAACTTCTTCTCTCTGGGAGGCGGCTGGCTGATGTCCGAAGAAGAATTCATGAAAGATATCAAATGGCTCGATATGTTGAAAATCAAGGCTTCTTACGGTACGCTGGGTAATCAGAACCTAGATAAAGCCTACCCTGCCGAGCCGTTACTGAGCAACGCTTATTCCGCCGTATTCGGCAAACCGTCTATCATCTATCCGGGCTATCAGCTTGCCTATCTGCCCAATCCGAATCTCCGTTGGGAAAAAGTGGAAGCTTGGGAAGCCGGATTTGAAACGAATCTTCTCCGCAACCGACTGCATTTTGAAGGTGTTTATTATATGAAGAATACGAAAGACCTGCTGGCCGAAGTTCCCGGTATTTCCGGAACAATTCCGGGGATAGGTAACTTGGGACAGATTCAGAATAAAGGAGTAGAAATGGCTGTGACCTGGCGCGACCAAATCGGCGAATGGGGATATTCTGTCAGTGCCAACCTGACCACCATCAAAAATGAAGTGAAGAGTCTGGTTCAGGAAGGATACTCTATCATCGCCGGAGACAAGCAGCAAAGTTATACAATGGCAGGCTATCCGATCGGTTACTTCTACGGTTATAAGGTAGAAGGCGTTTATCAGTCGCAAGCCGACATAGACGCATCGCCCAAGAACACGCTCGCCACCGTCACCCCCGGTGACTTGAAATTCGCAGATGTCGACGGAAACGGAGAAATTACTCCGGAAGACCGTACCATGATAGGTAATCCAACCCCGAAAGTAACTTACGGTTTCTCCCTCGGAGTGAACTACAAGAACTGGTCGTTGGGGATCGACATGATGGGACAAGGCGGTAACAAGATATTCCGCACGTGGGATAACTATAACTTCGCCCAGTTCAACTACCTCGAACAACGGCTGGACCGTTGGCACGGGGAAGGTACTTCCAATACCCAACCGTTGCTGAACTCCAAGCACTCTATCAACTACCTGAATTCGGATTATTACATCGAAAGCGGCAACTTCTTCCGTATCCGTAACGTACAACTTGCCTATGCATTCGACAAGAGCCTGCTTGCCAAAATCCGCCTGCAAGCCCTGAAAGTGTATGTCAACATACAAAACTTGAAAACATGGAAGCATAACACCGGATATACTCCGGAACTGGGAGGAACCGCCACCGCATTCGGCGTAGACAACGGAAGCTATCCCGTACCGGCAGTCTATACGTTCGGTATCAACCTGACATTCTAATGGCAAGATAGTAGCGTAGGGGCGAAAGAGGAGAAACCATGCAGGCCCCTTGCGAAACTTCAGCAACTTTAATCTTTAAAACTATAATTGTATGAAACTAGATAAATATATATTTTCAACCTTTATTGCTGCGGCCGCACTCGCTTTGGGCAGTTGCAGTGACTTTCTGGACCGCAGTCCGCAAGGACAGTTTACAGAAGACGATAATCCCAATGCGCTGGTCAACGGTAAAATCTACAATGTCTACACGATGATGCGTAGCTACGATATCACCGCAGGCACTACCGCCCTCGCTATCCACTGTCTCCGTTCCGAAGACGAAGAAAAGGGAAGTATTGCCAGTGACGGGTCGGATGTAGCCGAGATGTATGACGACTTCAAATACACGGCCTCCAATGGTCTGCTAGGTGCTTATTGGGGAAAGAACTACGCCGTTATCTATCAGTGTAACGACATCCTCGACGCCATTGCCGAGAAAGAAACCGCCGGACAGACCGAAGCCGAAGACATCATCAACAAAGGTGAAGCCTCTTTCTTCCGTGCCTATTGCTACTTCAACCTGGTAAGGGCATTCGGCGAAGTCCCTCTGGTGACTTACAAGATCAACGACGCTTCGGAAGCCAACATTCCGAAAACCACCGTCGATAAAATCTACGAGCAGATTGATGCCGACCTGAAAACCGCCGAGGAGTCACTGCCGGAAACATGGAGTACCGAGTACTTGGGACGACTGACATGGGGAGCCGCCCGTTCTTTGCACGCACGTACATATATGATGCGTAACGACTGGAACAATATGTACACTGCCTCCACCGATGTCATCAAGAAAGGGCTCTACAACCTGAGAACTCCGTATAATGAAATCTTCACCGACGATGGCGAAAATAGCGGCGGTTCTATCTTCGAACTGCAATGTACCGCTACTGCCGCCCTTCCTCAAAGCGATATTATCGGCAGCCAATTCTGCGAAGTGCAAGGTGTGCGCGGAGCGGATCAATGGGACTTGGGCTGGGGTTGGCACATGGCAACCGAACTTATGGCGCAAGCCTACGAACCGGGCGACCCGCGCAAGAACGCCACCCTGCTTTACTTCCGCAGATCGGACAGCGAACCGATTACTCCGGAAAATACCAATGAGCCTTACGGCGAATCTCCCGTCTCTCCGGCAATAGGTGCTTACTTCAACAAGAAAGCCTATACCGACCCTGCCCTGCGTAAAGAATATACCAATAAAGGATATTGGGTGAACATCCGCCTGATCCGTTATGCAGATGTCTTGCTCATGGGAGCCGAATCCGCCAACGAGAAGGGTATCTCCGGTGAGGCAATCGACTACCTGGAACAAGTACGTGCACGTGCCAGAGGCACCAACACCAACATTCTTCCCAAAGTGACCACTACCGACCAGGGAGAACTGCGTGAAGCTATCCGCCACGAACGCCGTGTGGAACTGGGACTTGAGTTCGACCGTTTCTACGACCTCGTCCGCTGGGGCATTGCAAAAGAAGTATTGCAAGCTGCCGGCAAGAATTATCAGGACAAGAACGCTTTACTTCCATTGCCTCAGACTGAAATAGACAAGTCCAAAGGGGTACTGGTGCAAAATCCCGATTACCAATAAAACAAAATAGAATATAATAATATGATATACAAGAAACTAAGTTTATTAATCCTGTTCTTTGCGACAGGACTCCTGACCGCATCCGCTCAGAAGTCGCCACAAGACATGGATCGTTTCATCGACGCATTGATGAAAAAAATGACCACCGAAGAAAAGATCGGTCAGTTGAACCTTCCCGTCACGGGAGAGATTACTACCGGACAAGCCAAGAGCAGCGACATCGCCGGCAAAATCAAGAAAGGCGAAGTGGGAGGACTGTTCAACCTGAAAGGGGTGGAGAAAATACGTGAGGTACAGAAACAGGCTGTAGAAGAGTCACGCCTCGGCATTCCGTTGTTGTTCGGCATGGACGTGATCCATGGATACGAAACGATGTTCCCTATCCCTCTCGGACTCTCCTGTACATGGGATATGGCGGCTATCGAAGAATCCGCCCGCATTGCAGCCGTAGAAGCCAGCGCCGACGGTATCTCATGGACGTTCAGCCCAATGGTGGATATTTCGCGCGACCCGCGTTGGGGACGTGTATCCGAAGGTAACGGTGAAGACCCGTTTCTGGGAGCTATGATTGCCGAAGCCATGGTGCGCGGCTATCAGGGCAAAGATATGAAACGCAATGACGAAATCATGGCTTGCGTAAAGCACTTCGCCCTGTACGGAGCAAGTGAAGCCGGACGTGACTACAATACGGTGGACATGAGCCGCCAACGGATGTTCAACGACTATATGCTGCCTTACGAAGCCGCCGTTGAAGCAGGCGTAGGCAGTGTCATGGCATCATTCAACGAGGTGGACGGCATTCCGGCCACTGCCAACAAATGGTTAATGACGGACATCCTGCGCGGTCAGTGGGGATTCAACGGATTTGTAGTCACCGACTATACCGGTATTTCCGAAATGATAGACCACGGTATCGGCGACCTCCAGACGGTAACGGCACGTGCCATCAACGCCGGAGTGGATATGGATATGGTCAGCGAAGGTTTTGTAGGTACTCTGAAAAAATCCATTCAGGAAGGCAAGGTTTCTATGGAAACATTGAACACCGCCTGCCGCCGCATCCTGGTAGCGAAATACAAACTGGGGTTGTTCGACAACCCGTATAAATATTGCGACCCGAAACGTCCGGCACGTGACATCTTTACGAAGGCACACCGCGACGCTGCCCGCAGAATTGCGGCAGAAAGTTTCGTCCTGCTCAAAAACGACAGCCCCGACGGAAATCCGAACGGCAACCCTCTGCTGCCTTTTAATCCTAAAGGCAACATCGCCGTGATAGGCCCGCTAGCCAACAGCCGTGCCAATATGCCCGGAACATGGAGCGTAGCCGCCGTGCTCGACCGTTGCCCATCACTGGTGGAAGGCTTGAAAGAGATGACTGCCGGAAAAGCGAATATCATGTATGCCAAAGGCAGCAACCTGATTAGTGACGCCGCCTACGAAGAACGCGCCACCATGTTCGGCCGTTCACTGAACCGCGACAACCGGACCGACCAGCAATTGCTGGACGAAGCCTTGAATGTAGCCCGCCGCTCGGACATCATCATCGCAGCCTTGGGCGAATCGTCAGAAATGAGCGGGGAAAGCAGCAGCCGCACTAACCTGGACCTCCCCGACGTACAACAAAACCTGTTAAAAGAATTACTGAAAACCGGAAAGCCGGTAGTACTGGTGTTATTCACCGGTCGTCCGCTTACGCTAAACTGGGAACAGGAACACGTGCCCGCTATTCTGAATGTATGGTTCGGAGGTAGCGAAGCGGCCTACGCTATCGGCGACGCCCTCTTCGGTTATGTCAACCCGGGCGGCAAACTGACGATGACTTTCCCGAAGAACGTCGGACAGATCCCTCTTTATTATGCGCATAAGAACACCGGACGCCCGTTGGGACAGGGTAAATGGTTCGAGAAGTTCCGCAGCAACTATCTCGATGTGGATAACGAGCCACTCTATCCGTTCGGTTACGGACTTTCTTATACCACTTTCTCTTACAGCGATATCGACTTGAGCCATTCCAGCATGGACATGAACGGCTCGCTGACCGCAGCAGTGACAGTCACCAACACGGGCACATGGCCCGGTTCGGAGGTAGTACAGCTTTATATCCGCGACGTCGTCGGCAGTAGTACCCGTCCGGTGAAAGAGCTGAAAGGTTTTCAGAAGATATTTCTCGAACCGGGTGAAATGAAGATTGTCCGTTTCAAGATTGCTCCGGAAATGTTGCGATATTACAATTATGACCTGCAACTGGTAGCGGAGCCGGGAGATTTCGAAGTGATGATCGGCACCAACAGCCGGGATGTGAAAACAGCAAGATTCACTTTGAACTAAAGTAACCGTGAAAAGTCGGTAGTAACTCCATTCTCCTCCTTCGGGAAGGAGGAGTACCCGTAGGGGGGAGGTGGTAGGTGAATACGTAAGTCTATTATTATCAGCATTGTGCATCCACCTACCACCCCGGCTTTCAGCCACCCCTCCTTCCCCGAAGGAGGGGAATGAAGATACAACCGCCTCTTGCCCCTTTTACAAACCAAACTTACCTTTTACAAACCAAACTTAATAGTATCAGTTATGAAAAATAAACATCATAGAAGAATCACAACAGGAAGCCTACTCCCTCTCATGCTACTGTTTCTATCCACCCTTACCCTGACCTTCCAAAGTTGTAAGGGAAAAAGCAGCAGCAACCTCACCGCCGCCACCGACTCACTATCGGATGACGCCTTAATGGATACCGTTCAGCGAAGGACTTTCCTTTATTTCTGGGAAGGTGCAGAACCCAACAGCGGTCTTGCCCCCGAACGTTATCACGTAGACGGCGTATATCCGCAGAATGACGCCAACGTGGTCACCTCCGGCGGCAGCGGCTTCGGCATCATGGCTATCCTTGCCGGTATAGACCGCGGCTACGTCACCCGCGAAGAAGGATTGGCACGCATGGAACGTATCGTCTCCTTCCTCGAAAAGGCCGACCGTTTTCACGGAGCTTACCCACACTGGTGGTATGGTGATACCGGAAAAGTGAAGCCGTTCGGTCAGAAAGACAACGGCGGCGACCTCGTAGAAACCGCCTTCCTGATGCAGGGCCTTCTAGCCGTGCACCAATACTACGCAAACGGTAATGACAAAGAAAAGGCTATAGCCCAACGTATCGACCGCCTCTGGCGAGAGGTAGACTGGGACTGGTACCGCAAAGGCGGACAAAACGTTCTTTATTGGCATTGGAGTCCTACTTACGGCTGGGAAATGGATTTCCCCATACATGGCTACAACGAATGCATGATTATGTATATCCTTGCCGCCGCTTCACCGACGCACGGAGTACCTGCCGCTGTCTATCATGACGGTTGGGCACAGAACGGAGCGATTGTTTCCCCGCACAAGGTGGAAGGTATAGAATTGCATCTCCGCTACCAGGGCACGGAAGCCGGACCGCTTTTCTGGGCACAATATTCTTTCCTCGGCCTCGACCCCGTCGGACTGAAAGACGAATACTGTCCCAGCTACTTCCACGAAATGCGTAACCTGACGCTAGTCAACCGCGCCTACTGTATCCGCAACCCCAAACACTATAAAGGTTTCGGGCCGGACTGCTGGGGGCTGACCGCCAGTTACTCCGTCGACGGATACGCCGCCCACTCGCCGAACGAGCAGGACGACAAAGGGGTCATCTCCCCCACCGCCGCACTTTCGTCTATCGTCTACACCCCGGAATATTCTCTGCAAGTGATGCGCCACCTATATAATATGGGAGACAAAGTATTCGGTCCTTTCGGATTCTACGATGCTTTCAGCGAAACGGACAACTGGTATCCGCAACGCTATCTGGCTATCGACCAGGGACCTATCGCCGTCATGATCGAGAATTACCGGACAGGCCTGTTATGGAAACTCTTTATGAGCCACCCCGATGTACAAGCCGGATTGACGAAACTCGGTTTTAATACCAACAAACAGGATGTGAGACAACAATAAGGAATCACGGTCGGTGGAAGTGGTCTTACTGACCACCTCCGCCACCGGCGTTTCCTCCGCCTCCGCCGCCTTTCACATCATCATTACTAATGCTTCGGGCAGCTTTCTTCACGCTGGCTTTCAGTTCTCCGATCCGGTAGCTGACACTGACTCCAAAGCTACGGCTCGGCCATTTGCTACTGCTCTTTGACACGAAGTTGGCTCCTTCCGTATGGTTGTTGTAGCTCCTGTATTTTTCAAAGATGTTATTACAATATAAGTTCACAGACAAACGGTCTTCTTTCAGGAACGAGCGGTTCAGGCTAAGACCATAATATTGATAACCGGACCCCTTTCCTTGCAGACTGATATACGGCGTACTTCCACCACCATTCAGGCTCAACCGCAACTTCAAAGGAAGCGTGTGCTGGATACCCCCGTAGAAAGAGCCATTCCATCCATAGTTGTGCAATCCCTGCGCCTCACTTTTCATATCTGTATAACTTCCGCGTCCGTTCACATAAATACGTGTTTTCGGAGAAGCATTCCAGTTCAGATAAAGGGAAAGGCCGGTATTCCGGTTCTTGCCTATATTATCATAGGTGCTGTATAAAGCCCCGTGCGGTGCTATATGACCGCCGCCAAAGTCTTCCCCGTCCTCGGCAGTAATCAAACGGCTGATTCTCTCGATTCCATTATTATTAAAGGAGTGACGCAATGAGACATTCACGTTAAACTTAGCACTGAAACTGCTGTAAGCCACATCGAACGCATGACTTTTCTCACTCTTCAAATCCGGATTACCCTGACTGATAAACATCGGGTTCTGATCGTCAAAATAAGGGTTCAGGTTCCAGATACCCGGACGCCAGATACGCATATTATAACCGGCACGTATGTTCTGCGTTTTGCCGATCTTCATCCCCAAAGAGACGGAAGGCACCAAGTCACTGAAATTGGTATGGAAATTCTCTCCCGGACCGACAATATATTTCACCCGTTGTATGGTCTGTTCGTAGCGGAGTCCCGGTTTGAAAGTAAAGTCCTTATATCTCAACGTATATCCGGCATAGGCGGACAGGATATGGTTCAAATGACGGTAATCGCTGCTGCGGTCCTCGTTGTATGCATAATCATTGCTGCCTCCTGCTGCCTCGTAAAACTTATTATCACTGGAGTTCCGCCGGAAGATATACTTCACGCCGGTTTCAATCGTATGCAATTTGCCGATCGGTGTCGTATAATCCACCTGAAAGGTCTGTTCCATAGTATTCGTCTTACCGTCCGAATGGTAATTGTACAACTTCAGATTTTCTATCAGTTCATCTTTTCTTTCATCCGGAAGAATATCGAGATAAGTGCTATAAGAATCACTCGTCTGAGGTTGTGTGTTCACCTTATAAGAAAGCGTAATCATCCGTTGTTTGTTCTTCTTGGAAGTACGCTGATAATCAACGTTTCCATTTATGGAGAACCACGAACTTTTTCCATGATTGTCCGTCCGGTAGCTATAAGCAACATCCTCGTAATTTGCTCCGTACATCACGGTACTACCGTCGCTGTTACTCTTATTATTGCTGCCATACATCCCGAAAGCCACCGTCAGCAACCGTAACGTATCAATCTCGTAACTCGCCTCAAGATTCCCGTACTGGAAATTCCCCTTT
>ENA-UEQR01000999-UEQR01000999.1-human-gut-metagenome-genome-assembly--contig:-NODE-999-length-16617-cov-4.573700_pt1 | contig 16617 bp, 10 predicted proteins | sample MGYA00242944_ERZ507941 | MGnify/ENA primary metagenome ERZ507941 (study PRJEB26167, sample SAMN06115398) | human gut metagenome | host: Homo sapiens | place: China:Chongqing | collected 2016-06-23...
TATTACCTGCGTTTCGATCCGGCCGATCCGAGGGCCTACCCAAAGCTTGCGAAGCGTATCGTCCGGCTCAGGGGGGAATTGCGTCTGCCGGATCGGATACTCTACTATCTGGCCACGCCGCCCTCCATGTATCCGGTGATCGCGCAGGGTCTTCTCGAAAGCGGACTGAATGTACCGGAAGGGGAAGGCGGATGGCGCCGGATCATCGTCGAAAAACCGTTCGGCAGCGATCTGGAGACGGCGCGCAGACTGAACGGACTGCTCCGAGGAATATTCGCCGAACGCGAGATATACCGGATCGACCACTATCTGGGGAAGGAAACCGTCCAAAACATTCTGGTACTGCGTTTTTCGAACGGAATCTTCGAGCCGATGTGGAACCGGAACTACATCGACCGGGTGGAAATACGGGCTACCGAAACCCTCGGCGTAGGAAACCGGGGAAAATACTACGACGGAGCCGGCGCCATGCGCGACATGGTACAGAATCATCTGATGCAGCTCATGGCCTTTGCCGCTATGGAAGCGCCCGCCGTGTTCGAGCCGGAACCCATGCGGGACGAGATCGTCAAGGTCTTCCGCTCGCTGCGTCCCTATACGGCGCAGCGGATGGATCGCGACATCGTGCGGGCGCAATACCGGGGATACCGCGAGGAAAAGGACGTTTCGCCGGACTCGACGACCGAGACGTTCGTCGCGATGAAATTCTACATCGATAACTGGCGCTGGGGCGGCGTGCCTTTTCTGCTGTACACGGGAAAGAAGCTGGACCGGAAAGAGTCGGAAATCGTCGTCCGCTTCAAATCGACGCCCCAGCGGCTGTTCGCCGGCCAATGCTCGGGCAGCTCGTGCAACAAGCTGACGATCAGAATTCAGCCTGACGAAAGCGTGTCGCTGGGCTTCGGACTGAAAATGCCGGGGGCCGGATTCCGAGTCAAGCAGGTCAGTATGGATTTTCGCTACGATTCGTTGTCGCACAACTATTTGCCCGACGCTTACGAAAGATTGCTTCTCGACGCCATACTGGGCGATTCGACGCTTTATGCGCGAAGCGACGCGCTGGAGGCGAGCTGGAAAATCATCGATCCGGTTCTGCGTCACTGGGCCGAGCATCCGTCCCGCGGACTACGCTTTTATACGCCGGGTTCGCAGGGACCCGAGGAGGCGCTGGCGCTCGAGAGGCCGGACGACTCGCTATTGTGCGAGGAAAGCTGAAAAAATATGCAACTATGAATATTCACTCGTATTCCGTCGCCCACGAGGCGATCGAGGCACTGACCCGGCGAATGGCCGACCGGATGCTCGGCTCCGCCGGAAGCTTCCATGTGGCCTTGTCCGGCGGAGAAACGGCCAAACGGCTATTCCCATTTTGGAGCGGACCTTTCGCCGACCGGCTCGATTGGGATCGGATTCGCTTTTACTGGGTGGACGAGCGCTGCGTGCCGCCCGACGATCCGCAAAGCAACTTCGGGACCGCCGAACGCCTGCTGTTCTCGCCTCTGACCTTGCCAGCCTCGCATGTGCACCGAATCCGGGGAGAACAGCCTCCCGAAACCGAAGCCGAGCGCTATACGCATCTGATCGGACAGGAGCTATCCGTCCCGGACGACATGCCCCGTTTCGACTGCATCGTACTCGGCATAGGCGAAGACATGCACACGGCTTCGATATTTTCGGAAACGTCCTTTCTGCTGACAGCCGAACCCGGCTATCGGGTGTCGATCCATCCCCATTCTGCTCAAATGCGCATCACGATGACCGGGTCTCTGATTCTCGCCGCCCGCCTGCTGCTGGTCCCGATGTTGGGAGAGCGTAAGATTGCAACGGCCCGCCATCTGGCCGAAAGACCGAACGACCGGTCTCCTGCCGGCTCTTTTCGTCGGCGCATAGAGCGTATGCTTTGCAAAAAACGGGCTCCGGACTGTTGCGGCCGATACAAATTCGTCTGCCAGAATACGCGTAGCGGCTGCATAAAAAATATGCAGCCGCTACGCGTTCCGAAGATCGGATTCAGAGCAAGTCGAGCAGTTGAGCGGGACAGTCGATGATAAACGTCGCTCCGTTTTGTTCCAGTTCGGCGCGCGGACGAAATCCCCAGCTCACGCCGACCGAGCGCAGACCGCCGTTGAGCGCCGTCTGCATATCGACGCACGAATCGCCGACATAGAGCGTTTCGGCGGGAGCGAAGCCCGTTCTTGAAAGAATATCGCGCACGATCGTCGGGTCGGGTTTCGGCGCAATCCCTTCCCGCTGGCCCAACACGACGCGGAACGTTTCCTCGCCGAAAAAATGAGCGACGAGCTTTTCCGTAGCGGCCTGATACTTGTTCGACGCTACGGCCCGGACGATTCCCCGCCTTCCCAGTTCCGAAACCGTTTCCCTGATACCGCGATAAGGCTTGGTCAGGTCGGCGCTATGTTCCGTGTAATATTCGACGAAGTCGCGGCGCAGCCTTTCGACGTTCTGCGCGCTCCTTTCCGCTTCGGGCAGCGCGCGCTCGATCAGTTTGGCGACGCCGTTGCCGACGAAATAACGGTACGCCGCGAGCTCGTGCTCAGGATAACCGTTCCGGCGCAGCGCATAATTGGTACTCGCCGCCAAATCGTCGATCGTATCGAGCAGCGTGCCGTCCAAGTCGAAGATGACCAGTCGTGTCATATCTTTGTCGTTTTAGCAGGGCAAAAGTAATCATTTCGGACCGAATTCCCCAACATGCCGTTGCGACGGCAGCGGGTTCGACCGGGAGGCGGAATGCCGGTCCGGAAGTGTCGCACGGCGACCGGTGCCTGAGGCAGGGCGTCAGAACGGATAGCCTATGGCCAAATGGAATCCCAACCCGTCTTTGAAGCTCGATATGTTGTAGTAATGGGGCTTGTCCGGGTTCGGATAAGGCGTATGGATCGCTATGCCGAGGTCCGCCCTGAGGATGATGAATTTCAGATCGTAGCGCAGCCCGAATCCGGTCCCCAAAGCCACTTCGTTCAGAAGTCCTTTCCACTTGAGCGTTCCCCCGGGACGGTTCGGGTCGTTCTTGAGCAGCCAAATATTGCCTGCATCGACGAACAGCGCGCCGTGCAGGTCCCCCATCAGCGGGAAACGGAACTCGACATTGGCTTCCATCTTGAAGTCGCCGGTCTGATCCAGATAGCTATTCCGGTCGCTTTCTTTCGGATGATAACTGCCGGGGCCCAGCGAGCGGACCGTGAAAGCCCGGATACTGTTCGCTCCGCCGATATAGAACTGCTCGCTGTAGGGCATGACTTTCGAGTTGCCGTACGCATAGCCCGCGCCTATCAGCAAACGGGTGACCAGCCAGCTTTTCCTGCCTGTCTTGAATGAGTACCGGATTTCGCTGACCCCTTTGATGAACTGGGAAAACTGATTTCCGAACAGGTATTTCGCACCCCGCTTGCCGAACAGCTCCATGGTCCCGTAGAGCAGGTTGCCGGCCGAAGTAATCGAGTTTTGCCAGAATATGCGCTTGTTCTGCCTCGGCCCGAACGTATTATCGTAGGTATAGGTGTAATTCATCGAGGGAATGAACTGATCGCGGAAGCTCAGCGCGATGGCCGGGTTCTCGTCCATCGTCCGGTCGAACTCGGCGGTCGTGTGCAGCAGCTTGTTATACACCAACTTCAGGACGGTGAACGAGTGAAAACTGCGCGGCGATGTCTGGAAATCGTAGCTGGCCGAGCCGCCGAACGAGATCAGCTGAAAGAACTTGGGCCGGTTCATCAGATCGACCCCGATCTGGAACGACGTTTTGGCCGGATACCTCGTTCCGCGCGAGATGAACTGCGGGACGAGCAGGCGCTTGATGTCGAGCGTCGCGTTGAGTCCGAACTCGTAGGAGTTGAGCAGCGACGACTTCTCGTCGCCCCGCTTGCTGTTGCCCGTCTGCCACTCGTAGGCTCCGTTCAGGGCTACGGTGAACACCTCCCCGCCGTGAAAGAAATTGTTGTTGCTGACCTTGAACGAGGCTCCGGGCCCCAGAAAGCTGTTCGACTTCGACGACACGTTGACCTCCAGCTCGGCCTCGAGCGGATAATCGAAGCCCGCGTCGATCGTCACGTCCAGTCTGTCGCCGCCCTGAAGCGAGTCGAGAGGGGTCACGCTCAGGTTGACGTACCGGAAAATGCCGAGCTTGTTCAGATTGGTCTGGGTCGCGTTCTGAGCGTCGAGCGTAAAAAGCTCTCGTGGACGCAGGTTCACGGTGCGGGCGAGCACGTTCGGGCGGATGGTCCGGGGCGTGTCGAAAAAGACCGGCATGTCCCGCACGCGCATCGAATCGCGCGATTTCGGACGGATATTCTGCAGGTTGACCGTGATATCCCCTATCCGGTAAGATCGGGTCGCCTGAGCAGGGATGCCGGGTTTGAGCAGCAGACGCAGGTCCACTTCGCGGCGTTTCCGAGTCGTATCGGCCTGATATTCGAAATATTCGGGACGGAAATAGTAGTAGCCTCTGTTGCGAAGAATCCGGGAAAGCCGGGTGCGCTCCGCAGCCAGCGTATCGATATTGTACTGAGCTCCCGTTTTCAGCAGCGACGAACTCTGCAGGCTGTCGACCAGCGCGGTCAGCGGTCCCCGGACGGCCGGATAGGCGATCCGGCTGTAGCGCCACGGCGGCGCTGCATAGACACGGTAACTGAGCCGGGCTTTCCTGCCGTGCTTCTTATAGCGCGTCTCGTACTCCGCCCGGGAGCCGAAATAGCCGTAGTTGGCCAGAATGTCGCTTACCATTTGGATGCGCAGCTCGGGCTGTACCGAAGAGACCAGCACGGGGTCCTTGGCCAGACGCTCGTAAAGCCAGTGCTTGAATCCCTTCGTCTTTTCGGTATACAGATAGTTGTACGCCCACAGTCCGACCGGAAGCGGAGTTCGTATGTAGGGACTGTACAGAGGATTGTTCGGTTTGACCGAGAGCGGGTTCTTGACGGCGGATTCGACATAGGAAGGCATATGTACGCCGGAGTCTGCCTCGATCGTGATTTTGCGGACTCCCGTATAGAGCACTTCGTCCTGCCCCAAACGCTTGGTCGTGGAACAGCCGGCAACGAGGGCGGCGGCCGTCAGAAAAGCGATATGCAGTCTGTATCGTTTCATCTGTTTAAGGTTCGTTTGCCGGCGGAACCGGTACGGGTTCTTCGACTCCTGTCGTTTCGTTTCCGGCCGCGTCCGTCTTGCGTACGACATCGCCGGCGGACGCAGCGTCGTTCGTCGCAGGGTTTTCCGTCTCGACGGAATCGGGGGCCTGCACGCGGTTGCGCATGATCCGGAACAGGTCGGAAAGCTTGAGCAGCTTCTTGCGGATCACGAAGCCGAGCCCCGTCTGAGTGACCTCTCCTTCCAGAATGCTTTCGTACCCGGTGTGCCGGAACAACTTGAGGAACATGTTGTCGCGCTTGGTGAGCCGATATTCCAGCGAAACGTCGTCGATCAGGTTTTCCTTCAGGTTCTCGTCCGGATCGGCATCGGAACTGATTTTGCCTCCGATCACCGCTTTCAGCCGATTGTTGAACAGGCTTTTGGAGAGCTGATAGGAGTAGTCGGTCCGGTTGCCGCGACCGCCGGTCGCCTCGTCGTCGTAAGAGTCGATTCCGAAGCTCAGATCGACGCCCTTGAGGCTGTTGGCCGCCCATTGGTTCAGCTCTTTCTCGATGAAGTTGTTCAACGGGTTCGACGAGTTGGTCTTGGCGGTCGTTCCGGGACCCGTGTAAGTATTGTATATCAACAGGTTCATTGCCTGAGTAGCCCGCTGTTCGGCCGTCAGGGACGACAGCTCGTTCTGCATGGCCAAATCCTCCGGAGCCGACAGATCGAACGTAATCGATAGATTTTCGAGCGTATTGCGAATGCGGATGCTGATATTGAAGTTGACAGGACGGCTGCTCTGTCCCTCGGTCGATACGTTCGTGCGCATCGTCTCGACAGCCGTGATGTTCAGCATCGGATCCTCCATGTTGCCGGTCCACTCGACGGAGCTGCCCTGCGTGATCTTGAAGACGAGTTCCGAGATGACGGGCGGGCTGTAGCGGACGGTTCCGCCGCTGACGACGTATTTGCCCGAAAAGCGCGTGTCGCCGAGGCGGTTCATCGTATAGGTGAGGTCTCCCCCGCCCTGCAAATCGATTCGATTCTGACCGTCGTCGGACAGATCGACGGCCAGCTTGGCCGAACTGTTCACGCTCACGTTGACCAGCATGTCGATGCCTCCGATCCGGATCGGAGCGACCGAATCGGCCGCCTGTACGGCCGTCGTATCCCGGAACGAGACGAACGTGACCAGATCCTGCTTCTTATTCTGCACTTCGAGCGGCGAGTCGCGCATGACATAGGTAATCTCCGTCCCGTTGAGCAGGCCGGCGTCGCCGCGCACGGTCAGCTCGTCCAAAGGCCCCTTGACCGTCGCGTCCAAATCCAGATAGCCCGTGCCGTATACCATCGAACGGCGGTTCTTGCGCACGTCAATCATTTCGAAATCGCGGGCCTTCATGCGCAGGTCGGTCGTGATCTGCGAAAAATCCCCTAAAGAGATCCGGCCGTCGATCGTAAGCGGCTTTTTGTTCGGCGAAACGATCGCGAAATTCGTGAACAGCACTTCGTTGTCGCGGATTACGATCGGCGTTTCGGACAGGCCGAACGAAGTTCCGATCATCGGCACGCCGACGTTCGTTCCGGCGAATGTCAGCTCGCCGTCGATGCGCATGTCGGAAGTTTTTCCCCGAATGCCCGCCTCTCCGCGCAGCATGCCGGCGAGCGAAACGGTTCCGGCCGGCATGAAGGCATTGGCGGCCGCAAGCGGAATCCCCGGAACGGTCACGTCGAAGTCGAGCGGGCTGTCGCTTCCTGCGCGATAGACGCCGTTCGCGGCCAAGGCGCGCTCGCCGTCTATGTCGACGCTCAGACCGGCATTCTGTCCGAGACTGTCCGGCCGGTAGTTCAGCGCGACTTCCAGATCGCCTATCCGTTGCCTGTCATAGGTAAGACTGTCGACCGTCAGCGTACCTCCGATCTGGAATCCGGCCGCTCGGGTCCGGAGATCGAGGTTTGTGCCGAACCGGCCTCCGAGCGGAGGAGCTCCGGGAAAGAGCGCGAGCGTCGAGCCGATATCTATGCCGACGATATTCAGTGTCAGCGCCTGAAGCGTGGAATCCACCGAGGGCAGCGTGCGCAAACTGAAACGTTGTCCGGGACGGGTCAGAGTCAGGTCGGCCTCGATTTCCCCGCCGGCGCGGTAAGCGATACGGTTATCCTCGTTGACGCTCCATTTTTCAAAACCGAGCGTCGGATGCTCCGGGAACATACTGATCGTCAATACACTGTCAATCCATAGCGCGTTCAGTCCGAAATCGAACCCGAGCTCGCCGGAGCGCGTCCGCTGCCTGCAATTCAGGCTGGCCCGGTTGCCCTGAGCCCGGCCGAACAGGGCGATCTGGGCCACGTTATCCATGTTGCCCGGACTGTTGGCCAGTCTCAGGAGACAGTTCAGACCGGAGCCGTTCTGCCATATTCCCGTCGTGATCGTATCCAACACGATGCCTCCGCTCGAGAAACGATCGATCCGGAGAATCATCCGCAGCGGTTTCGGTTCGATCGTGGATGTTTTGACCGACAGCGAGTCGAAATGCATACCCTTGCTTCTCAGAAAATTGTTGACGATATTGTCCGGACCGGCCGTCAGGCTGAGGCGCAGCGACGGCATGCTGTCGCGTATGGGCCGCATGTCGAGGCTGCCGATCTGCAATTGCTCGGCCACCCGCTGCGACGTGCGGTTCAGGTTACGAACCAAGGAGTCGGTTCCCTCGGGAGAGAAAAAGTCCATGCGCAAGTCTCCCGAGCGCAACGCGGCCTCTACCCGATCCCGGCCTGCATAGGCTTCCAGCGATATGGGACGAATCTTGTCGAGTTGCCACTTGTTGCGCACCTCGATCCGATCCGTGGCCAGACCGAGCGTATAGCTCCCGCTGTCCGTAGCCGAAGCGGTCAGATCGAGCGACAGGGCACAGGAGAGTCTGTCCCGGGTCAGATTCATCCGGTGCAGATCGCAACTGTCTATACGACCGTTGATACGGAACTGTCGGAATCGTTCGGTCAGACGGCCGCTCAGATCCAGTCCCAGTTGCAGAGCCTCGTTCGAAGCGGAGATTCGCCCGGTCAGGTCGTTGTTCCGGAGAGCCGCTTTCAGACCGATTCCCCTGTAGTCGAACCCGTTGTAGTCGAATTGCCCGATCTCCAACGAAGCATCGATTGCAGTCGACGCCGCCAGCGGTTCGAACCCGCGGCCGTCCGCCTCGAGGCGCATGCCGAGCAAGCCGAGAGAGTCTTTCGGCAGGAAACGTCCGACCGGGAATCGTTCGGCGGTCAGTTCGGCTCGGTATCGCTCCGTTCGCCGGTCGAGCATGCCCTTGACAGCCAGCAGGCCGGAATCGACGGCCAACTCGACGGCGGGGTACAGGGTTCCGGCATCGGCTTTCAATGTCCCCGAGAGCCGGATGTCCTTCGGTATGGAGACTCGGTTCCTCAGCGAGGTGTCGGGCAGCAGGACCGTTACGAAGCCGAGATCGTCGAATAAGCCTTTCAGCCGGAGGTTTCCGGAAAGCCGCTCGGGCTCGGTCGGCGAAACAAGCGTTCCGTCGAGCGAAAGGGAAGCGATCCCGGGAACGGCCACTTCCGCCGGAGCGATGCGAAGCCGTCCGAGCGTACCCGAAAGATCGGCTCCGGCACGAAGCGTTTTGCCGGCGGCCAGATTTCTCAAAGTGTCGCCGACCGGAAACAGATGCGCGATTTCGGGCAAATCGACGTCGGCTTTCAGACTCAGGCGAAGCCGTGCCTGCGGAGACCGATCGAGAACGGATGCGTCGGCCGAAGCATCGGCACGGACAAAGGAGGAGGCGGTCCGAAGCAGGAAATCCGTCAGGAACAACCGGGCGCTGTCCATTCCGAAACGTCCTTTCATGGAACGGACTGTCAAGCCGCTGCGCTCCTCGAGAGACAACCGGTCGACGTCGATCCGGACAGCGCTGCCCCGACTGTAGATCGAATCGGCAGCCAGATTCAATCGGGAAACGACCAAATGGCCGAAGTCAAGTCCGGCTTTAGGTGCCCCGTATAAAGATCCGTATTTCAGAGAATTGTCGGTTATCTGTACGTGATCGACACGAATGATCCAAGGCAAAGTATCGGAAGTTTCGGGCGTAACGGTATCCCCCGTAGCCGGGGAAACACGAGTCGTATCGGTCAGAAAAACGTAGTCTCCCCGTCGCAGATAGACGGTCCCGACCGCCACTTGTTGCGTGCCCAGATCGACGGCGGCCTGTGCTATGCGGCCCGACTGCAACGTGACGCCGAGCCGCATCGAATCGGGAGAGGATCCGCTCATCGAAAAACGGATGTCGGTCAGCTTCAGTCGTCCCGCCAGCAGTTTCCATGGAAGCGAGGTCGTATCGGCGGCGACCGTGTCGGCCGGAGTTTCCGGTTTGCCGAGCATAATGGCGATATCGCCGCCGGTCAGCTCGGCCGAGGCGATGTCGGCCAGCCGCTCGCCCAAATCGACCCGGTTCGTCCGTAATGAAAATGCGTCCAGACGCGCCCTCAGATCGAAAGCGGAGGCCGTGTCCCTATAATGCACCTGCGTACTGTCGAGCACGAAGCGGCGGACGACGACCTCCTTACGCAGTAGCGGCCATAGCGCGACATGCGCGTCCAGCCGCTCGCAGCGAAGCAGCGTGTCGCCGTCGGGCCGGACGGCATATGCCCGATCGACGACCAGTTTCAGCGGAAAGGAAAGCCGTATGCGCTCGGCCGAGAGGTGCATCTGCGTTTTTCGCTGGATGTAGTCGAATCCCTCGCTTTTGACGAAATCCTGCACGAAAGGCATGTAGAGCAACAGCAGGATGAGGAGAACGATCGCCACGAGGACCGAGACGACTTTCAGCGTATATTTCAGAATCTTTCCAATCATGATCGACGGCTCACTGGCAGACACCGGACTGCTGAAGGCCATGCCAATTTTCAGGCCAAAGTAACTCTTTTTCATCGATTTTTACAATCCGTCTTGCACGGAGTGCGCAAACGGCTGCCGCCGTATGCGCCGCGCTTAAAAAAATTGCGGACGAATTCGAACCGTAAATCGAGCCTGTCTGTGAAAAACTCGCTACTTTTGCAAAAAATCGAACGTTTTATGCCGATAAAGAGCGAGGTGGCGCAGTTGCTGCTGCATTGTCCCGACAAGCCGGGAATTCTGGCCGAGGTGACCGACTTCATCACGGTCAACAAAGGCAACATCGTCTATCTGGACCAATATGTCGACCATGCGGAAAACGTGTTTTTCATGCGGATCGCCTGGGAGCTGGACGGGTTTCTGATTCCCAAAGAAAAGATCGAGGACTACTTCCAGACGCTTTACGGCCGCAAGTACCAGATGATTTTCCGGCTCTACTTTTCGGACGTCAAACCGCGCATGGCGGTCTTCGTTTCGCGCATGTCGCACTGCCTGTACGATATGCTGGCCCGGTATACCGCCGGAGAATGGAACGTGGAGATTCCCCTGATCGTCAGCAACCACCCCGATCTGGAACATGTGGCCCGCCGTTTCGATATTCCGTTTTACCTGTTCCCGATCACCAAGCAGAACAAGGAGCGGCAGGAAGCCGAAGAGATGCGTCTGCTGGCGGAGAACCGAATCAATTTCATCGTGCTGGCCCGCTACATGCAGATCGTTTCGGAGAAGATGATCGAGGCGTATCCCAACCGGATCATCAATATTCATCATTCGTTTCTGCCCGCATTCGTCGGAGCGCGCCCTTACCATGCGGCTTACGAGCGGGGCGTGAAAATCATCGGCGCCACGAGCCACTACGTGACCACCGAGCTGGACGCCGGACCGATCATCGAGCAGGAAATCGTCCGGATTACGCACAAGGATACGATCGAGGATCTGGTCAACAAGGGAAAGGATCTGGAAAAGATCGTGCTGTCGAGAGCCGTCCAAAAGCACATCGAGCGAAAGGTACTGGTGTACAAAAACAAGACGGTCATTTTCAACTGACGACCGTTACGGCTCGGGACGGCATAGCATGAAACCGTTCTGAAATCAGTCGGGATAGGCAGTGACTTCCGTAAAAAGAGTTATGACCGTCCCTTCCTTGCTCCATGCTCCCAGCGCGCGGTCTCGGCTCACCAGCGTATATTTCGACAAAGGCGCGACGGTAATCGGAAATTCGAGTCCCCGGAAGGCGGACTCGCCCTGTTTTCCGTCCAGAAAAGTCATCGTCACGGCAAAGTCTCCCGCCTTCACGTGCACGGGACATTCGCTCAGGTCGAGATCGACCCAGCCCGTATAGCCGTCGGGCAGATCGAAACGAATGTCCTTATCTCCCAGAATATCTTTCGGCAAGCCGTTTTCCGCAGAATAGAAAGTCAGCCTGAAAGAGGCGCTTTCAAAACCGTTCTTTCTGACGAAAAAGGACAGCCTGTTCACCGTGCAGTCGTACCGACTGCTGAGCAGCATGCCGCACTCTTCGCCGAGAGGCTCCGGAGAGCTGAAACAGACGGTCGCGGCCGACAGCAGATCGGTCCCGATCTTGCTTCGTCCTATTTTCATACGTCGGCTTCGGGAAGTACGGACTACGGTTTCGGGAATCGGGCTGTCGTTCCGCTTCAAAGCGAAGGAGAATTCCCGAGAAAAATCGATCTCCGATACGGGAATTTTCCGGGGAGCGTATCCGACGCAGGAGAACAGCAGCGTATCGGCATTGCCCGCCGCATCCGCTACAGGCAGCACGAAATTCCCCTCGGCATCCGACATCGTTCCGACATTTTTCCCTTCGATGCCGATACTGACGTAGGGCACGGCCGAACGATCCGCCGAATCGAGTACGCGACCGCGCAACAGGTCCTGCGAACGTGCGGAGGAAAGACAACACGCCAGCACGGAAATACAAATGCAAATTCTCATACCGTATCGGGTTTACACCGAGAACGATACGGCATGAGAATTTATTGTGAATCAGAACGGATATTTACTTCGGTTGCGTTTCGCGGTCGAATACGTTGACTTGCAGTTTGGCGTAGGCGCGCGCCGTCTTTTCTCTCGCCTGTTCGACGCTCTCGGCGCGCGCGAGCAGAACGGCCATGCGCCGGTGGCCTTCGATCTCGGGCTTACCGAAAATCCGAATCTGTGTATCGGGTTCCGAAAGCACGTTCTCGAGGTTGGCGAATTCCATCCGGTTTGTGTCTCCCTCGACCACGACGGCCCGCGACGCCGAAGGGCCGTGAAAGGCGATGTTGGGAATCGGCAGTCCCAGCACGGCGCGTACGTGGAGCGCGAACTCGGACAAATCCTGCGAGATCATCGTCACCATGCCCGTGTCGTGCGGACGCGGAGAGACCTCGCTGAAAATGACCCGATCGCCCCGGACGAACAGCTCCACGCCGAACAGTCCCCAGCCACCGAGCGCCTCGGTAATCCGGCGGGCGATCTCCTCGGCCTGCGCACGAACGGCCGGATTCATCGGCTGCGGCTGCCACGACTCGCGGTAGTCTCCGTCCTGCTGATAATGGCCGATCGGCTCGAGGAACGAAGTCCCGCCGCAATGACGTACCGTGAGAAGCGTGATTTCATAGTCGAAATCGACGAACCCTTCGACGATCACGCGTCCGGCTCCCGCCCGACCTCCTTTCTGCGAATTCTCCCAGGCCCGGTCGATCTCTTCGGAAGAACGGACGACGCTTTGCCCGTGTCCCGACGAGCTCATTACCGGCTTCACGACGCAAGGCGTCCCGATTTGCCCGACGGCTTCGACGAACTCCTCGTAGTCGGAAGCGAAACGGTACGGCGAAGTCGGGATGCCGAGTTCCTCGGCAGCCAGCCGGCGGATGCCTTCGCGATTCATCGTGAGGCGGGTGGCCCGGGCCGTCGGGATCACGTTGTAGCCTTCCTTTTCCAATTCCAGCAGCGTATCCGTAGCGATCGCCTCGATCTCGGGAATAATATAGTCGGGCTTTTCCTGCTCGATGACGGCGCGCAACTGCGCCCCGTCGAGCATCGAAAGCACGTAAGAGCGATGAGCTACCTGCATGGCGGGAGCGTTCGCGTAACGGTCCAGCGCGACGACTTCGATGCCGTACCGCTGCAACTCGATGGCGACCTCCTTGCCCAGTTCGCCGGAGCCGCAAAGGACGGCTTTCTTTCCCAGCGGGGATAATGTTGTTCCTATTTTGACCATAGTGACGTATTGTTTAGGGCAGACAAAGTTAGCAATAAACGACATAATCCGTCTTTTTTCGGCGGATAAATATCCCGGAGGCCGTTTCTATCCGGAAAAATAATCGGTATATTTGTACGCTCATCAAAAAGCGAACGTCATGGAGGATACCCGTCAAAGCGTCTCGAACGCGGAAGAGATCGATTTGCTCAAACTTGCCAAGTCCGTTTGGCGCAAACGCGCGTTCATTCTGAAGATTGCGGCCGCCGGTGCCGTTGTCGGGCTCGTGGTCGCGTTCAGCATACCCCGGGAATACACTACGACGGTCAAGATGGCTCCAGAGGGCGTGAAGACCTCCGCTGCCGGCGGCATGGCCGATCTGGCCGCTATGGCCGGCATCAATCTGGGCGGCCAGAACCAGTCGGGAGACGGCATCAACCTGATGCTCTATCCCGATATCGTGAGCAGCACGCCCTTCATCGTGGAGATGAGTCAGATTCCGGTCCGGGGAAAAGAGATGCCCTCGCCGGTTTCGCTGTACGACTATGTGGACCAAGAGTTGTCGGCGCCTTGGTGGAGTCATGTCATCGGGGCTCCGATGCGTCTGATCGGCTGGATTTTCTCCTCCGAGGACGACGATACGGCCGAAGCGCTGAATCCCTATGCGCTGTCCCGCAGACAAAGCCTTGTCCTGAACGCGTTGCAGCACAGAATAGCCATCTCCGTAGACAAGAAAACCGGCGTCATTACCGCGACGGCCACGATGCAGGATCCGCTCGTAGCTGCTCAGACAGCCGACTCGATGGTCGGCAAGCTGGAAGCGTACATGTCCGAGTACCGCACCGAAAAGGCCAAACGCGATCTGGCCTTTACCCAAAACCTGTTCGACGAGGCGCGGCAACAATACTACGAAGCCCAGCAGCACTATGCCCGGGCCGTGGACGCTAACCGCAACATTGCGCGCCAGTCGGCGCAAGTCGAATTGGACCGGTTGCAGAACGAGCAGCAGCTGGCATTCGGCGTTTACAGCCAACTGGCGCAACAGCTCGAAAATGCGAAAATCAAAGTGCAGGAGCAAATGCCCTGCGTCACGATCATCGAGCCGGCATCGGTACCTGTCAACCGCTCCAATATGGGAAAACCGACCATACTCTTTATCTTCGTTTTCCTCGGCTTGATGGCGGGGATAGGCTATGTCGTCATCAAAGAATTGTTTTTCCAGCCCGCCGATTCCGAATAGAGCCGCGCCCGACCGCACGCCAGCCGTCAGTTGAAAAGCAGCATGAAAGTCGTCTTGCCTGCCAGCGAATGCTTCAGCATGATGCTGCCGTTGTGCATGCGCATGATTTGCCTCGATACGCTCAGGCCGATGCCCGAACCGTTCGGCTTGGTCGTAAAGAAAGGAACGAAAATATTGGCCGCCACATCGGCCGGTATGCCGCAGCCGTTGTCGGTCACGTCGACGGCCACCTGCTCGGCCTCGGTACAATAGGCGGTTACGACGATCTCCCCGTCCGGTTTTCCGGCCACGGCATGAGCGGCGTTTTTCAGCAGATTCAGCACCACCTGTCCGATCAGGTCCTCGTCGGCATAGACCAGCAGATCGCTCGGAGTAACACGAAGCCGAACGGAAGCATTTTCCTTTTGCATGTACGGTTCGGCCAGTTTCGCCATGCGCTCGAGAAACGGTTTTACATAAAACGACGTGGGCCGGGGAGTCGGAATGCGGGTTACCTTGCGATAGGCTTCCACGAAGCGGATCAGGCTCCTGCCGGTCGAATTGATCGCTTCCAGTCCCTCGCGAACCTCTCCCTCCACTTTGTTTTCCATTCCCAGCAGCGTATCGCTGAGCGACGTGATCGGAGTGATCGAATTCATGATCTCGTGCGTCAGCACGCGGATCAGGCGAATCCACGACTCGGTCTCCCGCTCGTCGAGCTCGTTGTTGATGTCGTTGACCGCCAGAATGCGCAGCCTCTTCCCCCGGATCGTGATTTCCGACGCGTTGACCGCCAGATAGACCGTACCGCGCTCGTTCGAGTAGGAAGCCTGTTTTCTCTCCCCTCCCCGGATCGCGAAGAAAAGTTCCCGCAGCGAGCGATCTATCGTGGCCAGTTGATTGATATGGGTAAACCGGGGAAGTCCGATCAGCCGCCGGGCTTCGTTGTTGATCTGGTACACGTTTCCGGTCTCGTTGAGAACAATCACGCCCGTATGAACGCTATTGAGAATCAGTTCGTAGTACCTTTCCTTGTCGATAACTTCGTTCTTAGCCTTGACCAACAGATCCTTGATGCGGTTCAGCGTCAGATTCAGCAGGTTGTCGCTGACCGGAGCGTCGTACTCGGTGAACTTGAACGAATAGTCTCCGTTTTCTATCGAGTTGAACATGAAAGTCATCTTGCGGATATTCTGGAAATGCAGCCTGAACAAGGCCGAAAACAGAAATATAAGCGCCGGAACGGCCACGAGCAGCAGCATCCATTGGCGATAGACGACCGACAGCGTCGTGCCGACTATCGCGGCAGTCAGCAAAAGCAGCAGTCTGGCCAACCGGTATGTCGATCCCTTGAACATAACAAATGCTACAACCCGTATTTCTTGATCTTGTTATAAAGCGTCTGCCGTGTAATTCCCAACTGGGCGGCCACTGCGGACATATTGCTTTCGTGGAGCCGGATGGCTTGGCGAATCATGTTTCGCTCCATTTCCTCCAAGGTGGAAACGCCGCCGGCATTCGGCTCTTCCTGCTGAGGCGTCATCAGCAGGCTCTCCTGACCGATGGTCATCGAGTCGCAGATGATGACGGCTTTCTCGACGGTATGCTGCAATTCCCGGATATTGCCGTACCAGTCGTATTCTTGCAGTTTCCGGCAGGCTTCCCCATCGATCCTTATTCCCTGCTTGCCGTATTTGGCCGCGTATTTTTCCAGAAACAGGCGGGCGAGCGGAACGATGTCCTCGCGCCTCTGCCGCAGAGGCGGAATCTCGATATGAATCGTGTTGATACGGTAAAGCAAATCCCGGCGGAATCGCTCCTGAGCGACCATCGCCTGCAAATTCTGGTTCGTGGCGCAGATCAGTCGCACATCGGTCTCGACGGGCCGGTTGCTGCCCACTCTCACGATCGTACGGCTCTGAATGGCCGATAGCAATTTGGCTTGCAAATGATAAGACAGGTTGCCTATCTCGTCGAGGAAAAGCGTCCCGCCCTGAGCGATCTCGAACTTTCCGATCCGGTCGGTATGAGCGTCCGTAAAAGCGCCCTTGCAGTGTCCGAACAGCTCGCTTTCGAACAGCGACTCGGGCAACGCTCCCATATCGACGGCCACCATCAGCAGCGGCTTTTAAATCATCTTCAATGAACTTATATACATCTTCGGCCGAAGCGCGGGTAATACCTTGTATT
>ENA-UEQR01001010-UEQR01001010.1-human-gut-metagenome-genome-assembly--contig:-NODE-1010-length-16562-cov-8.783197_pt1 | contig 16562 bp, 13 predicted proteins | sample MGYA00242944_ERZ507941 | MGnify/ENA primary metagenome ERZ507941 (study PRJEB26167, sample SAMN06115398) | human gut metagenome | host: Homo sapiens | place: China:Chongqing | collected 2016-06-23...
TTTAACAACAAATGGGGATTCATCCTTGCCTGTATTGGCTCTGCCGTTGGTATGGGTAATATCTGGATGTTCCCGACAAGAGTATCAATGTATGGCGGTGGATCATACCTGATACCATATTTCATATTCGTTGCACTTATTGGTTTCACTGGTGTTATCGGAGAAATGAGTTTTGGTCGTGCTACTAAGTCAGGACCTGTTGATGCATTTGGATATGCATGCGAAACTAAGAATAAGAGAAAGCTTGGTGAGGCTATCGGCTTTATTCCAGTACTTGGCGCACTTGCAATGGCAATTGGTTACACTGTTGTAATGGGCTGGATTCTTAAGTACATGATTGGAGCTTTTACAGGAAAGACACTTGCATCTGCTGACACAGAAGGCTTTGCTGCTTCATTTGGAAGTATGGCAAGCGCATTTGGTAATAATGTATGGCAGATTGTAGCTCTTGTTATTGGTATTATTATCCTTATGTTCGGTGTCGGACGCGGAATTGAAAAGGCCAATAAAATCATGATGCCTGTTTTCTTTATTCTTTTTGCTGTACTTGGAATATATGTTGCTTTCCAGCCTGGTGCAATAGAAGGCTACAAATACATTTTCAGAGTTGACCCTAAGGCATTTGCTGACCCTAAGACATGGATATTCGCTCTTGGCCAGGCATTCTTCTCTCTTTCTGTTGCTGGTAATGGTACTCTTATATATGGTTCTTATCTTTCAGATAATGAAGATATCCCTGCTGCTGCCGGACGCGTTGCTCTGTTCGATACTATAGCAGCCTTGCTCGCAGCTCTTGTTATCATTCCTGCAATGGCAACAACCGGTGCCCAGCTTAATCAGGGTGGTCCCGGACTTATGTTTATCTTCCTCCCGGCACTTTTTAAATCAATGCCAGGCGGATACATAGTCGCAATTATATTCTTCGTTGCTGTATTTATGGCAGGACTTTCTTCTTTAATCAACCTGTATGAAGCACCTATTGCAACTATTCAGGAAAAGCTTCATCTTGGAAGAAAGGCATCTTGTGCCATAATCGCTGTAATAGCACTTGTAGTTTCAATATGTATTCAGGGAATTGTCTCTGGATGGATGGATATACTTTCTATCTACATCTGCCCACTTGGTGCAGGTCTTGCCGGAATTATGTTCTTCTGGGTATGTGGTAAGAAATATGTTGAAACTCAGGTTAATACCGGTCGCGATAAGAAATTAACTGATAAATTCTATCCTATATGCAAATATATTTTCTGCCCTATATGTTTCCTTGTTCTTATACTTGGAATTGTTCTTGGCGGAATCGGCTGATTAAGATATTATAATAAAAGGAATCCTGTGAGCAGGGAGGTATTGCCTTTCTGCTTATGGGATTCCTTTTTTCATATATTTAATTATGCTATTCATGCTTTGCATCACATTTTTTACAGGAATATTTCCTCAAAAGCAGCAATTACAAGCTTAAGAGTTGCTTCGTCCATATCCGAATAATGAATTACAAGTATTCCGTGGTACTTATCCGCATCAGCGAAACAATACTCTGAAAGGCAGTTAATCAGAATCCCCTTCTGCCTGACTGCCCATTTAATCTCAACATCACTTAAGGAAGTCTTCACATGCAGCAGGAAATGTGTTCCCGCATCGTCCTGATATATCGTACTGATTTCATTAAGCCTTGATTCACGAAACATCCTGCAAATCTTTTCACGGCGTCCCCTGTAATCATTGACAAGCCTCTTAATGTGGCGCTCAAAGTATCCCTTCTCAATAAATGCCGCCATCGCATACTGTTCAAAGCCCGACACCGTACACGAATAAAAATTCATTGTTGAGATGTATTTTTCCATCAGCTTTTCTGGCAGCACCATATATCCTATTCTAAGCGAAGGAACCATTGTCTTTGAAAATGTATTCATGTATATTACCCTGTGACTTCTGTCTCTCGACTGAATGGACGGAATTGGTTTGCCCTGCATACGGAATTCACAGTCAAAATCATCCTCTATTATATATCTGCCTGGCTCCTCCGCCGCCCAATTAAGCAGTTCCTGTCTTCTTGCAACCGGCATAACAAGGCCAATTGGAAAATGATGTTCAGGACTTACATGTGCTACATTTATGTCTTTCATTCTAAGTTCATCGACTTTCATACCCTTATCATCAATATTAACATAATCCCAGTCCACACCATTTTCATCATATATCTTGGTAATCTTACGGTATCCGGGATTCTCAACACCAAACTTCACATCTGGACCTAAGAGTTGTAACAACCTGTTATACAGATATTCCGTTCCGGCCCCTATAATAATATGGTCTGCTGAAACCTGCATTCCACGGTATCTGTTAAGATGGTCTGCAATTGCTTCACGAAGCTGCAGCACACCGTTAAAAGGTACAGTCTTAAGAAGAGAAGTGTTATAATCGGTCAGGGTTTCCCTCATAACCTTTGCCCATGTAGCAAATGGAAATCTATCATACCGGATATTATTTGCCGTCAAATCAGCAAGATAAGTCTCCTCCTGGAATCTTTTCACAGGAGCAGCATACCCTGGTGCACCACCTATAACCACGGCAATCTTATTAACATAATACCCTCTTTTTTCCTCAGATCGGATATAACCTTCCAGAAGAAGCTGCTCATATGCGTTCTCCACCGTCTTGACACTTATCTGCAAATGCTGTGAAAGCCCTCGCTTTGATGGCAGCTTCTCATCAGCCTTAAGCTTCCCGTCAGCTATATCTTCCTTAATCAGTTCATACAGATATTCGTACATTGTTTTGTTTCCGCGTTTATCTAAATCATATGTAAGCAAATCTGGTCTCCTATTATATATGTGTTTTGGATATTTAAAAGATATCAGTTCTAATTATAATAAGCTCATAAGCAAAAAACAAGGAGGAAAATCCCTCTCCTCACCTGAAGGGTTCGGATTTTTCTTCGAAAAACAAGGAGGAATAGAAATACTATGGGAATCTATGCTATTACTGGTGCTTCAAGCGGTATCGGTGCGAAAACTAAAGAATTGTTAATACAGCAGGGACATAAGGTAATTAATATTGATCTTAAAGACGGTGACATCTGCGTAAACCTTGCATCGCATGAAGGCAGACAGTCTGCTGTTGATCAGTTACATACTATGTGCCCTGACGGACTTGACGGAATGATATGCAACGCAGGTGTTTCAGGTGCATGCGGTAATCTCGGACTCATTATCTCTCTTAACTACTTCGGAACAGTAGCCGTTGCAAATGGTGTATATGACCTTTTAAAGAAGAAGCACGGAAGCTGTGTTGTAACTGTTTCTAACACAATTTCACAGGGTGCAGGCCGTAAGGATATCGTTGATCTTCTTAATAACATCGGTGATGAAAAGCGTGTATTAAGCCTTATTTCTTCTATGGACAGCACTAACCTTTCAGTAGGAAACAGTCTTTATGTTTCTACTAAATACGCACTTGCAAGATGGGTACGCCGTGTATCTGCAACATGGGCTGCCAATGGTGTCCGTATAAATGCTGTTGCTCCTGGTAATGTACACACAGCCATGACTGCAACAATGAGCACTACAGCAAAGATGGCTCTTAATGCCCTTCCTATCCCAACCAAGTACGGTCAGGAGTGCCTCATGGCTCCAGAGGAAATTGCTGAGGTTATGGTATTCCTTGCTTCAGATTCAGCAAGAGGTGTCAACGGAAACATCATGTTCGTTGACGGTGGTACAGACGCATTATTAAACACTGAGAAAGTATATTAATTAAGGAGGGCATTTAAACATGACAGCAATTGAAAAATATGTAGAAGCAATGGAAAATAAAGATTACGCAGGGCTTGCCAATCTCTTTTCTCCAGACGGAATAATTAACGATTATTGTACTAACTCAGCAGCCCAGAACGAATATCATATATATGGACGTGAAGCTATCAACATGTTCTTCCGTAACAAGTTCGGCTTCCGCAAATACTCTATCTTAGATGGCGAAGTTGTAAATTCTACCCAGGCAGAATTCATCGCCAACTTCGGCGGTTACAACATCATGGCCATCGCTACAGTCCGTGAAGTAACAGAAGACGGACTTATCAAGAGACTTACTGTAAGACCTAAGTAATTAAATATCAGGAAACGTGTATAGCCAAACAGGGCATTGAGATTGCAAGTTAAATCCTTACAATCCCAATGCCCTGTTTTTTCTTTATTATTATAAATGTTATACCATCTTAGGTGTATCCCACAGATTAAGCTTAGTTCCAATTCCTTTTTCAACAGCATTTCTATATACGCACCGAAAATGTAACCATATTTTCAGCAGCTGCTGTCCTATTACAAATCCTCTTACCTTAGCTCTGTATTCCTGAACACCCAGTATTGGATGTTCTGCTATTCTATCTGCCATAATGCACTGCCTCCAATCTTTTCTCCATCTCATATATCCACCCGATACAATCAATCTTTCCTGCAAAATAAAAAGGCGCCTGTGCAATCCACTTTCGTGAATTAACACAGACGCCTTTGTCCTGATCAACTATTATCTTGGTGCATTGATTATTGCTATATGATAATATTAATCAATAAGGTTGTTTAAAAATTGTATTTTTCGGAACAAGGTAATGTGACTACTGGCTTTACTACCAGCATTGCTCTAGATTCTATATATTCAATTTTGATTCAACATCCACTTTTCCACTCTCATTTTTAAATATCAAGTGCATATTAGAATGTCTCTCCAACGAATGTTTATCATTCTCTATATATCTCCATGTTGCTTTATATGTACCTGGAACGGCTATTTCTTCATCGGATATAAAACTGATAAAATCGTTAACCTTTCCCTCATATCTTTCAGCAAAATCATCTGACATTTCTTCTTTTTCGTCATCCGTAAAATTCTTCAATTTCCCATACAATACATGTTCCATATTACATGAATTAAAATATAAACGATATGCTATATCATGAACTTTAACAGTTGAATAAAGTTTAAATAAAATTTCCGATTTATGTTTATTTCTATGTTCTATTGCTTCAACATCTATTCCTTCCATGTGATCTTCATAATATTGAATATCATTGACATCAGCCTTCACCACACAATTTTTTGTAAATACTCCATCTGTATCAGCAATATGAATAATCTTTATAAAGTCCTCCCAATTATATCCATACTTCGTCTTTATGCCATATATAATCGCATCTATCTTTGTAACAACATTTTTTACTGTGGTAAATTTATCTGATGTAATATCTCCATCCACCACAGCAAACTGCACCTCTTCTAAGGAAAAATACTCTTTTAAAATACTACCAATAGCATTCTCATCACTAGGACCTTCAACAATTACAACTATTACTTTCTTTTCACTCAATATGAAGACTCCTTCCTGCTTTACGAAAAGCCCGTGCAATTTTTAAGCTATCTGTTTCTTCATAAATTGCTTCGTCCTGCCCTCCTAGCGTAATACTTCTGATATACATACTACGAAGATTATTATTTTCCTTTACACTCTTCATATGGATATATCGATTCTCTGGATTAACAGTTGAAAACATAATACTGTTTTTATCAAGCATCTCAAGAGCTCGCAAATTGTGAGATGTAAATATTAGCTGCCCCTTAGCACTCTTTTCAAAGATATCAAGCAGTTCCCCAAGCATATATTCAAAGATTCCTGCATCTAATTCATCAACCACAAGACAAATTGACGGATTTCCAAATGCTTGGATAAGTACATTCAATATAGAGATAATCTTAATTATACCCTCCGACTCCATACGAATGGGAATAGGTTTCTTTCCTTCACGCACAGACATCAATTCTACCTTACATCCCTCTTCCCCAGAATCTAATGCCTGCTTACCATAATCTTTTATATCTAGCGTCATTCCTGGAATAATTGTATATAACACCATATTTATTTGATTAACAATTGCATCCAAAATGTCCTTTTTAGCTGAATCTAATACAACCGGTTCTGTTAAAGGAATTGCAAAATCTCCCTTTGCACCAATTTTATTGTTTTCTATACGGAAAGCCATAGGCAAAAGAAAATTTGCTGTTATCATTCCTGAATGAGTATTTCTAATAACAAACAAGTCCTTGAAAGCAAATTCAAACAAAGCTCTGATTACATACGAATAATCATTGAATTTTTCTTCAACTTTCTGACAAAAAATTTCCCTGCTGCTCTCACCAAAAATATATGAGCAATTGCTTTTTTCAGCCATCTTTCTAGCTACAATTAAATCCATCCTTTTCTCTTTATTCTTACCAATCAGTTCATCTAATCTCTTTTGTGGTTTAAAGATACATTCCCGTTCAGAGCGCACATAATCCATAAAAATATTCTTGTTAGTTCTCTTCCCTGCATGGTTAATTGCACAATTCAAATACTCTCTCTCTACTACAACTTCTCCGTTATTTCTTCTCAAACTAATATTGTATCCGACTTCATATACCTTTACTTTATTAGATATCTTAAATTCGATATTCATATGGGCACAATCTTCATCCACGCCAATATAATCATTTATACTCTGATCAATGCTCTCACCTGTCATTATCTGCTGGAGGAAATATAAAGCATCTACAACTGCTGTTTTTCCTGAACCATTCTGTCCATATATACCAAGAATCTCAGCTCTTTTAGCATTAAGTGATTTTTCATTAGCCATAGGCATAAAAATAGTACCATTCTTAACATTTTTTATATTTTTTAATGTCAACGATGACAAACGTACAATGAAATCCTCCATTTTCCACCTCCATAATGCATCTAAACGTATATTTATAATAACATATATCGGTTATTAGGTCAATCTAATTGTATTTTTTGCACATTTTGTTCTATTTTTAACATTTCATCATATTTTTAACTTTATATTGCAATTTCTAACAGTATTGTACCCCATATGATTCATCCCATGCTATATTCCATAGTTACTTATCCCACATTCTTAATCATCATAAGCATCCCACCATCTTTACTCTTCCACATGTATCTGGCAAACTTTCATTGCCGCCAGTGCATTGGCATGCGACGCAGGGGTAACTCCAGCACAGCATTTTGCATCAACTGATATTACCACTTCGGGATTAACAGCCTTAATTGTCATGGCATTACTGATAACACAGATATCAGTGCATACACCGACAAGCTCAACCTCTGTATAACCATTTTCTTTAATCCATTCAGCAAGTTCAATTGAGCCAAATGTCGGCTTTTCAAAGCTTCTTACTGCCTTGATTCCCTCAAGCTCAGGTATCAGCTTCCAACCATTATCAGGCTTTATACAATGCTTCACAGGAAGATTTCTTCCCTCCTGTGTATTCATGTAATCTTCCATGTGTGTGTCAAGTGTGTATACAATATTTGCATTTCCTTCTGCACTCTTAACCTTTGCTGCCACTGCAGGCACAACTGCCTGACACTCTTTATTGCCTAATGCTCCTGTAATAAAATCATTCTGCATGTCAATAACTACTAATAATTTCTTGTTCATATCCTGCCTCCTGTCATTTTTCATACTATTATACAGATATGGCAGTTTTTTTGCACTATATATGCATTAATTATCAAGTTCTAATGACGCATCAGACAGCCTGCAGTAGAGATTTTTATCACCATCTTCCCTGTATGTTTCAAATACACCTGTAACTACTATATTGCTGTTTTCGGCCGGAAATTTATGATATATCAGTCGTATGCTTGTCAGGATAGTCTGAAGAGACAATTCGACCAATTCAGAATCCATTTCGAAGTTCTCATTGCAACTGGCCCGTGATAATAGAGCAAAATAGTCTTTCAGATAACTGGCTACTTCTTCATTAAGAGGAACTACCGGCTGTTCTATCAGTTTGGGGTATGCGTTACCAATATTCTTCATCAGATTGATCCGTCCGGTACAATGAGCAGAGAAGCCGGCAAAGCAAAGGCATACTTTTTCCGTTCTTTCCCGAAACTGAATGATTGTTCCCGGTAATAATGTTATTAAGTCATTGGGGTGAATTTCGTAATCAAGCAGATTGATGGAAGCCTTCATCGAACCTTCGGTACAGATGGCAACAATACATGCTTGCAACCGGCAAGATTGCTTGTAAATATTGAGAATGTCTTCTGTTACATTCGTCCATGCTAATACTTCGGTAGGCAAGTCTACCTGTGGAAAGTCCATTTTCATAGTTGTGTGTGTTATATTAGGCCAACAAATGTACGCATTTTCTTTTTATTTCTTACCTTTGTTTTTATGAAAACATTTTTTATTGATTGGAATTTGATACCATACGCCGAAGCATGGCAACGGCAGACAGAATGGTTTGATAACATTGTCCGGGCAAAAGTTCAGGGCGAGAGTTATGAAAACCGTATTGTGATGTGCGAACATCCCCATGTTTATACATTAGGACGTAGCGGGAAAGAAAATAATATGTTGTTGAGTGATGAACAACTGAAAGCAATTGATGCCACCCTTTATCATATTGATCGGGGAGGGGACATTACTTATCATGGTCCGGGACAATTGGTATGTTATCCGATATTAAACCTGGAAGAATTTCAGTTAGGATTGAAAGAGTACGTGCATTTGCTGGAAGAAGCGGTGATTCGGGTATGTGCTTTTTATGGCATTGAGGCCGGACGTTTGGAGAAAGCGACAGGAGTCTGGTTGGAAGGTGATACGCCTCGTGCGCGTAAGATTTGTGCTATCGGAGTGAGGAGCAGCCATTATGTCACGATGCATGGACTGGCTCTGAATGTGAATACCGATTTACGTTATTTCAGTTATATCCACCCTTGCGGATTTATAGATAAAGGCGTCACTTCTCTTCGTCAGGAATTAAAGCACGATGTGCCGATGGACGAAGTGAAGCAACGCCTCGAAGAGGAGCTTAGAAAACTATTCCAACTCCCAGTTGCCAGGTGCGGCGCATAAAGCAATCTTTATCAGCCAAGGCGTATGAGAAGTCTGCACGTATCGGCCAGAAGTTTATTCCGCAGCCTAGGGTGCCGTAGTTGCCCGCTCCTTTGTCTTTGTCTCCGAAATGATATCCCGCACGGACAACACCATATTTCAGGAAATTATATTCAGCTCCTATGCCAGCCTGGAGATGACGGATTTCAGAGGGGAGCAGATAGTTGAAGTCGAGAGCCACTTGCAAACGGTTTTCTATGTTGAATGGCAGGTCGATTGTACCTCCCAATCCTAATCTGGCGGGTAACTTTTGTCCGTCCAGCTTTTTACCTAAGTTGGCAGCTTGGAAACCAATGCTCCAGGAAGCCATTTCGTCCAATAGAGCCATATTGCGATAGTAGGTCGCGCCGAAGTCCAGACAAACGCTATTCTTGCTGTCTGCGTTTTCCGCGGCTTTGGCTTGCAGGTATCTGAACGTTAATGAAAGAGACAGATTTTTGGCTACATTTCTGAAATAAGCAGCTTCTAAATCCCAGATATGAGGACGGTAATCGAATACCTTAGGATCTTTGAAATGCCGGAAACCTACAGCAAATCCATGTATGCCTTCCCTTCCGATCCGGTAGAAAAGAGAGGCGCTATGTAGCGCATAATCTTGGTTGATCTTAGCGTATGAATAACTCGCACCCATCACTTCTTGTGAGAAAGCGATGGTAGAAGCATTATGAAAAATAGCTGTACTACCGTTATCGGTGGTAGCTAATCCTGTACCTGCCATACCTGCCGATTGGGCGTCCGGAGTAAGTTCCAGAAAATAGGCGCTTGCCATTTCTTGTGCTCCCAGCAAAGTGGGGAATAAGCACGAGGCGAGAAGGAAATGTTTTACTCGTTTCATAATCAGTTATTTTTAGAGTGAGACATCCGGACAACACGTATGCCTGTCCACGATTTATTGTTGTTTAGCATGTGATTGAGAGGTTCGTCGCTGACAACTACTTTTCCCAATGTAGAAGAAGCGTGCAGCAGGTGCAGTTTTCCCTCTTTATATTCTGCTATTCCCACATGAGCAATGTCCAGTCCGGGCATCTTCGTTGTAATAGCAATAATGTCTCCATTCATGATCCAGGGCAATCCGGCTTCCGGCAGTTCGCTTTTCGGCAACCAATGTACGACTTTTCCGGAGATTGCTTTTTCATATTCGGCCATTTGTCGTACATTTTCCGGCGAATCAGCCAATTTTTTATATTGCTTGGGATGGGTAGACATATACGAAAGAGAGATTTTCTGGGTATGCGCACTGTTTTTGGCAGTAATATCGGTGAGGAATCCGTGGCGGATTCCGTTCTCTATCCATTCGGAAGTATAATGCAACCGGGAAGGATAACCGTTGATGATGCCGTCCCGATAACGTATTTTTTGCAGATTGTCGGCAAAGGAAGAGCCGAGTGCCTGTGCCAACGTGTATTCTACGAAAGTGAGGCAATCTACGGCATCAGTCCGGATCACTAATGATTCTTCTCCGTCTTGATCTAATGTGTTAGCCACGTATTTAGTTCCCAGGTAAGATTTCCCGATTCGTAACATGGGTTCGGGGTTTTCCGGGAATACAACGCCGTCGCGCAACCATTTCTCCAATTCCTGTGTCCATTGTTGCTTATATTTAAAATGATCCTGAAATCCCCAGCCATGTCCTCCGGTAGGATAAACATGGAGAGTTGCCGGAACCTTGTTTTTCTGTAAAGCAAGGTAATAGTTTACTCCGTGGTAAGGTGCTACGGAAGGGTCGTCGGAGGTAAGAGCGATAAATGCTTGTGGAGTATCGGGCGTTACTTGCAATTCGGCGGAAAACTTCTGTATCTGTTCCATTGTGGGATTTTTGCCGAGCAATGCAGTTCTTGTATTTCCACGGGTGACTTGCATCATCGTAACTACCGGATAAAGTAATATCTGAAAGTCCGGACGTGTTTCCGAATTGTAGTGAGTGGCAAGTGTAGCAGTTAAATGCCCTCCCGCAGAGGCTCCCATTAATCCTACCTTGTAAGGATTGACATTCCATTCTTTGGCATGTTGGCGTACCATGCGAATGGCTTGTTCGGCGTCTGATACGGGGACTTCCCAATGTCCGTTCGGCATCCGGTATTTTAATACCATATAGGTAATACCTTGTCCGCAGAACCAAGGGGCCATATCATACCCCTCTCCATCCATACCCAATCCACGATACCCGCCTCCGGGACACATGATAATAGCCATTCCATTCGGCTTTTCCGGGTGGTAGACCGTCAGGGTGGGATGCGTGACATTCGTGACAAAATGAGGACGCGTTTCCTGCTCCTCTCCGGTTAGTCCACTGGAGTTGGGAGCACCGTCGGGCCACAAAGGTAGCTCGACGGGCTGCTGCGCAAATGATATGGCAGTTACAAGTGATACTATAATGGATAATAGTCTCCTCATAATGATTTATTTAACTTTCATTGAAGCCTTTATAAAGTAAAGAATCAGTAAGGCATACGCTCCTAATGCCAACACTTCTGACCAAGTATTGTTCAACCATGCCTCATTAACCAGATTGATTCCACCAAAGCGCATCGCGGCACTGATTACTCCCATCAATGCACCTCCGGCAATGAAACCGGATGCCAGTAAAGTTCCTTTTTCACCTCTTTCCGTATTCAGAGATGCGTCTTTGCTACGTGTTGTAACAAACCAATTCACTGCTCCACCCACTACCAGCGGCACATTCAGTTCCAATGGAATAAACATACCCAATGCGAAAGCTAATGCAGGAATTTTACAAAGAGTCAGAATAATAGCTAAGACAGCACCAATGCCATATAGCAACCAGGGTGCACCTACACCGCTCATCAGCGGTTCGATAACGGCTGCCATCGCATTTGCTTGCGGAGCAGCCAGTGCGCCACTTGTAAATCCGTATGTCTTATTCAGGATAATCATTACACCGCCTACTGTTGCAGCCGATACGATTGTTCCCAAGAACTTCCATGTTTCCTGTTTGGCAGGCGTGCTTCCGAGCCAGTAACCAATCTTCAAGTCGGTGATAAAACCTCCTGCCATCGACAGTGCGGTACATACTACACCACCCATTACCAATGCGGCAACCATGCCTGAAGGACCTTTCAGTCCGACAGCTACCATCACTACGGAAGCCAAAATCAGCGTCATCAATGTCATTCCCGAAACCGGATTAGTACCAACAATCGCAATGGCGTTAGCTGCTACTGTGGTGAACAGGAAAGAGATGCCGGCAACCAAAACAATGGCTACCAATGTATGCAACAGATTCCCTTGCATGACATCGAGATAGAAGAATAATACGATTAATATCAGTGTGATGATGGAACCGATAGCGATAATCTTCATGGAAAGATCCCGTTGGGTACGGATAATGCTTTTCTCTACATTCCCTTTACCGCCCATCTCTTTGGCTGCCAGTCCGACAGCGCTCTTGATGATGCTCCAGGAACGGATAATACCGATCACACCTGCCATAGCGATACCGCCGATACCGATGCTCTTGGCATAATATTTGAATATTTCTTCCGGACTCATCATACCTACGGTAGAGGTGATTTCCGGATTCCATGCATTCAGTACACTGTCACCCCAGATAGCAGACATTCCCGGAATGATAATCCACCACACAGCCAGTGAACCGGCACAAATGATGGAAGCATATTTCAGTCCGACGATATATCCCAAACCAAGCACAGCGGCACCGGTGTTTACCTTGAATACTAATTTTGCCTTTTCTGCCAGCATTTCTCCGGCACTGCAAACACGGGTAGTAAAATTCTCGTTCCACCATCCGAATGTCGCTACGATGAAGTCATATAATCCGCCGATCATACCTGCCATCAATAACGGTTTGGCCTGACTGCCGCCTTTTTCGCCGGAGATCAACACCTGTGTAGTGGCTGTTGCTTCCGGGAAAGGATATTTTCCATGCATGTCGCTGACGAAGTATTTACGGAAAGGAATCAGGAATAGAATACCCAATACGCCACCCAATAAAGAGCTGATGAATACCTGCATGAAGGTAACCGTCATCTCGGGATATTTAGCTTGGAGAATATAAAGAGCGGGGAGGGTGAAGATCGCTCCGGCAACGATTACTCCGGAACAAGCTCCGATAGACTGGATAATCACATTTTCGCCCAACGCATTTTTTCTTTTGGCAGCTCCGGAAACTCCTACGGCAATGATCGCAATTGGAATAGCTGCTTCAAATACCTGTCCGACCTTCAACCCCAGATAGGCAGCGGCGGCCGAAAAAAGGATTGCCATGGCAATACCCCATGCTACTGACCAGATATTAACTTCCGGATAATTTTTAGAGGGACCCATCAACGGGTTGTACACTTCCCCGGGTTTCAACTCTCTGAACGCATTCTCGGGTAACCCGGTGAATTTGTCTTCTTCTTGTTTCATAGTTTTTATAATTTGCTAATGTGTTAATTTACATTTCCGTCCTCAAAGTAAACAAAAAAAAAGGAGAACCGAAAGATTCTCCTTTATGTAATAGTCTATTTTTTCCTACTTTGCATCTTTTGCCGTCATATCGCCTTCGATATACAATCTTACCATCTCTGTTTTGGCGTTGGTACGCAAGGTGATTGATTTTTTGAAATGTCCCGGATATTTGCCTGTTCCGTTATAAGTCACCTTGATTGTTCCTTTTTTGCCCGGCATGATGGGTTCCTTTGTATATTCGGGTACTGTACATCCGCAAGAGGCTACAGCCTGATGGATCACCAGCGGGGCATCGCCGATATTAGTAAAGGTAAATGTGCAACTGACAACCGGGCTGTTTTCAGAAAACTTACCGAAATCGTGAGTTGTTTTGTCAAACTTGATATCTGCATTTGTTTGTGCAAATGCAAAGCTTACGCCCATTACTAACAGGGTCATTAAAAAAAGTATCTTTTTCATTTTTCCTTCTCTCTTTGATTACAAACGACAAAGATAATGCTTTTCCCCTAAACTCTACTTTATGGAGTGCGAAATAGTATTAAACGATTCTCTTTTGCTATTTTGAGAGCTGGAATCCGAGCATCATTCCATCGTAATTTTCGGCCAGTGAACTAACTGTTTTCAGTGCGGTACTGCTGCTTTTGCTGCCGATGAAAGCCATTAATTTCAACAGTTTGTCCGAGTTGAACAGTAACTCCAGTGAACTGGAACTGCAATTTACTTTAGCGTGCAGATTCAGAAGTTTCAAATACTTCAAATCAACTTGTTTGGTTGAAGCATTGTAGGAGTAAGTGCCTTTCAATGTTTTCTTGCCCACCGTGCTGGTGAAAGTACTGTCGGCATTGAAAGTGAAACTCATTTGGCCGTCTTTAATACCTATTTTGCTTAATTGTTCGTTCAGCTTATTTTCAGCCATAGTAGCTGCGGCAGCTCCGCCTGCTTTCATTAGTAAGTTATCCGATTCGAACTCTACCGCCGAACCTTTGTAGCTCCATGTTCCGGTCATGTCGATAGATTCGGTGGTTCCGGTGATGGCATTTACTACTTTTGAAATGTTGTCCTTATTTAATAAGTCGGACCATGATTGCGCCTGGCTGTTAGTTGCCGTTAGCATAAATACTGCCAAAAAGGCAATAGATAAAAAACTCTTTTTCATTTTCATTCTTCTTTCATTTAACATTGAGATCCTTGTTTATGTTTTCTATGTAATTGAGTATATCAACACGTCCTGTGCGGTCTTCCGAGGAAGATACGAAGTGAGGAGGGAGCTCTTCCCATTGTTTGCCCAACTCACGTAAATAGGCATTGATATTCATTTTTAAACGTCCACCTTTTAGCTTGTCGGCTTTGGTAAAGATGATAGAGAAGGGGATACCGTTCTCGCCCAGCCATTCCATAAACTCGAGGTCTATTTTTTGAGGTTCCAGCCGGCTGTCTATCAGGACAAAGAGGTTGGTCATTTGTTCCCGTTCCAAGATATAATCTTCGATTATGGTGCGTATCTGGTCTTTCCCTTTTTGTCCGCGTCGGGCATAGCCATATCCCGGAAGGTCGACGAGATACCAATTCTTATTGATAAGGAAGTGGTTGATTAACATCGTTTTTCCCGGAGTAGAAGAGGTCATGGCCAGACCTTTACGGCTGGTCAACATATTGATAAGACTCGATTTTCCCACATTCGAACGGCCTATAAAGGCATATTCCGGGAAAATGCCGGCCGGGCATTTCTTCACGTCCGTATTGCTAATCACAAATTCAGCACTTGTTATTTCCATTTTCTTGTCATTTATTTCTTTGTAACATCGTTTTTCCCTTTTTTAGACATGCAGATTAACCCCGCAAAGGTAAGCGTTCCATTTAACATTAGCAATTCATAACCGAATTTATATCCGGTTTCTTTTCCAATCCACCAGTCGGCAAGATAGCAGAGCAGGGGTGAAAAGATGGCTATGAGAGGAACCCACCGGTCGTTCGTTTGCCTGCGTGTAAAAAGTCCGAAAGCAAACATTCCGAGCAGGGGGCCGTATGTGTAGGAGGCGATGATATATATGGCGTCAATAACACTCTTATTATTGAGTATTTCTACCAGGCAGATGAAGAATGCCAATAAGACTGATAACGATAAATGCACTTTGCCTCTTTTGCGACGTGCCGTTTCTTCTGTGTCTTTTTCCGTATTCAGCAGGTCTACGCATACACTGGTTGTCATGGCTGTCAGGGCGGAATCCGAGTTGCTGAAAGCTGCTGCGATAATGCCGATTGTAAAAAGTACCAATACGGATTGTCCCAGATAACCTTGGGCTGCAAACATGGGCAGTATATCATCATTCATGGCTGGCAGTTCGAGTTGCATCTGTCCCGCTAGCGCTATCAATAGAATTCCCAGGCATAAAAAAAGGAAATTTAGCGGAATGAATGAGAAACCGTAGCAGTACATGTTTTTTTGTGCTTCCCGGAGGTTCCGGCAAGAAAGATTCTTTTGCATCATATCCTGATCCAGTCCGGTCATTACGATGACGATGAAGATACCACTGAAAAACTGTTTGAAGAAGTTCTGTCGGGATACCCAGTCGTCAAATACAAAAATACGGCTGTGTTCGCTGTTTTGGATTGTTTGCACAATGCCGCTGAAATTAAGGTCTAATCTTTGGATCGTAAAATAGATGATAAAAATCAGAGCGGCAATCAGGCAAAATGTTTGTAAGGTATCTGTCCACACGATGGTCTTTATTCCGCTTTTATGAGTATATATCCATACCAATGCAACCGAACCGACAGCAATCAGCCAAAAGGGGACGTGCATTTCCTGAAATACATACGTATGGAGAATGAGGCATACCAGATAAAGTTTGGCTGCGGTTCCCAACATGCGTGACAGCAGAAAGAAAAAGGAACCGGTGCGATAGGCACGCACTCCGATGCGGGTGCCGAGGTATCCGTAGATACTTGTCAGATTCAATTTATAATATAAAGGAAGTAAGATATGGGCTACGGCCATGTATCCGAAGAAAAATCCGAGTACCGTTTGCATATACGTCATATCCATTCCGCGCACCATTCCCGGTACAGAGACGAAAGTGACTCCGGAGATGGAGGCGCCAATCATTCCAAAAGAGACTATGTACCAAGGTGATTGGTTCTCTCCCTTGAAGAATGCTGCATTTGATCCTA
>ENA-UEQR01001014-UEQR01001014.1-human-gut-metagenome-genome-assembly--contig:-NODE-1014-length-16534-cov-62.028255_pt1 | contig 16534 bp, 10 predicted proteins | sample MGYA00242944_ERZ507941 | MGnify/ENA primary metagenome ERZ507941 (study PRJEB26167, sample SAMN06115398) | human gut metagenome | host: Homo sapiens | place: China:Chongqing | collected 2016-06-23...
CAAAACCAAGAACTTCCAGAAGTTACCGATAGTCTTCGTCGATTTAGCAGCCATACCCTTCATGATACCTGCCATAGCTGCCATACCGGTAGCGGCGGTAATGAATTGGAACAACATAATGACGAACAACTGTGTAAAATATGTCAGTCCGCTTTCACCGGAATAATGCTGCAAATTACAGTTCACCATAAAACTGATACATGTATTGAATGCCAGATCCGGTGTCTGGTTAGCGTTTCCATCCGGATTTAACGGTAACCACTGCTGTGTACAGAGTAGCACCATGCCCCATACAAACCAAAAGGCATTCAGAATCAGCAGGGCTTTCAAGAACTGTTTCCAGTTCATCTCTTCCTCCGGATTGACTCCGGCCACTTTATAAATCAATCTCTCGACCGGCTTCATGAAATCCGACCATGTCTTTTCGCCTTTGTAAACCTTGGCAATATACTTTCCCAGAGGATAGGATATCACAATCAGCAGAACAATCTGCAAGGCTACACCTAAAATTTCAGTGTTCATTTCTCCACTCTCCATTCATTAAAACTTTTCGGGTCTTATCAGCACATAAGTCAGATACCCGAACATTACAATACCTAATACAAATAAAGCTGTGTACATAATTCTCTCTTTTAAATCTTCTCAAACCAATCTACGCATTTCCAGAAAAGCCAAAAGGCGAACAAACCGCTCAATAGGCAAAAAATAAATGATACTGTTATTCCCATGTTTTTACCTTTTAAAATGTTACTACATATTTTTGTCTGCCAGGAATGTGCCAAATATGTGCCAAAAAGAGCGCATATACCATACACCATTAATTATCAACAGAATACATACTAAACAAGTATAAAAAGAAACAGGTTGCACCCTTTCAAAATGAAAAGGTGCAACCTGTTTTGATATGTTTTAGCCCATAGGCACTTTCTGCTTCTAAGCCTGTTTCAAGAATAATCTTGCCACGGTCCTATATCGAAGGTACCTCAGTCGTATACTGAGCCCCCTATTATAGATCTGAGATCTTGTATTCCTCAATCTTCCGATACAACGTCGTCAAACCTATTTTCAATAACCGGGCTGCTTCTGTCTTATTCCCCTTTGTATACTCCAGTACACGGGCAATGTGCCGGCGTTCCATAGCTGAAAGTTCAAAACTGCCGGGACTTGAATCATTGGAGTGTTCATAATGGGCATTCTGAATATCAAACGGCAAATCAGCAATGTCCAGATATCCGCTCTCGCAAACAATCATACTGCGTTCTATCACGTTACGTAATTCACGAATATTTCCCTTCCACGGTTGGGAGTCCAATGCTTCAAGAAATGCGGGAGCTATTTCAACCACCGGACGCGCCAGCTGTTCCGCAAAACTCTTTATAAAAGCCTTCGCCAACAGCCGGATATCACCTGCACGTTCGCGCAATGGCGGCAGATGTATCTGAAATACGCTTAATCTATAAAACAAATCCTCGCGGAAACGTCCGGCAACAATCTCCTGGGACAAGTTGCGGTTCGTAGCGGCAATGATGCGGACATTGACACGGGTAGGTTTCGTATCACCTATCTTAATATACTCACCGGTTTCAAGAATACGCAGCAACTTGGCTTGCAGTTCAAACGCCATCTCACCGATTTCATCCAAAAAAATAGTCCCATTATTCGCTTCCTCGAACAGTCCCTTCTTATCCTTCAATGCACCGGTAAACGAACCGGCCTTATGACCGAACATTTCACTTTCCAGCAACTCCTTGCTGAACGAAGAACAGTTAACCGCTACAAAATTCTGCCGTGCACGCTTACTACTGTAATGGATGGCCTGGGCAAATACCTCCTTACCCGTGCCCGTTTCCCCAGTCAACAGTACAGGAACATCAGTCCCTGACACCTTCTGAGCTAATGAAACAGCATCCTTCAGAACTTTGGATTCTCCCAGGATAGAATCAAAAGAGTACGTCTGCCCCACCTTCTTCTCCAGTTTTTCCAACCGTACATTCATACGCGCTTTCTCTACGGCACGGCTTATCAGAGGAATAATCTTGTTATTATCGTCTCCCTTGGTGATATAGTCGAAAGCACCGTTCTTGATGGCTTGTACTCCATCGGGGATATTGCCATGCGCTGTCAGCAGAATGACTTCCACATTAGGTGCTGTCTTCTTGATAGCCAACACCAGGTCTACCCCATTTCCATCGGGCAGAAACACATCACACAAAACTACATCGGGATTTTGGAGTTCCAGTTGCTTCAGGGCAACCCTGCAATCACCAGCCTGACAGACGTCATATCCCTCCAACTCCATCATCCGTGTCAGAAGGGTACGGATTTGTACCTCATCATCAATGATTAGAATCTTACTCATATCTATTCGATAAGTTTTTAAACTGATAACGGTAAAAAACAGGGTGTGCAAATATAAGCTTTTCCCAAATACCAACGGCATATCTTTTGAACTTTTATAGGTGAAGGGGCAAGAGCCTGCCACCAACCGGGATATGAATATCCCACCACAGCAATGCCACAGCGGCATTATGCAGGCCTAGTCCCAGTGAAAGCCCCTCATGCCTCCCCCTTCCATTTTGGAAAGAGGCCACCTGAAATGAAAAGCCGGAAGGAAGAACATCCGGATGAATGCAATTATGAAACTGTTAAAAAAGAAACAAGAAATGAAAGTTTGTAAATTCGGCGGAACTTCCGTCGGCACCGTAGAGAGAATGAAACATGTAGCAACACTCATTAAAGATGCAACACCCAAGATTGTGGTACTGTCTGCCACCGCAGGCACCACCAACCATCTGGAGGAGATTGCCGCCAACTTGTTCAACCGTGAAATAGAACAAGCCCACGACCGCATCACCCGGCTGGAATTCCAGTTCATCGAATTTGCCAATGGGTTGCTGACCGACGAGAAACTGAAACGGGAAGCAATAGATTATATCCTCGACCGCTTCCAGCAACTATGGAAATTTACCAAGAACTCTTTCACCTCCGTCGAAGAGAAGGAGGTGCTGGCACAAGGCGAACTTATCAGTACCGCTCTGATGCATTTCTACCTGCGCGAGCTGAAAATTCCCAATGCACTGCTTTGTGCATTCGACTTCATGCGTATCGGCCCCGACAACGAACCCGACTTGGAATATATAGAACAGAAACTCCGAGAGCAACTTGCCTGCCATCCCGGCATCAATCTCTTCACCACTCAGGGTTTCATCTGCAAGAATGCCTATAACGAAACAGACAACCTGAAACGCGGCGGCAGTGATTACACCGCTTCCCTCATTGGCACCGCCCTCCAAGCAGACGAGATACAAATATGGACGGACATAGATGGCATGCACAACAATGATCCGCGCGAGGTGTCAGGTACCCGCCCCGTGAAACGCCTCAGCTTCAACGAAGCCGAACAACTGGCCTTCTATGGTGCCAAGATACTGCATCCCTTCTGTATCGCCCCGGCACGCCTAAGGAATATTCCCGTCCGGCTGCTTAACTCTATGGAACCGTCGGCAGAAGGCACGCTAATTTCCAACCTGCAGGACGACAATATCATCAAGGCCATAGCCGCCAAGGACCACATCATATACATAAAGTTCGAATCGAACCATAATCTGTGTCCCTATCTGTTCATCAGCAAGATTTTCGACATTTTTGCCAAGTACCGTACCCCCCTCTGCCTGCTGGTATCTTCCAATCTGGACGTATCTGTGGCTATAGACGACTGCACTCGTTTATCGAACATCATCTCCGAACTACGCCAATATGCCCATGTATTGGTAGAAGACCGCATGACCATCGTCTCCGTGGTGGGCAACATGCAATGGGAATATGCCGGGTTTGAGGCAAAGATTATGGAGGCGCTAAAGGACATCCCCCTACGGATGATTTCATATGGCAGCAGCAATAATGACGTGGCATTCGTCATTAAGAATACAGACAAAAAAAGGGCTTTACAAGCCCTAAATGATAAGTTATTCCAACCGGAATATGCAGAACGGAACTAAAAGAAATGGTTCCGTATCTCCTTCGCGATGTAACGGCCCATCAGCTCCTGCCCCGGTTTGTCGGGATGCAACCCGTCGCGCAGATAGCGCCCGCTACCGGAAGGCTGCTCAAACTTTTCGGTGATACCACAGTTGGAGTAACAGTCTATCAGCTGCACGGAAAGCGCCCGGCACAACTCACGCAAGATGGCAATCTTCTGCAGATTCAGTGCATTGTGTTCGGGGTTGCCGGTCTGAATCGGCGTGCACACGAATACGCGGCATTGGGGATAATGCTCCAGAATGGTCTGAATGGACCAACGGGCACCGCCCGCCATGGTGTTGACATCTACTTCATCGAGCGTCTTCCCTTTAAGGGCCTCTTCGGCACTACCCAAGTTACGGTCATTCGTTCCCATAGAGAACACAAAGACATCGGGCGCAGGGTAAGCGCCACTTTCCACTTCGGCTATGAACTTCTGGATATGCACCTTTGACACGTTGTTGTGCCGCATCTGTAACTCATGCTTATCCTCCGTAACCTGCCAACCGCCGGAGATGCCGGCAAAAGCTTCGCTGCCATAATCCTGAGTATCGGGATGGCATGCCCATGTGGCAGAACCGACCGCCACGTTGTGATGTGTAGCGAATCCGAGTTTATCCACTACAGTCTTAGACCATTGTTCGCCTGCGGTAATGCTGTTTCCGTCGCACCCGAAGTTCAGCTTGCTGAAGTCCGGATAAAGAGATTGCGCGTGCAGCGCAATCCCCATCCAGACAAGAATCCCCAAAACCATCAATCTATTCATCTTCTTATGATAGAAAACCTATGAAAAACGTTCAATAATTTCCATGCACATACGTCCGTTGTGATACGGACATTTCCAGAATCCCGCCTTGTCATCATCGGTGTTCACCGTGCCGTCGGCACGCACGCTCCAATGCCATTCTCCGTACTTGTAGTCTACCAGATGCTGCTTGATGAAGTCCCAACATCGGAGAGCCTTCTGCATGGCCACTTCGTCATCAAAGTGCTGGTAGAGGTTGGCATGTCCCACTACGTTCTCGGCCTGCACCCACCAGTGGCGGTCAGTATCGGTCTTTCCTTTATCCAGAAAAGTCTCGTATATCATGCTGCCGTCGGGCGTCAATCCTTCATCGGCAGCGGCAGCGATGTATTCTACAAGTGGTTCCACTTTCTCCAGGAGGTCCTTATCGCCCAGAACAAGGGCAGCCTCGTGTATCAACCAGGAGGCTTCGATATCGTGCCCATAGGAGACAATGCGGTATTTACTAACCCAATCATCATTGAAGAACAATTCCAGATGACCGGTCTTGATATTCAGAATCCGTTCCGTGAAAAGGCCTATCAAATTGCGCAGTTGCCTCTCCAGACGGGTATCCTTCCACACGCGGAAAAGATTGGTATAAGGTTCCAGAATATGCAGATGGGTATTCATCGTCTTGCGCTCGTTCTCATCCTTGGCGCTGAGGCGCATGTCGGCTATTTCTCCCCATTCGCGGGTCAAGGCTTCGCAATAACCGTTTTTCACGGGGTCGAAGCTATGCTCTTCGACGGTCTCGAACAAGCGGATGGCATATGCCAGCGCTTCATCATCGCCCGTGGCACGAGCATATTCACTCAGCCCGTAGATGGCGAACCCCAAAGCATAAATCTGCTTCTTGGTATCGAGCGGATTGCCTTTATAGTCGAGAGACCAGTAAACTCCGCCAAATTCATTGTCGTAGAAACGGTCGATAAGAGTGCGTTTGGCACGCGTAGCCGTTTCCAGATACTCCGGCCTCCTCAGCAAGCGGTATGCAGCCGAAAAGGTCCACAAGATGCGGGCGTTCAGGATGGCCCCCTTTTCAGCTTCGGGCTTCACCTCCTCCCGGCCCGTGATACGGCCGTAGAAGCCGCCGTTCACTTCATCCGTCATTCTGTTTATCCAGAAGGGGAGGATATTGGAGACCAACTCCTCCTCCATCTCCTGTTTCATCTTCTTGATATCCACAAGTTTTTGAGTTATGAGTTATAAGTTATTCTGCTGAAGGTTCTCACGGCGCTCTTTCAGGTCTGCATTGATGGCTGCCATACGCGTCTTATTCAATGGATAGATGAATACGACAACGATGGAAAGTGCGGCTATCGCAGCAGGAATAAAGCTCATCAGATACTTCAAGCCATCCAGCGCCTCGGGAGTCTGCACGGCATTCTCTGCGGTATTGTAACCGAAGAATGCCAACAGTGCCATTACTGCCCAGCCTGCAAATGCACCGCCAAACTTCTGCGCCATAGAACCGGAAGAGAATATCAGCCCTGTAGAGGATGTGCCATCCTTTTGCTCGGCATAGTCCGCCACATCCGCATACATGCTCCAAATCAACGGAGATACGATACCGGTGCAGATGGAGATAAGCACCTGGAAAATCATCATCAGCCACCATCCCAGCCCGTCATTCGGCACAAAGAAGAAGAGCACACTGAACACTACCAGGCACACGAGCGAAATGATATAAGTGGACTTCTTTCCAAACTTCATGGACAGAGGCACAGCCAGCGCCACACCAATCATATTACACACTTCACCCACCATCAGGAACAAGCCGGCATACAATACCAGATTGAACACCCCGAAATCGAGGAATGCATTGGCACTGATATAGTCCTTGAAGAAGTAGGCGGCAGTAGCTCCGCGTACCGTATTGAAGAAATTCGACAACAACGCCGCACCATTCAATATCCACCAAGGCGAATTGCGCACCAGTGACTTCACATCCTTACCGATGGATTCGGACGCCACACTCTTGACATGCTCGCGCGTCATGCTAAAGCAAAACAGAAAACCCAAAAAGCAGAGCGTGGCAATGCATACCATGGCATATTGCCAACTGGAAGCATTGCTATAGTCCATTGATTTAAACCAATTACACAATGGCTCCCATGCTCCCAAAGCGATAAAACTACCTCCGTATGCAAAAAACATACGGTAAGAAGAGAAAACCGTTTTTGTGTTCGAATCATCAGTCATTACTCCCAACATAGCCCCGTATGGTACATTGATTGCCGTATATACCGTCATCATCAAGATGTAAGTGACATAAGCCCATACCAGCTTACCCGTTGTCCCCATGTCGGGCGTTGTAAAAAGTAAAATCCCGGCAATGGCAAAAGGAGCTGCAATCCACAACAAATAAGGACGGTATTTACCCCAACGCGTATGAGTACGGTCTGCAATGACTCCCATCATCGGATCGGACACTGCATCCCAAATACGTGTCACCAGCATCAGCAATCCTGCATCAGCCAAGCTCAAGCCAAAAATATTCGAATAGAAGAACGGTAAGTAATAGGAGAATATTTTCCAGAACATAGAGGAAGACATATCCCCGAAACCATAACCGATTTTCTCTTTTAGTGTTGCCATAGTATGTTGTATTTTTATTATTTCATTATCTGCAAATTCTTGTCTATCAGTTTCTTCAACGTTTCTACCGAAGCTGATGAAGACAAGCCGTCAGCAGGCGTATTCATGCAATAGTCCACCAGCTTATCAATGGTAGAGGTAGCCACATGCATCCGCGTGTCGGAAGAAGCGTAGTAGATGAATACTGTTCCGTCTTCGTCGGCAATCCAGCCGTTGGTGAAAAGTACATTGCTTACGTCACCTATACGCTCCTCACCCTCGGGTACCATAAAGGCCCCACCGGGAGTGGCAATCAGTTTCGTCGGGTCTTCCAGGGAAGTCATGTACATATAGAGCACATAACGCAATCCGGCGGCACAACCGCGGACACCATGAGCCAGATGCAACCAGCCTTTCGGAGTCTTGATGGGATGCGGACCTTCACCATTCTTCACCTCCTTGATGGTGTGATAGTAGCGCTGGTCGATAATCTTCTCTTCCTTCACCTCGGCATGGGTTATGTCGTCCACCAGCGCCCAGCCGATACCACCACCGCTGCCGGCATCAATAAAGCCATCCTGCGGACGGGTATAGAGGGCATACTTGCCATCTACAAACTCCGGGTGCAGCACTACGTTGCGTTGCTGGCTCTTGGTCTTCAGGTCGGGCAGGCGTTCCCAGTTCTTTAAATCCTTGGTGCGGGCAATGGCAGCTGTAGCCGTAGCCGAGGACAAATCACCGGCAGGCGCATTGTCGTCGTGGCGTTCGGCGCAGAAGATACCGTAAATCCAGCCGTCCTCATGAGCCGTGAGGCGCATGTCGTATACATTCGTTGCCGGAATCGCGTCTTCGGGCATGGTGATGGGATAATCCCAGAACCGGAAATTATCAATGCCGTTGGGACTCTCGGCTACGGCAAAGAACGACTTACGGTCAGCGCCCTCTACACGTACCACCATCAGATACTTGCCATTCCACTTAATGGCCCCCGAATTCATGGTCGCATTCATACCGATACGTTCCATCAGGTACGGGTTGGACTTCTCATCCAAATCATACCGCCAAAATACAGGTGTATGAGCAGCCGTCACTACCGGATATTTATAGCGGGTGAATATGCCATTGCCGTCTTCCACGGCCACATTCTTTCTCGTAATCAACTCTTCGTGTTTCTGAAAGAGCCTCTCTACCTTTTCTTTAAAAGCTTCCATGTCTGTTATATTGATTGTTTGTTTATTGATACAGATTTACATCAGCTGCAAACAGCGTCTTGGGATTGTTATAAAACTCCACAAAATCCTCCGCAGATGTCTGTCCCGGATAGGGGGCATAGTAATGGGTCACCTTTTCACGGGCATTGCGCCACACCAGCACATAGGCAAGCGGATATTTCTCCAACGCAGGCAGCAGAGTACCAGTCCACCATTTGGCATCGGGAATTCCTTCGTAACCGGTTTCGGTCACAGCAATCACCTTATTGTGTGCTTTCCCTATACTGTCGATAATGGAAAGTGCCCTATCCATCCCGGCAAGATAGGCATCCCGATCGAACTGATAGGTATCGAAACCGATAACGTCTATCAACTCATCGCCCGGATACTTCTTCAAATATTCCGTCGTGTCCTTGGGTTCCGTGCCCGGAGAGTAAGCATAAAGTGCATTGTCCACTCCTTTGGCCTGCAGAGTATCCACTGTCATGTGCCACAATGCCTTATACTCCTCAGGGGTACACAGCTTCTCACCCCACCAGAACCAGCTGCCGCTGTGTTCGTGCCAGGGACGGAAAAGTACGGGTATCTTCACGCCGTCTGCCGTCTTCAGCGAATGAAGGAAATCGGCCACTCCTCCCAACCAGCCGGCAAATTTCTGGTGATTCTCGCCACCAGGCAAGATGGACTTCACCACCGTCGTATCCGATACATCCCAGGCATCACCGCCCGTCTTGGGATTGCGCGCATGCCAACTGAGCGAAACCATGCCGCCCCGCTGATACTGATTGATTATCTCTTTCCTGATTTTATCGAAGGGAACCTTATCCAGATTGGCGGCATTCCCAAATTCCAGCTCTCCCAAATCAAAGCTGATGACAGCCGGATAGTCGCCACACACGCTTTTCACATCCGAACGGCCTTCCTCACCTTCCCAGCCGATACCATATACCGTATCGTCATGATGGCCGAGCATGATACCTTTGGAAGGGATTTTTTTCAAGTTAGCCAGTAAGTTCTCCGTTTCCTGCGTACGCGCAGCAGCCGTCTCTTCATTCACACTCTGTTCTTTCTTGGAAGAACCGCAGGCGGTCAACAGACTTGCCGCCAGAATCATCATAGCAAATTTTACTTTTCTCATATCCATGTTTTTCAATCTGGTATTGTTATTGGTAACACTAATTCCTGGCACAAAGATAGCGGATTGCACCAAGAGAAAATGATACAATTTTATCCCTTTACTGTATTAAAAAGCAGAATATAAAAAACGTATCATCTAACTTTCACCGGAACGCGCTTCCGCGAGACAATTCCCCGTTCCACTTTCCGGCGTTCCAGCTTCACCGGTTCGCTTGTAAAATCGGGAACATTGTACGAGTAGACCAGACGGTCGTAATACTCCCAAGGATTTTCCTGAGGAAGCAGGAAAGGCTTGCCCACCACCCCATTCTCATCCATACTTGCCAGATACAGACGGGTATAAAGCCCATCTCCCCTGCGGCTACTGAACACAAACCATCGGGAGTTACTGCTCCAGTTATGGAAACTTTCCGTATCATCGCTGTTCACCTCCTTTATGGGACGCATACCGCCATCCTTCAAATCCAACAGCCATAAATCGGCTTCTTTATGCCAAATTGAGAAATTCCCGTAATCCGACAAAGTAAACATGATATACTCGCCATCGTACGAGGGCCTCGGGAAGGAGATGCTTTTCTTCATAGCTGCCGCATTGACCAGCGTATCTATCTTTTCGCCAAATGTCCCGTCTTCCGGATTGAAATCTATACTACACAAGCTATAACGTATTTCCTTATATTCCGCCGGTATCGGCTTGGCCTCCGCAGTACAGAAATACAGTTTGCGTCCGTCCGGTGAAAATACTGGAAAGGTTTCGAAGACTTCCTTCTTCTGAAGCAAGGGAGAGAGCAGTAATTCATGTGTCTCGGGATGATAGACCAGTACATCCGATTCCAAGTCGAGCACTTCCACACGCTCATCCTTCACCGCATGGAAAGACTGGCGCGTATTGTTGACAGAATAGGCAATATATTTGCCGCTTGGATGCCAATAAGGGTATACACATGCAGAGAGAGTGGAATCCGTTTTCGTATCCAGCATTTCGCGCTTCCCGTCTATCTGCATCAAAGTCCCTCCGTTCTTTCCACGGATATGCAGGCTCAAATGGTCCGGATTTGTTTTGTTGAAAGCATGACAATTCAGGCACATGCCCGGCACCATGGTATTCTCCAGCAAGGGACGCTCCTCGAACGAAGAAAGGTCGCGCTCATAAATGCCCATCTTGCTATAAACTTCATATCCGGGAGCCAGCTTGCGGTATACCACCCCATAATCTATAGGATACGGACTGACATACATGGGAAAAGAGCGGTACTGTTTCCACTCGCCGTCTTTCCGGATACATACCGTAAACAGAAGACTATCACCCTTGTTCTCCTCCAAAAGTTCTTGCCATGCATCTTGCGGAAATGATACTATTTTATCATTTACATGCATCTCTCCGGACTTTCCTCCGGTCACGGTCACATCCACACGTTCGTACGCTCCGCCAATACAATTGAAATTCATGGGAGCAATGGTTGCAGGAATAGTCACACCGATATAGTCGGGATAGATATCCGGCCATTCATCCACCCTTTCCGGGGAAGTCACCGGATTGCTGCAAGCGGCAAACCACCATGCAGCCATTATGCAAACAGCTATATTCTTCATCTTTTTCATTTTACTTTCTTAGTAGCAAATAGTTCCAGTATGTACTGCCGAAACGCGCCTCCAACATCTGCCGGGCATTCTGCTGCGAGGTATATATCCGCGCAAATTCCGTTACCTCCCGCACCACTTGGGGCGAAATGCTCCACGGCATACCCTGGAAGTTCTTGTGCGTCTGTGTCCATACATATACCAACGCCTCCTGATAGCTACGGGGAATATGGTCGTAACCGGCATGCTTGCCCAGCGGATAGTACTTCATGAAACGTTCCAAATCACGTTGCTGCAGGACATAGGCCAGCATATACTCAAATGCCATCCGGTTCCGGTGGTCATGTTGATACAGCAACCCCAGCATGATATCCATCTCCCGGTCGCTGAACAAGAAATCCTCCGTATACCGTATTTGCCTCAGCCAGCCCCACTCTTTATGGGTATTGATTTTTTCTTCATTATACAGATAAGTCATAGCCTCCTCCGCCCAATCCTTATAGAAAAGAGTCTTTCTCAGTGCCCGCAGGTATTTGGCGGCCACCTCATACTGCCCGTTAATCAAATTGGTTTCGGCCAGCCGTTTGAAGCAACGGCCGCTTTTATTGAAGTTGGGAATCGACTCCATCGCTTCGAAAGTGAAACGCTGTGCCGTATTTATCATTCCCAGATGATAATATGCCTCGCTGGTAGGCAACGGGGAAGTAAAATCACGCCGGAACTCCGGCAACAGCCCTTCCGTTCCGTTCTGATAAAACTCGAACATGCGGTCGCCCATCTGTCCGGTCTTTCCCAAAGCAAGGTTCAGGCAAGTCACGCCGAAGGGTGAAACCGGTGATTTCTTTTCCGCTTTTCCTATAATCTCCTGCCATTGTTTATTACGTACCAGCCGGTCATACTCCATCGCTTCTTCTTTATCCATATCGCAACCGGCCGCCACGTAGTAATAGCCGAACAATGTTACCGCCACCACTTGCAGAACTCCATAAAATACCGGCTTCTTCTTCAAAACGGGCAAAGCGGACAGCAGGAAGGGGAGAACAACCAGTAATACGGCAAGCCCTATCTCTATCCAGGGAATCACTGCCGGGAAACGGTAATATCCTATACCGCCCATCAGACGGTAAATGGGGAATTGTACCCACATGCTTGCCAATAACGGACAACCGATACCCCACAATCCTACACCCCAGAACACTCCGACACCACCCCAGAAATTCTTACCTTTAAGATTCAACCGGAACTCGCGTACAATCACCCAGCCCATAAAGATGAAGTGTGCCGCACCCGCTGTCCAGTAAAGCAGCGGAAGGACTATCAGAATGTATGCCACACGCTGCCACTTCCCCTTCAAATCCGCATACCAGCAGGATGCAGACAATGCTAACAGCAGAGCCACCACCAATGACAGCATCGCATTTTCATCACCCATGAAATGCCACAAGACAATGATGGGCAGAAAACTCAGCGGATAATACACATCAGCCGCACCCTGCTCCTTCGCCAGTTTCCAAACCAACCGTTGCAACAACACGTACAAAAAAGCCAGAATACAAGCTCCCGCCCACACGTGATAATAGAACTGCGTCAGATACTCAGCGATATAATCGGCCAACCCACCGGGAACCACTATCCGTTCCCACCAGTAGTCGGCGTCGAACAAGAAAAGCTGGAACTGCTCCTGATAGGAAATATGGGCCGGATATACGCTTCCCCAAAAGAGAAGCACCGCTACGCCAAAAAGTATCGACAACCCTATCTTCCAAGTCTTTTTCAGAAATAAGAACATTTACTATTTACAATTTATTATTTACAATTTGTTACTCTCTGTATGTCTTGTCATTTGAATTCCTCAGCCTTCAGTTGCCGGTTTATCCGCTTGATGGAAGAAGCATCAAAAGGAACGGGAGTAGCCGACAAATCGGGGATATTGTAGGATTTCAATGTCAAATCGTCTTTTTCAGGGTCCGACTGGGGTAGCACAAAAGGCTTATGCGCCTTTCCTTCTGCATCCAGATAAGCAAAATAAACCCGCCCGTACTGCCCGTCACCCCGCTTGCTGGCAAAGGCAAACCAACGACTGCCGGACGACCAACTGTGATAAGTGTCCGAACGGCTGGAGTTGACCATTGGCAGGGAGTCGATGGCACCCGTCTGCAAATCCATCAGCTGCAATTCCGTCTCCCGGTGCCAAATGGGGAATGTTCCATAATCAGCAACGGTATAAAGCAGGTAGCGTCCGTCCGGTGAGGCTTTCGGATGACACACGGAGCCTTTCTCCAGCCGGGCATTCCAAAGGGTATCCACGCGGTCACCCCATGCGCCGTGATTGGCATCGAACGCAATGCGGCAAAGTGAATAGCGTAATTGCTGTACGCTGTCCGGCAATGGCACAGTCGGAGCTGAGCAGTAATATATCCATTTCCCATCGGCAGAGAATGTGGGAAAAGTTTCCAATACGGTGGAATCCGCCGTAAGCGGAGATAGAATCATCCGGTTTCCGTCAAAATCGGCGACAGCCAAATCGGAGACGGTATCGTAAACTTCCAGACGGCGGTTACTTTCCGTATGGAACATGGGAATAATCACATTAGACGAGAACACACCATACCGCCCGTCAGGATGGAAATCCCCGTAGACAGCCGCAGATATCATCTGTTCATTCTTCAAGGCAAGCTTACGGAGCTTGCCGTCACGGTTCAGGACAGTCCCCCCTCCCTCACCCCGAAGATGGAACATCGAAAGGTTGCCACTATTTCCTCCGTGCACATGACAGTTCATGCACTTGCCGTCTGTCTGACTGTTATCCGCCAAAATACGCTCTTCGAAATTCTCAATACAACGTTCACGTATCTGCAAGGTATTCCATACCTCATAACCGGGCTCTATCAGACGGTAACTGACATAGGCGTCAAGCTTGTCCGCCACTACCTGCCATGCAAAGGAAGGATAGCGCAGCCAGCGGCCGTCGGTACGGGCAGTAACAGTTACTTCCAAAGTATGTTCCTTCTCCGCTTCAAGCAATGCACGCCAAGCTTTCAAGGGGAATATCGCCTTGTTCCCGCGCGCATTTATCTCCAAGCTGTCCGATGCTCCCTTTACACTCACGCATACCGCATCCACCCCTTCATTCCGCACAAGGAAATTCAAAGGAGCCACATTGTAGGGAATGGTTACATCCTGATATTCCGGATAGAGCACCAATAACCGGTCTGCAGGCTGTACAGACTCCGGACGGGGACTGCAAGCATATAGGCAGTAGCACAGTAACAGCCCCACAACAACTTGTATATATTTCATATCTATGTTCATCATAAATCACTTCCCCTTTTTCATCGTAGCATAGTGGAAATAAAACCAATATGTTTTTCCGTATTTGGCTTGCAAAGGGGCACCATTACCACCATTCGCCTCGTACAGCCGGGTATATTCACTGAATTCATCCAATACTTGAGGCGGTATATTCCATTTTTCCACTTCATCCAACGAAGCCTTTTTCCCGGCAAGATAGATAAGTAAACCTTCGGCATACAATCTGGAAGGAAACTTCTTTGCAGCAAACTCCCGATAATCTCCGGCGAAAGCCCCAATATCCTTATTCAGCAAATCAAAGCAGAGAAGGTAATCGCATGCCAACGTATTATCAGGATTATTACGTAACAGATGACGAAGTGAAAGCGGAATGTCGGCAGAAGAACGCAAAGTATCCGTTGCAGGCAACAACAACCGCTTCCGTTCCAGCCATTGGCAGACTTCGGCCGTCTGTTTTCCGGGAATACGTCGTTCTGCCCAATCACGGTAACACATTGTCTTTTGCAGGAGACGAAGATATTTCATAGCCGCCGCCTCATCACCGTTCACCAGGTTGATTTCCGCCAAACGCTTGACAGCTCTTGCTCCGGTATGATGCGGAGAAAAAATCATTCCCAGAATGGCAGCATGTTCAGCCATCGTCATATCTCCCAACGCAAACCAGACTTCATTGGCTGCATAAATAGTGAGGTAGGTAGAATGGGGAGCCACGGGCAGAAACAGCCCTTGCGAAGCCGGTTGATAACCATCCATCAGCCGGTCGGGAAGCCGGTTCTGCTGTGCATTCAGCAAATTATAATAATAGGCAGTGAACGGAGAGCGGTATTCACCCTCCACCAACAGTTTCCGTACTTTTTCCGAACGGCCGAAATACATTTCCGAATCCAACGCCAAAAGATATTCCCGCCCTAAATCGGGCATATTGTACCATCGTGACGACCAATCGCCACAGCCAAACAGCCAATAGCCGGACAATACCGCCAATATGCTTACCGGTAAGCCCGACTTCCACGAACGTCGCATGCAGCTACGACACAACAACAAAACACCTCCGATACCGGTTAAAGCGATTGTGCCGGAAAGCGGATAACTCAATCCGCATTGCCTTCCTGCCTCCCAAGCCACCGCCAACACCGTAGGAACCCACGCCCAACGTCCCATGTACGGAACCAACAAACGAAACACCACCACTCCCCAAAGCAACAGCACGACAGCCATTATGGCCGGACCACCCCCTTCGTAATAAAAGAATTGAGTGAGGAAATCTCCTGACAGACGTGCCAGAGCCGCCGGATGCCGCAGATACCCGGCCAATGGTTCGGTGGCAAGCAAAAAGAGCTGTGTCTGCTCCCGATGGAACAGATGATAGGGCAATATCCGGAAGAAAAAAAGAAACAACGCCAAAGCGCCGATTCCTGCCGCTCCCCATTCAATGTATTTCCTTCTGCAAGCTTTCATCCAACAGTTTTTGTTGTTCTTCCGTCAAGGAGCCACGCACCATCTTCCGCATGAATGTTCCCAACGTATTGTTTCCCTGCTCTTTCAGGAAAAGAAAGTTCGTTTCCTGCTCCTGCATCCTCAGACTGTCACGTATCTGTGTCAGATGCAGTGAATCTTTTCCGGTGGCATTCCGTAGTCCCGTCCGGATGAAATGGTAAGCCTCTTGCATCTTTTCCCTCCCCTCTTTCCATTTCTGAAGGGCATCATTTTGCGAAGTGCCCGTTACCGAGCCGACAGAGTCGGCCTTCACATGTATGGTTCCCGGCTCCGTCACCACCAGCAGTTCCTGGATGTAGATACGCAGCAGATGGCGCAGACGCAACACCCTCATCTCCTCCCCTTGTCCGGAAAAAGAAAAAGAGGCATTGGTTATCTTTACAGAATCCACCCGCCCCGGCGCATTCTCCAT
>ENA-UEQR01001039-UEQR01001039.1-human-gut-metagenome-genome-assembly--contig:-NODE-1039-length-16231-cov-18.589266_pt1 | contig 16231 bp, 16 predicted proteins | sample MGYA00242944_ERZ507941 | MGnify/ENA primary metagenome ERZ507941 (study PRJEB26167, sample SAMN06115398) | human gut metagenome | host: Homo sapiens | place: China:Chongqing | collected 2016-06-23...
GTTCGCCAAAGATACTGGTACCCACCCGTATCAAGGTGCTTCCTTCTTGGATAGCGATCGGGTAATCATGGCTCATCCCCATGGATATCTCCTTGAAATCGACATTATCTTTACAGAGCGTCTCTTTCAGTTCGATAAATAAATCATGGATCTTGCGGAATTCTTCCCGTATCAACCCCGTATCATCGGTATTGGTAGCCATGCCCATCAATCCGCAAATACGAATGTGCTGGAATTCGGCCAAGGACTCGTCACGCAACAACTCTTTGCATTCCTCAGGACTGAGTCCGTGCTTGGATTCCTCTTGCGCCACATGGATCTCCAATAATACCCGGATCGTGCGGTCGTGTTTTTTCGCTTGTTTATTCACCTCAGCCAAAAGCTTCAAGGAGTCTATGCTATGGATCAAATGAATAAAAGGAGCGATATCTTTTACCTTATTGCTTTGTAACGGGCCGATAAAATGCCATTCGATATCCTCAGGTAGTACTTTTTGCTTGGCGCTCAGTTCCTGTGCCCTGCTTTCGCCAAACACCCGCTGTCCGGCGTTGTAAGCCTCCCATAGAGCCTCCACCGGGTGAAACTTAGAGACGGCAACCAACGTCACCCCTTGCGGGAGCGACGTTTTCAGTTGTACTATGTTTTGAGCGATACTCATGTTTTTTATCCTCTTTGTTCAGCTTGTTGTTTTTGCTCCGCTATCAGTTCCTCGCCACTTTTCTTCTCGCCGGGAATACTGTTCGCGTCGAATGGGAATACATCCATCAACTGGGTTTCCGTTACCGAGGCGATGGTATAATCCGCCAATGTACCCTTCATTCCATCTTCCAATACGGCTATGGCCTCTTTCAGCGTAGTGGCTTGGGCAAGCATTTGTGCGGCGGTTTTCTTTTCCGCTCCACTCTTCTCGTCCAACGTGATAAAATAAACCTTGATCTTATAGAACCGATCACCATTCTCGTTGAAGAATAATTCGGATAAACGAGCTCGTTTGATGTCTGTTACCGTGAATTCACCCGTGATGAAGGGGCGGATCTCCTCGATGATGCGAGCTTCCGCTTCCGTAAAAGACAGGGCGTCTACCAAGTAAGGCTCGGTTACTTTTTTCTGCATGCCATTTTCCAGCATTTTCTCGTAAGAGACCTTACATTCAAACCAATTGTGCATATGCTTTACTTTTTAATTTAGTCTGTACTCTGTTTAAAACAACGTACAAATATAGTGGCTATTCGTCAATAAAACAACTTGCCGCAAAAGATATAATTTGTCAGGATGTCTAATTTCGCGTGTTTGTTTTCAGTTGGAATTTAAAATAGAGAGATATGGATGAGAAAGATTTGGTGGAAGGGATGCGAGAGTATATAAGTCTGTTACAAAAGGAAGGACGGTATTCCTCGGCGAAAAGTTATCAGGATGCGATGAACTCTTTTATACGGTATAGCGGGACGGATCGTATCCCATATACATATATAAATAAGGATACTCTTCGCCGGTACGAGGCTTATTTGTTGGAGAAAGGCTGCATGCGTAATACGGTCTCCACGTATATCCGCCGTTTGCGTTGTATCTATAACAAGGCGGTGGAGAATGGCGAGGCGGCGTTTATCCCCTCTTTATTCAAGGGGGTTTTTACGGGTGTGGAAAGCCAACGTAAGAAATCCTTGCCTCTGGGGGATTTGAATCGTCTGATGACTGTTCCGGTAAAAGGAGAGAAGTTGAGGAAGACACAGCTGACGCTTTGCTTGATGTTTCAATATGGGGGGATGTCGTTCGTTGATTTCGCCCATTTGAATAGGGGTAATATCAAGAACGGCATATTGGATTACAATCGCCAGAAGACCGGGACCTCTATGCGGTTGGAGGTCTTGGATACGGCGGAAGCTATGTATAAGGAACTGGCAGGTGAGAGGGCCGGAAGCTCGGGCTATTTATTTCCTTTTTTAAGTGGGACGAAGAACGGTCATGAGGAATATCTCGAATACAATGCGGCCTTGTCCCGGTTTAACCGGAACTTGAAGACGTTGAAGGAGGTTGCCGGAATAACCTCGGATGTGACTTCCTACACGATCCGTCATTCTTTTGCCATGGCATTGAAGGAGCAAAATGTCCCCATTGAGATGATCAGCGAGTTATTGGGGCATAAATCCATCAAGACAACCCAGATTTATCTAAGAAGTTTCTCCTTGGAGAAAATGACGGTGGTAAATAAGTCTTGCTTTGAGAATGTATATAATTATATGCCAAAGGTGGGGTGAGGCTACTTGGGGAGTAGCGTTCATTTCACGGTGCAAATGTAGCAAAAAATAGCAAATAACAAGCAATCATTAGGTTTAGTTTGTGCTCCGGCCTTGATTCTCCTTAAATCTTCGTTCTTATTCCTAGTGTATAGACATGGCAATAGAGACGAAATGATCTCGTATTTCCTACATCATCACGTCCCTTCTAAAAATCGAACATACATTCCTGTAGAGACGGGGCGTGCCCCGTCTCATCCCCTCCAAATGGTAACTTAAAGATACTATCAGCCGGTGGGAGACGGGGCACGCCCCGTCTCTACAACCGGGTGATAAGCGTTCTCGCACCTTTTAGGTTACTCCCCAAGTAGCCTAAGATTTCAAGAGATGGTAATTTTCAGTAATGCCATATTTAAAAATATAAAGCGCTGTTTATCAAGATGATATAAATGATTCTTGGTAGGGCTCTGAATTGCCGTGGGGTCTGTTTTCGGGCCACGGGATAACCACTAGAAAAGATAATCATAGAGATGGATATATTGACAGGCAAGTGCTCGGATAGGTTCATGGCGCATGTTCTGAAGCGACGTGACCAGGAGGCTGTCCGCTGGTACGTGCTCACGCTCCCTACCGCCGGTGGCGGGCGTGACAGGATCAGCCCCTCGAAGGGGCTGGACGCTGAGCTTTCCCGCCGTGAGCGTCGTGGGGAGGCCTTGTTCGAGTATTTCTCCCCCTCGTATGTCGAGGCGAGGAAGGTGGGCGGCAAGATGGTCAACACGAAACGGCCCCTGCTGTACAACTACGTGTTCATCCACGCCTCGGAGAACGAGATCTTTAGCCTGAAGCGTACGCTTCCCCTGTACAATTTCCTACCCCGGGTTTCCTCGGGTGGACAGTCTTACTTTCCCTACCTCTCGGATCGTGAGATGGAGACCTTACGTTGGGTCGCGGCGTCTTACTCCAACGAGCTTCCGGTGTACGTGCCAGATAGCGGCCGCTTGTTGAAAGGCGACCGTGTGCGTATCACCTCCGGCCCTTTTACCGACATGGAGGCGGAGGTGGTGGTGCAGCCGGGCGGTGGGCATAAGGACGTGATGGTGCGTATCCTCGACTGCCTGTGGGTCCCCTTGTTCGAGGTGAGAGCTGGGGAGTACGAGTTGATCGAGCTGAACACGGGGGGCAAGCACGTGTATACCCATTTGGACAACGACCGTCTGTCGGAGGGCTTGCACGGGGCCTTGGGCCGTTACCACGCCTCTGGCGTGGTAGTGGATGAGGATGCCCGTCTGGCCCGTGAGGTCCTGCGTGGCTACGCCTCTCTCCGTGCTGAGACCGACGTAATCCGTTGTAAGCTTTACTCGTTGCTCCTTCCGGCCTACAGGTTGTTGGGCGAGTCGGATGAGTTCGATCGTTTGCGCTCCACGATGCGCAGCATGCTCCCGGTGATAAAAGCGGGGCAATCCCGTGCCTTGTTACTGGTCACGCTCTATGGCTGCACGGACAGCAGCCTTTACCAGCGCATGGCGCACGAGCTGGTTGACCCTTGGATGGAGGAGGCTTCGCCCAAGAGGAGCAAGTCCGTGTTGATACGTCGTTTACGTGATTACGACCGTTGGTTCGGGCACGGGAACGGCGATAAATAAAAGATATGAGAGAAGAGAGAGAGACATGCGGCGTCCCTTCGGGCATCCGGCTGATGAGCCTGTTGCGTGAGCGTTTGACAGAGATCATGGATCGTGAGCGTGCGAACCGAAACTCAATACACCTGTACTGCACGGGTCCCTACTGGGTAGCGTTCGAGCGTTCGGCCTACCAGCTGCATCGTGCGTTCCCGGATAGCGAGATCACGCCGTTGCGCCTGTACGCCTACCCGTTCCCGATCGTGATGGTGTCTGTTACGGATCGCTCGCTCCGCTCATATACTCGCAAGCATATCTTGAGAAGAGACGGGTCGGATTACAAGCTATTGACCGTCCCCGGGTTTCCCTTGGCGGATTACCGTGAATGGCACGCCGGCGAGGTGGAGGGATTGCCCCGGTTAAGCGAGAATTAGATAAGGGCAGAAAAGAAACGGTCGGATCCCCCGGATGGCAATGGCCGTCTCTAGCGGCTAGGAGACCCCTTGGCTTTGGCCGATAGGCTGACCCCGCTTTAACATATACCACTCCGGCCGTCCGGTGGTCCGGCCCTTTTATAATTGAGAATTGAAAATAGAGAATTAAAGAGATGATAATAGCGGTAGATTTCGACGGTACGATCGTCGAGCACAAGTATCCGGCGATCGGGCGTGAGCTTCCTTTCGCCATCGAGACGTTGAGGAAATTGCAATCGGATCGGCATAAGCTGATCCTTTGGACGGTCCGTGAGGGCGGGCTCTTGGAGGAGGCGTTGTCCTTCTGCCGTGAGCGTGGCTTGGAGTTCTACGCGGTGAACCGTGACTACCCGGAGGAGGAGAGAGACCGGAACAACCACTTCTCCCGCAAGCTGAAGGCGGACGTTTTCATCGACGACCGCAACCTCGGCGGCCTCCCGGACTGGGGCACGATCTACGAGATGGTGACCAAGGGACTGAGCTATGAGGACTTGACGCGTAAATACGAGTCGGAATACGAGCCGGAGAAACCCAAAGGTTTCCTGTCCCGCCTTTTCCGTTAAGTCCGTGTGATCCGTGTTTAAAGAAATAAAAACGATAACAAAATAATATGAAGATCAAAAGACTACTGTTCCTATTCTCGCTGCCCCTTTTGCTGGCGGCGTGTACGTCTTACAAGAACGTGCCCTACCTCCAGAACCCGGAGGCGGTGAACGATCTCGAGGGGACGCTTCCCCTGTATGACGCCAAGATCATGCCCAAGGACCTGTTGAGCATCACGGTCAACACGACGGACCCTCAGGCGGCGGCCCCGTTCAACCTGACGGTGCAGACCCCGTTGAACGCGGCCCTGACGAACATCAACACGACGACGCAACCCACGTTGCAGCAATACCTCGTGAACAACTCCGGCGAGATCGACTTCCCTGTGATCGGTACGCTGAGGGTCGGCGGCTTGACGAAGAACGAGGCGGAGAGCCTGATCCGTGAGAGATTGAGGCCTTACTTGAAGGAGGCGTCCATCGTGACGGTGCGCATGGCGAACTACAAGATCTCGGTCTTGGGCGAGGTGGCCCGTCCGGGCAGCTTCACGATCGGCAACGAGAAGGTGAACGTTCTGGAGGCGTTGGCGATGGCCGGCGACATGACGATCTATGGCGTACGTGACAACGTGAAGCTGATCCGCGAGGACGAGAGCGGGAAGCGCGAGATCATCAACCTGGACCTGAACAACGCCGGAATCGTGACCTCCCCGTATTATTATTTGAAACAGAACGACATCCTTTATGTCACGCCGAACGAGACGAAGGCGAAGAACTCCGATATCGGTAACAGCACGACGTTGTGGGTGAGCTCGATCTCGATCTTGGTCTCGATCGCCGGCCTGTTGGTGAACATACTTAAATAATTGAAAATAGAGAATTGAGAATTGAAAATTTAGAGAGATGGTGGACGATGGTATAAATACAAGCAATAATAATAATAACAATAACAATCCGGAGGGGGAGGATCGTGAGATCAATCTTTACGCCGTGTTTTTCAAGTATATGGTTTATTGGCCTTGGTTCGTGGCGAGCGTACTGGCCTGCTGCATCGGGATGTACGTCTTCCTGCGTTACCAGACGCCGGTGTATAACGTCACGTCGTCGGTGCTGATCAAGGAGGACGAGAAGAAGGGGGCAAACGCCGCCAGCGGCTTGGCTGCGATACAGGACCTTGGCATGCTCTCGATGACGAGCAACTTCGACAACGAGGTCGAGATCCTGAGGTCCCGCACGTTGATCAAGAAGGTGGTGAACGACATGGGCCTGTATATCGACATGGAGGAGTCGAACGCCTTGGGCTTCAACCCCCCTTTATACAAGAACTCCCCCGTTAACGTGTTCATCACCCCCGAGGAGGCGGACCGTCTGGTGGCCCCCGTCGAGCTACGCATGCGCTACACGAAGGAGGGTCAGCTAACGGTGAGAGCGGAGTACAAGATCGACAAGGAGGGTGACGAGGAGACGATGGAGCAGGGCTTCGACAGGCTCCCCGCCATATTGCCCACCCCCGTGGGGGTTTTCAGTTTCACGGGCATGGATTCCATACCCGAGTTGGAGGGCGGGGAGATCGAGCTGGTGGCCCACGTCCATACGCCCACGTCCACTGCCGAGGCTTACGGCAAGGAGTTGAGCGTGACACCCTCGTCCAAGACGACGACGATCGCCAAGGTATCCTTGAGGAACACGGTGAGGCGACGAGGCGTTGATTTCATCAATCGCTTGGTGTCGTTCTACAACCAGGACGCCAACGACGAGAAGAACGAGGTGGCGCAGAAGACGGCTGAGTTCATCGAGGAGCGCATCGGCATCATCAACGGCGAGCTGGGCACTACGGAGAGCGAGCTCGCTGCCTTCAAGCAACGCTCCGGCCTGACGAATTTGACGAGCGACGCCCAGATGGCTTTGCAGGAAAGCTCGAGGTATGAGCAACAACGTACGGAGAACGCCACGCAGATCAACTTGGTGCAGTATCTCCGCAATTATATCGACGATCCTGCGAACATGGACGAGGTGATCCCTGCCAACGTGGGCCTGCGGGATCAAAACCTCACCTCTGTCATCGACCAGTACAACACGATGATCATCGAGCGCAAGCGCCTGTTGCGTACCTCTTCGGACAGCAACCCGGCCATCATCAACATGAACGCCGGCATCGAGGCTATGCGCCGCAACGTGAAGACGACGGTGAACAGTGTCTTGAAGGGTCTCCAGATCGCCAAGGCGGACATCGACCGTCAGGCGAGCAAGTTCGAGAGCCGCATCAGCGACGCCCCGAGGCAGGAGAAGGAGTTCATGACGATCTCCCGCCAGCAGGAGATCAAGGCCACGTTGTACGTCATGCTGTTGCAGAAGCGTGAGGAGAACGCCATCACGCTGGCAGCCACGGCAAACAACGGCCGCATCATCGAGGAGCCGCTCGCCGATGAGCGTCCTGTCGCCCCGAAGAGGATGGTCTTCATGCTTGCGGCGTTGATCTTGGGCCTGGCGATCCCGGTGGGCATTGTCTACCTTCATGACCTGTTGAAATACAAGATCGAGAACCGTGAGGACGTTGAGGCGATCACGGGCGTGGCTATCTTGGCGGAGCTCCCGTTGGTCAAGAAGACGGGTGAGGGCTCGATCGTGGTGCGTGAGAACAAGAACGACCTGATGGAGGAGATGTTCCGGGGGTTGCGCACGAACCTCTTGTTCATGCTAGGCAAGGACGAGCGTGTGATCCTTTTCAGCTCCACGCAACCGGGCGAGGGCAAGTCTTTCGTCGCTGGCAACTTGGCGGTGAGCTTGGCTTACTTGGGCAAGAGGGTGGTGGTGGTCGGCATGGACATCCGCAAGCCGGGCTTGAACAAGGTGTTCAATATCTCCCGTAAGATGGAGGGCATCACGAACTACCTGAGCGACCCGGATCACGTGGAGTTGTTCGACATGGTCCAGCGATCCGATATCAGCCCTAACCTCGATATCCTCCCGGGCGGTCCTATTCCCCCGAACCCGACTGAGCTGGTTGCCCGTGACGTGCTGGAGAGGGCTATCGCCCGGTTGAAGGAACGCTACGACTATGTCATCTTGGACACGGCCCCTATCGGCATGGTTACGGACACGGCGATCATCGGCCGTGTGGCTGACATGTGCGTGTACGTCTGCCGTGCGGACGTGACACCGAAGGCCGGTTTCAGCTACATCAACGTGTTGCGGCGTGAGCGAAAGTTCCCGAAGCTCGCGACGGTGATCAATGGCTTGGACATGACGAAGCGCAAGAACAGCTACGGTTATGGTTACGGCAAGAAATACGGCTACGGCAAGGGATACGGTTATGGCTACGGCTATGGTTACGGTTTCGAGGCCGGTGACAAGAAGAAATAACTAATACGCAAATCATGCAAATAACATTACTATTACTGTCGGGCTTCCTTTTCTCCGTGCTGTTCGGGATGGTGATCATCCCGAGGATCTTGGTGATCTCCCACAAGAAACGGTTATATGATGTCCCGGATTCCCGTAAGGTACATACGACGCCGGTCCCCCGTTTGGGCGGCCTGTCGTTTTTTCCGGTGATCCTGATGTCCATGTTCCTTGTGATAGGCTTCCGCCTGTACTTTTGGGATATGGGCTCATCGAGCCTGTCGTTCAACATGCTCTATGAGTATCTCTTTCTGTTCGTGGGCATGACGTTACTCTATCTAGTGGGTGTCTGCGACGATCTAGTGGGTGTTGGCTACCGTTACAAGTTCGCCGTCCAGATCGTGTCGGCGTTATTATTGGTACTGTCCGGTAATTGGTTCGGTTCCTTGGGAGGCTTGTTCGGTGTGTACTCGGTTCCCGCTTGGGTGGGGATCCCCGTCACGGTCTTTATCGTGGTGTATATCACGAACGCCATTAACTTGATAGACGGTATCGATGGCTTGGCCTCCGGTTTGTGTAGCATCGCCCTGTCGGTCTTGAGCGTGATCTTCTTTATCCGCATGCAATATGTTTACGCCTTGTTGGCCATCTGTACGCTGGGAGTCCTCATGCCTTTTTGGTGTTACAACGTCTTTGGCAACGCAAACCGTGGCCATAAGCTCTTTATGGGTGATGCGGGTAGTCTTACGCTGGGCTACGTGATCAGTTTTCTGATCATCCATCTGTGCGTGTCGAATCAAGTCTTACCGGAGTTACCAAATCCCTATATGGTGATCGCTTTCTCCACGGTCTTGGTCCCTTTACTCGATGTGATCCGTGTGGTGCTTCATCGCCTTCGTAATCATCGTAACCCGTTCTTGCCCGATAAGAATCATTTCCATCACAAGCTGCTTCGTACGGGTATGCGTGTACGGATGGTGATGGTGACGATTCTGTGCGTATCTGTTTTTTTCATCGTATTGAATGTCTTATTGGCCATGAAGGTAAACGCCACCTACCTCTTGCTCTTGAACTTGGTTTTATGGTCTATCCTTCACTTGACGATCAACCGCTTCATAACGAGGCATCATAAAGAGCAAGAGCTGAAAGAGATAGGGGGTATTTTTACAAAGTAAGTCGTGAAACCGGACAATCTAGCGAGTGAATGACGAGCCGGTATCTATTTTATAAGACGAGATACTCCTCCCTTGCGTCAAAGCAAGGGCAAGCCTTGCGTATGTAAGGGCTTAATTGGTAATGTCCTAGGATGCGTGCCTCCGGATAGTCCCTTCGTAATTGCCGTAGCAGATCCATCAAGGTACACCGCTGGGCGTAGGTCCGGGTATCAGCTGGACGGCCTTGTTCGTCGAGTCCTCCCTCGTAACATATACCGATACTTTTGTCGTTCCATCCGGCTGCGTGCGCCCCGATCTGATTGACCGGCCGGCAGCGGTGTAATTCCCCGTCCCGTGTGATATAGAAATGATAGCTGATATCGGCGAATCCCCGTGCCTTGTGCGATGAACGGAGCGCCTCCATAGGAAAATCCCTGTCATATCGTGTGGCCGAGCAATGAATTACAAGGAGGCTGACCTCCCTGTAATTCTGGTAGAAACAATAAACCTTACCCATGATAATTGAAATTGAAAATTAGAGAATACAGGATTGGATGCCAAGTGCTCCCGCGATGGCGGTAGCTACGGCGATGATCACTTTGATAATGGTACTCCATACGGACTTTTTCATGAATTATGAATTTTAAATTATGAGTTATGAATTAGGAATCCCGGCTGATATAAGAGGAAAGCTTGGCTTTCCTTCGGACGGCCTCAGCGGACGGGCGTCAAGCGAAGAGACCGCAGCGAGCGCCCGGAGCATCCCTGTCTGAGCGTAGCGAGTTGGGATGCGACAGCGAGCGTAGGTCTCGAAGTAGCCCGTCAGCGTCAGCCTTGACCTTTTGGTTACTTTTGGGTCAAGCCAAAAGTGACACATCAGATCTCATCAGGCGACTCAGAATCGGAACCGCCCCCTTCCTCTACCGGCGTCCCGAGTATCGTCACCTTGAGCAACGAAGTCTTCTCGCCCAGCAGCGAGTAGCGTCGTGCCCCGTTCAGTATGGTATAGGAAGGCGAGAATCCCGGCACGATAGTCCGTATATGCGTAGCCTTGACCTCGGGGGCGGTCGCTACCCCCTTCTCCGTGACGAAGCGGTTATAGACGGTTCCGAACCCTAGCAGCTCCACCTTGTAACCTTTCTGTAGGTTCTTGATGACATACCGCTGATAACGATCCAATACGTTCAATACGTCACCCTTCGTGAGCGACGACTCTTCGGCGATCTGATCGGCCGCGTCTTGCGTGGACAGGGTACCGAAATAATAGGGAACCGGCTTGTACACCTCCTGCTTGGGATCCGTCTTGGGGATAAAAAACTTTCGTGCTTGAAATGCTTGTGGCATGGTAATAGAAAATTAAAAGTTGATAATAGAAAATTAATTGTTTGTTGATCAACGTTACAAAGATAGGTTCCGCCGTAAGGGGCGGTGATGCCGGGTGATACCTTAGGGAATGAATAATGAATAATTAACAATGAATAATGGTAGCCAATGGCCGCCGGACTACGCTGCCCATCGTAAGCCCCTTTGGATAGGCATTGTAAGCCTCTTTGAATGGGCATTATAAGGAGCCTTGGATGGGCGTTCTAGTTGATAGTTGACAAGTGGCAGTTAATTCACCGCCGTGCGCAACTGTCACTTGTCACCTGTCAACTAATTTACGGTTCTCCGAGGTAGTGGATGATCAACCCCACCTGTCGTGGCGTGAATATACGTTGCTCGGGACGGTAGCCCGTCTCCCGCAGCTTGTCGTACAGCTCCGTGCATCGGATGATCCAGCGGCGTAGACGGTTACAGGCTTGATGGGAGGCCAGTTCCGGGAAATAGGATGCCGCCAATGCGGACTTTCTTAATGGTAAGGACATTTGATTTATTGTTTATGGATTATGAATCTGGGAAAATGAAACTTGCGAACTTGCAAACTTGCGGTCGGTTCCATACCTCACACACATACATGTACATTATAAAGGGGATTGGGGTGTCTGGCGTTGTTTGGCCGTGAATATATATTCACCCCGTGCGTTCTTTTGGATCACGCCCTTTTCCAGCATACGCCGTAAGTGAGAATCTAGGGTATCGGTACCCATGCCGATCCTCTTTGCCTCATGAAGCGCCTCTTGGCGGTTGAAGGCGAGGGGGAGGGCATCGAATAGCGCCTCTTGAGGAGTAGGTTCCCGTTGTTGCACGTCGGTAGCGGGCAGGATAGACAGGATATGGCAAGCGTGCCGGTAAAGAGGCTCGGTGAGGTTGAGCACGGCCTCGAAATCAGCCCCTGTCGCTGTCAGGTCCAGTTTCGGTACGATACCGTCTCGGACATTCTCTTCCGGTATGTCATCGGAAGGGGAGAGACCGGGGCATTTGAAAATGGAGAATTGAGAATTGAAAATTGTTTTGTGTGGCGGGAGGAGTTTTTCCGTGGCTCGTAGCAGGGCCACCACGCTTAGGATTCGGCAGATGTTGATGGCGATACGTGCCACGGTGCTTCTCATGGCTCCCCCATGCGTGAAACCCGCATGGCCGAAAAGTTGTGCGAAACGTTCGTTGAAACGGATTTTTTGCTCTTCGGACAGCTTGAGCTGAATGAGATTCACGGAAGCGCCGAGCCACTCGATGAACGTCTTCCACTGTTTGCCCCATCCGGTGAACCGGGAATCATAATCCTCATCGGACAGGTCGAACTGGTTTACCCATTCGGTGATGGAGGGCATATAGTAAAACATCTGGCGTGAGAACAATCCGTTCTCGGCCGAGGGAATGAGCGGTTTCACCTGTGCCGGTGTCCCGCTTAACAAGACACTGAGAAAAGATTTCATACATTCCAGATACTCATGATTCATACGCCGGTTAAAGGCTAGTCGGTCATGATCGTAGCATTTGCGCAAGGTATCGCTCCAATGGCCGTAATCCGTGCCGATGGCGGTGCTGACGGTATCCGCCTCGGTCTCGCAGATCAGCCCCACGCCGTCCGCCTCGATGAGGTTCTCCAATACGCCCGTTCCGGAGTTATCGCCGGCGATCAGGAACATCTTAGGCCTTGGCTCTTCCGGCTCAGGGGTTTTCGCCCGCTCCTTGCCTAGGGAACCCCAGCGTGCCTTCTCCAGCCGGTATTCCTTGCGTAGGGATTTGAATTCCTCCATCATTGCCTCGTGGATCGGTTCGGCTAGGTGGCGTACCCAAGTGAGCGCCCCCTTTCCCGAGGCGGGAGGCGCCACGATGAAGGTTTGCAGGCAGGGATAATGGTATTTACGTCCGTAGAGTATGCGCAAGTGCTTGTTGAGGGTAGCGCCTAGTACGGTGACGGCACCTAGCAGCAGGATATCCCGTTGCGCCGGGGAGTCACCGCAGTCGATGAGCTGGTTCAAGAAAGGGGGCCAATCATAGTTTCCGAAGACGGGCATATTAATGTACGCCTCATGTGCGCAGGTGTGTGTGAGAGGATGAGAGGGCTGCAAGTTTGCAAGTTCGCAAGTTTCGGGTTGTTTCCCGGCGTAGCTCCGGGCGGTACCGGCCAGTTGCTTGTCGAGTTTCACGCCGGCGGTCTCTGCCCAGTGATAGACAGACCCGATTCCGTTTCGCCCGTTACCCCCTTTGAGGGCGTGGTCGAAGAGTCTGTCCGCCTCGTCGGACACATACTTTTCCGAGATACGGCAGATGCGATGGAACAACGACCGTCCCGCCTCGCCGCAATCGTTGGCGATAGCGAAGGCCAGCGGCATATACTCTTGATAGGTGGGAGCGACGTTCGCCCCCTGTTTCTCGATAGCGGCCACGAGCCGCTCTAAATCTTGAATAGTGTTCATGGTAATATATAATTTTCAATTTTCATTTCTCAATTTTCAATTGCCACGATTTCTCAGCTTGGCTGAAGAGTCGTGGCAGAGGAAGCAAGCCCTTGACAGGTCGGCGTTTGAGGTATCGGCTTTCAGTCCGTATCTCCACTCAAGGTATTCCCAAGCCGATCGTCGTGCCTCGTCGAAGGCCCACTCGATCGTGGCGGTAACGGACAAACGATAAGGCACGAAGAGCTTTACGCCTGTGTTACTGGGGCTGATGAAGGCGAGGTCGGGGCGTAGCCGCTCGTCGGCGAACAGCGTGTCTCGCCACGTACAAGCCTCCTCGGGCGAGGCGAGATGATCGATATCGATAACCAGTTCACCCGAGGGAAAAAGCAACCGGTCCTCCTTTCGGTAGGAGAATACCCCGGCGGGCGTGACATAGGGCAGCAGGCTTTGCTTCAACTGCCTGAACCGTTTCTCGTCGTCCAGTGCGACACGTGTGCGGTCCGTCCGTTCCCGTAGCCATTCATTGGTGCTGACGTAGGCATGCAATTGGATGATACTGACCACTCCGTTTGGCACTTGATTGGTAATCGGAGCGTTGTAAAAAGACATGATGGATTCTTCCATTGTGTTTGTTTTTTAATAAGGTTTAAACAATGATGATCCAAGGCTTTCGCTTCGGATCGCAGGTAAAGATATAGCCTTTGAATTTGTGGGTGGCGCACTCATGGGTGTGCCAATTTAAGAGTATTATAACCTATTTTAATATTTCTTCAAGGTTTTAGCGTTTCACCATGGAGAGATTTCCCCCTTGAGACGTAATGATCGAACCGCAAAGCTCGGATCTGAACCCTTGGATTCGTGTGGCGTCCTTCGAGGTATACCTCATCTTGGATCGTTGGGGTCTGTCCTCCGTGCGAGACGCTTCCGTGTTCTTGGGTATCAGCCGCCACACACTGTCGAAGTTGAGTCCAAGCCATCCGGATGGCAGTCTGCGGCTGGAATCACTAGACCGTGTCTACGCCACCTTCCTCCACTTGGTGTCCTTCCATTTCCCGGAGAAGGAGCGTGAGCCCGAGCGAAATGAACTCCGATGTTCCCGCAGCCGGATACTGGAACAGAGTTATCCGCTATCGGGGAGGGTGCGGGAGAGGGTGGAGAAAGAGAGGGGGGATTTGTGATTGATGGTTGATGGTTTGCCGGAAATGTGTTATATTTGTAGTATAAAATCATAAATCTTCACGGCTATGGAGCAACGACGATTATATCCGATAGGTATCCAGACATTCTCGAAATTACGGGAGGGTAATTATGTGTACGTGGACAAGACCGAGTTAGTGTACCGTATGACGCATGGAGCGTCGAGTTATATCTTCTTGAGCCGTCCTCGTCGCTTCGGTAAGTCCTTGCTGACCTCCACGCTCCGCAGCTACTTTGAGGGCCGGAAGGAGCTGTTCGAGGGCTTGGCTATCGAGAAGTTGGAGAAGGAATGGAAGAGTTATCCGGTGCTTCATTTCGATATGAGCCTCGGCAAGCACTTGGATCGGGAGGGTTTGGAACATTATTTGGGGCGTCGTTTGTCAGAGTGGGAGTCCATTTATGGGCGTGATGAGAATGCGCTTATGGTGAACGACCGCTTGGAGAGCCTTATCAAACGTGCCTTCGAGCAGACCGGGCAAAAGGTGGTTGTTTTGATCGATGAGTACGACGCTCCTTTGCTGGATGTGGTGCATGAGGAGAAGAATCTGCCCGTGTTGCGCAACGTGATGCGCAACTTCTACAGCCCACTGAAGGCATGCGACCCTTACCTGCGTTTCGTCTTCCTGACCGGCATCACGAAATTCTCCCAGTTGAGTATCTTCAGCGAGCTGAATAATATCAAGAATATCAGTATGCTCCCCGAGTATGGATCGATCTGCGGTATCACGGAAGAGGAGATGCGAGAACAGATGGGTGAGGGCATCGGTCGTTTGGCCGGCAACCTCGGCGTTACTCCGGAAGAGGCCTTGGAAGTCTTGAAACAGAATTACGACGGTTATCATTTCACGTGGCCGTCGCCCGATATATACAATCCGTTCGGCCTGCTGAATGCGCTAGCCGATGGCCGGATCGACTCTTATTGGTTCGGTAGCGGAACGCCGACCTACTTGGTCGAGATGCTGCGTAAGTACCACGTGATCCCGCAAGAAATAGGTAATCGTAAATGTGTGGCGGCTGATTTTGACGCACCAACGGAACGGATGACGAGCATCACGCCATTACTTTATCAAAGCGGTTATATCACGATCAAGGGCTACTCGGCGTTTTCCGGTCTTTATAAGCTCGATATTCCGAATAAAGAGGTCCGGATCGGTTTGATGCGCAGCCTGTTGCCCAACTATGTGCAACGTCCTGCCGAGTTGAATACGATGGTGGCGGAAATGGCGGAGATGATCTACAACGGTGACATGGATGGTGCGTTGCGCTTGATGCGCACCTATCTCTCCACGATCCCCTATTGCGATAACACGCATTACGAAGGCCATTACCAGCAATTGCTCTATGTCATTTTCACGCTGATCGGTAATTATGTCGATGTGGAGGTCCGTACGCCGCAAGGCCGTGTGGACATGGTGCTCCGCACACCTTCCACGCTTTACGTGATCGAGCTGAAACTAGACAAAAGCGCCGAAGCTGCCATGGAGCAAATCGATTTGAAGGATTACCCCGAACGTTTCGCCCTCTGCGGCCTGCCGGTGGTGAAGGTGGGGATTAATTTCAGTACGGAGAAGAGGACGATCGAGGGGTGGAAGATCAATTGAAAACGCTAAAGGTGGATCACGTTATATGAAAGAGCCGCAGCTATAAAACGATAATAGGAATAACCGATAAAATTTGAATATCTAAATATAGGTAGGTTCCAAATGGAACTCACTCTTATATTTGTATACCTACAGATTCACTTTACAAATCATGTCTTTACGAGAGAAACTGAGTAGGAATAAGACCGTACTGGCTAATTTTTCCTACTTGAGCATATTGCAAGTTTTTACGATCTTATTCCCATTATTGACTTATCCTTATTTATTACGGATCATAGGTTTGGATT
>ENA-UEQR01001043-UEQR01001043.1-human-gut-metagenome-genome-assembly--contig:-NODE-1043-length-16176-cov-19.695198_pt1 | contig 16176 bp, 16 predicted proteins | sample MGYA00242944_ERZ507941 | MGnify/ENA primary metagenome ERZ507941 (study PRJEB26167, sample SAMN06115398) | human gut metagenome | host: Homo sapiens | place: China:Chongqing | collected 2016-06-23...
AGTATAATTTACAAATGTCTATAACTACGTATTGATATATTCTTCAAAATCTCCGGTCAGTAAATACTCAGTATTTTTATAAAATTCGATACTATCATAGGTGATCTTTTGTTCGAGTGTTTCCAGGGCTTGTTCCTTTTTTCCCATCGTTTGGGCATATCTTTTCAGATACTCCACCACATGCTTTAACCTTTCATCTTCAGCATAGCGAATCAGGGTATTGATGGCTTCATTGACCTGTGGTTCCGGATAACGTTCCTTCTTCAGATTTTGTATGGCATACCGGACTCCCGGGTTTTCAATAGTCCGGTTTTCCTGTCTTACTTTGTAGAGAAAAGGAGGGAAGGAGAGCCCCGTCAGTTTATTTACCACAGGGCCGTTCAGTGGTGTCCGGGGCTCCATGACTTCCGGATATAACAACTGGGCCCAACCACTTCCGGTTATACATATAAACAGAAACAAAAGAAATATATTTCTCATAACACACTTATTTAAAAGGAGAATCCGGTTCTTTTGCCATCAGTGAATAACTGAGCCGATCCACTAAACCCGGCAACCATTTACTTAAGAATACGGCTAATTTACCTTCTACAAAAGTCATTATAATTTCTCTTTTTCTTTTTCTGATTCCTTTCACGATGATTGCAGCACATTTCTCGGCAGTCATCATTTTGTTTTCGTTCCGGGGACTTTCTCCTTGTTGCCGTCCATTGGCATTCAAAGCAGTTTTCCGTATGTTGGAAGCTGTAAAACCGGGGGCTGCCACCATCACATGAAGTCCTTTTTTCATATTTTCGATCCGGACGGTATTCAAAAATCCACGAACGGCAAATTTACTGGCCGCATAGCCTGTACGTCCCGGCAGACCTATAAATCCTGCAATAGAAATCACTCCGACCAAACTTCCTTTGGATTCCAATAAATAAGGTAAGGCATATTTCGAACAATATACGGTTCCCCAGAAATTGACATCCATTACTTTGCGGAGTACTGCCGGTTCCAGATCTTCCAACAAAGCGCGCATAGAAATTCCGGCATTGTTGATCAAAGCATCGATCCGTCCGAAACGGGCATAAGCTTGTTCGATCAATTCTTTACAAGCCAATTCTTTCGTCACATCGGTACGTACCGACAACACCTCAGCTCCTTGCTGTCTTAAATCTTGTTCGATATGAAGTAATTCCTCAATATTTCTTGCTGCTAAGACAACTTTAGCTCCTTGATGTGCCAATTCGTATGCTAAAGCTTTACCAATTCCGGACGACGCACCAGTAATAATAACGCTTTATCCTGTATATAAGAAATTCTACCGCATCTAGAGTTTCTCTTCTTGAAAAAAAAATGGAAAATCACACATAATATTAATAAGATTATACACAAACGAATAGAAAAAATAGACGTTATTATGAAGACTATTACTGCGCTCCACACAGGATCTTTCCATACTTTCTTTATTTTCTCTATCATTTTAGGTTATCAGAGTTAATCTTTTATCACTCCACCTTCTCAAACGGAAAAGCCTGAAGATAACTAATAGCCACCGTCATATTACCAAAAGCAAACACCAGCTTGGTATTCCGATGCAGACGCATGATGCATCCCTCCTTCCCTTGAAAAACACCACCCGTAATACGTATCTTCTGCTTTTTCTGAATATACTCCTCAAGAGGCTTATCCATCAGTTCAATGTTATAAGGCATGGATTCATACAGATAAATAAATTCTTCCATCTGTCTATGGGGAATAACAGCCACGCTATAGGAATTGCGGTCTTTTGCAAGATACTGCCGGGGGAACAGATGGGCAAGGATGAGATTCAACTCATCCAACGGGGCACATACAAACAGATAACCATCACCCGTGATTTCCTTTTCATCCGTCAAAGCGTTCAACTTCTGTACAGAGCCTGTCGCGAACGCCTCCTTTACAGCAAAGGCGGACTCCCGACGGGCCGCATATTCTTCCTTGCTATAAGGACACCGTTCAAAACGTCTTTTATGGTCAGCAGAGGTATATGAAAACACTTTGAAGCAGAAATATCTTTCTTCCTTCATGCCAGACCGGGTATTAATCATCACAGCTCTCCTGCCGGTAAAGATTTCGATATAGCGTTTCAGCTCTCTGTTGCGCAGGAACATATAATACCACTTGTGGTCAGGATATTCTTTTTCTTCCCCCGTCTGTGACGTGGTTATCAGATCTGACCCCTGGTCTGGGCAGGAAGCGATTGAACTGCATGGCAGTAACCTAGGCGCTTTACCCGTTATGTTTTGATTTTGCGGAAAGGAGTATTCAGTACCCAAATCCGCATCATTACAGATTTGCATCAAAACATAAATTATTTATCATTTGTACTTCTAAAATGAAAACTTGTTGAAGCTTCATTTTTGGGGTTCTCTTAGTAAGAGATCCCCATCTCTATTTAATTTATTGATAATGTGAAACATACATATCGTAATTCATAACCTTTTACGAACAATTCTCATACATTTCTTGTTAAAAGCATTTTAAAACAACAAAAGATTTCCATTTCTTGGGAATTATAGCTATTTTTGCAGCCAAATGGGGATCTCTTACTAAGAGAACCCCATTTTTTATAAAACGAATCATGCTATCAAACAGCTGATTTTCAGATCTATCACACTTGTTCATGATAAAAAATAAATTATCCCAAATTAGATATCACACGAAGTCACACAGTATTTCCTAATGGCACGATCCTTTAGATCAGCATTCTGTATATTTCTATATCTCCTCATACAAAAGTCATTCAATATTTTGTATCTATCACCAACAAGGCATATTTTGATTACTTTGCCGAATATTGAATATTCTCCCAGCTCTTATGTTAGGATTCTAGAAATATTTCTCCGAAAATGATCTGATTTTATCCAAGCCAATAGAACATTCAGGCTGTCATCCTACAGCCTGAATGAATACTTCCCCTACAACCCCTTTAAAATGATCTGATTGGCTCGGTCTATCTGTGAAGTGGAGATGGATGCCAGATAAATATGAGTGGTCTTTTCATTATCGTGCCCCAACCCTTCGCGGATGATGTCTGTAGACACCTTCCTGTCCTGCGCTATGCTGGCCCAGCTATGGCGCGCCACATAGAAAGTCAACGGCGCCTTTAATTCCAGCCGCAAGCCTATTTTATTCAAACCCCGTCCTATTTGCTTGGCCCTCAGTTTATATTGCTTGCGGTCATTTATGTCACAATACCGCAAAATAGGCAGCAGGTACTCGGAAGTGTCATCCTTGTATTTATCCACAATCTCCTGCATCAGCTCCTCCCACAGAATAGTCAGCCGTTGCCCAGTCTTTTTCCGGCTGTATGTCAGAATTCCATTCTGGAGGTTGCTCTTCTTCAAGTGTGCCATATCAATAAACGACATGCCCCGGGTATAGAAACTGAAAAGGAAAATATCCCTTGCCAACTCCAACTGGGGTTCGAATGACAAATCAAGCTCCTTGATCATTTTGATGATTTTAAAGGGAACAGCCCGTTTTACGGTCTTGTCTATGCCGGTATAGACATGTTTGAAAGGTTTCTTGTCGGTGGTATAGCCTTGCTCTACAGCCAGATTATACACACTCCGCCAGATTCTCATATAATAGGAAGTACTGTTCTTTACCAAGCCTTTCTCTTTCAGATAGGCTTCATACATCTCCATCAGCTCCGAATCAAAGGCTTCAAAACTCAGATCTTCATTCTTTCTGAATTGGATAAAGCTGTTCATTGTCGAGGTATAGCCTTCTGCCGTCCGTCCCCTTTTCTGCCGCTCCAGTTTATTGATACATCGTTGCATGAAGTTGAACACACTCTCTACAGAAGGGATTTTCCGGAAAGAAGCCACGATATCATCAATGGTGTATTCCACACCGGTCCGCTCCAGATCATTGATAATACCTTGTAACCGCGTCATCTCCCAATTCGTCTGGTCACGTATCAGCAGAAGACGCGCTTTACATTCAGACTGTGTTGAAATAAGCAGACTTCCGGTGGAGTCGTCCCACTCGGAAGGCATGATCCGGTAAGAAGTCTTGATGAGCCGTGTCAGTCTGTAATGAATAATTTGATAACTTAATACGCCCTTTTTTCCTTTTACGCTCGATGGGCGGAATTTCAATTTAATGGATGCCATATTTCTTTTCTATATTATGGTTTTGTTATTCAAAACGAATATAGCAATATGGCATCAGGTACATTGTTGCACCTCCGGTTATTCTATCCTTCTATCTCGCTCAGTTCCAACCAGCGCATGGTCTTTTCATCAATCAAATCATTCAGTTCCGGCAATCGTTTGGATTTCTCCGTCAGTTCCTCCACTCCCAGCGTACCGCTGCAAAGGGCGGCTTCTATATCGGCCTTCTCCTGCTCCAGCCCGGCTATTTCTTGTTCCAGCTGCTCGAACTCTTTCTTTTCCTTGAAAGACATTTTCCGCTTGTCATTCAGGCGCACGCGGGCGGTCTTTTCCTCCTTCGGCTTCTCCGCCTCTTTCTCGCGCTGCTCTTTCGCCTCGCGCCAGTCACGATAATCGGAGTAGTTACCCGGAAAATCACGAATGTCTCCCTGTCCCTTGAATACCAGCAAGTGATCTACCACCTTGTCCATAAAATAGCGGTCGTGGCTTACTACGATTACACAGCCTTTGAAGTTCTGCAAATATTCTTCCAAAACCTGAAGGGTGATGATATCGAGATCGTTGGTAGGCTCATCCAGCACCAGGAAGTTGGGATTACGCATCAGCACCGTACATAGGTACAGGCGGCGGCGTTCTCCCCCACTCAGTTTATATACATAACTATGCTGTGTTTCGGGGGTAAACAGAAAATGTTGCAGAAACTGGGATGCAGTCAGCTTCTTTCCATTTCCCAATTCGATGACTTCGGCAATATCCTGCACCACGTCGATGACCTTCATTTGCTCATCAAACTTCAGGCCGTCCTGAGAATAGTATCCGAAACGGACTGTCTCACCGATATCCAGTGTTCCACTGTCCGGCTTCTGTTCGCCCATCAGTATTTTAATGAACGTGGACTTTCCCGTACCATTGTTTCCCACGATGCCCATCTTCTCATAACGGGCAAAGATATACGAGAAATCTTCCAGAATCTTCAAATCACCGAAACGCTTGTACAGATGATCCGCCTCAAAAATCTTGGAGCCGATGTAAGAGGCTTTCATATCCAGTTTCACATTGCCGTCGTTGAAACGCTGCTTCGCCACTTTCTCCAGTTCGTAGAAAGCTTCTTCCCGATAACGCGCTTTATGTCCGCGTGCCTGGGGCATACGGCGCATCCACTCCAGCTCTGTGCGGTACAAGTTATTGGCGCGGGCTATTTCGGCATTGGTAGCCTCGATACGCTCCTGCCTCTTTTCCAAGTAATAGCTGTAGTTCCCTTTATATGAATAGACCTGCTGATTGTCTATCTCGATAATTTCAGAGCAGACGCGGTCCAGGAAATAACGGTCGTGCGTCACCATGAGCAGACTGATGTTTCCCCGGCCGAGATACCCCTCCAGCCACTCCGTCATATCCAGATCAAGATGGTTGGTAGGCTCGTCCAAAATCAGGAAATCGGGCTCGGTTATCAGCACATTCGCCAAAGCCACCCGTTTCAACTGACCTCCGGAAAGATGTTTGATCTGCTGGCTGAAGTCCCGGATTTTTAATTGAGAAAGGATTTGTTTCGCCTTCCGTTCATAATCCCATGCCTTTTCGTGCTCCATCCGTGCCAACAACTCTTCCAGTCCCGGATTGCCTTCGGTTTCCATGCAGCTTTCATATTCTTTGATGAGTTCCACCGTGCTGTTTCCGTGATAGAAACAGGCTTCGAGCACGGTCAGGTCTTCGGGATAATGTGGGTCTTGCTCCAAATAGCCCACCCGCAAATCACGACGAAAGACGATGCTTCCTTCATCATATCCCTCCTTACCGGCTATTATATTAAGTAAGGTAGTCTTGCCTGTACCGTTCTTTGCTATCAGACCGATGCGTTGTCCTTCGGCCACTCCAAATGAAATCTTCCGGAACAATACCAAGTCACCGAATGACTTGGTAAGCCCGTCTACTTGCATATATGGGGTCATTATTTGTCTATTTATTTAAATCATCCAACACTGCCTCCGCCTCTCGCTTAATTTTCCTGAATTCGGATTTCAAGTCGCAGGGAAGTCCCTTTTTAGCTTGTCCCCACACCAGTGCGGCAGGGTCCAGCACCATATCCGAACACATAAACTGCAAGGCGGGATATTCTTTCTGTCCCTCAATGACAGTCACCCATTCCATACCTTCCATCTCATTCACCAGAATGGCTCCGAAGGCAATACCGAAATTCTCCCACGCCATACGCTGCTGGGTCTGGAAACGTCCGCTGTCCATTACCTGCTGTATACTGTCAATATCGCTCTCCGACGCAGTGAAATCCTTGGTGAGTTGCTTTTTAATCGTGGTAGAAGCCCACTCAAAGGCGGTGTTCACCTCCCCGATTTCCAAGACACGGATCGGAATGATCTCACGCGGGTGACTTACACCTTCTTTGCGGATCTGCAAAGACCGGATGATTTCTTCTGCCGGATGCTTGTCACCTCCTTTGGACACGGTAAAAGAACATTCGAAAGAAAGATCCCCCTCTCCTGTCACCCAGATATGAGTGGTGTACCAGGCGCCTTCTTCCTGAAAAGTTTCCGCGCTGTAAGCACAATCCCACTTGCCCACTTTCACCAGGGTGGAAGAAGTATTTTCTTTCAATTCGTATGCGATGCACTGCGGACCATAGTCAGCCGCTTCATCCTTATAGGCCGATATGCGGAAATTACCTGTCCACCGGTCAGGATTATAGAATAAAAAACTCTCTTCTGTATCTTCAAACTCGTGCCAGCCCATCGGGTATTCCAATGAGAACCAGCCACCGGGAGAAATGTATTTCATAGTCTCTATCTTTTTAATTCATTACTAACGGAAACGATCGTCTTACTTTACCGGCAATATCTCAATCCAGTAATCATCAGGATCATTGATGAAATACAAGCCCATAGCGGTGTTCTCGAAGCAAACGCATCCCATTTCCTTATGGAATTTACGGACTTCGTCATAATCACCTTCCACACGCAGACACAGATGGCTTTCGTTCTCACCCAACTCGTATGGCTGGGTATGGTCACGCAACCAGGTCAGTTCCAACAAGAAATTGCTGTGGTCATCGGCCATATACACCAGCACGAAGGAACCGTCCGAAGCTTCCTTACGATGAGACTCATGCAAACCTAACGCTGTTTCATAAAACTTGATACTCTTGTCCAGATCAGTTACATTGATATTGAAATGATCAAATCTTCCTTTTACTTTCATATTGTGTTATTCTTTTGTTATTCAATCTCTATTTTTTGTCCGCGATGTGTCAATGACACAAAACGCACTCCATGCGCTTCGGCAAAGTCGCGGAAAGCATTTGCCTTGGCATACTCCGGTGTGAAATGCATGGGTACAAAGATATGAGTTTTTATCTTTGTTACAAACTGTCCGGCACCCCGCATGTATTCTTTTCCCAAACGGGGGTCAACGGGAAACATCGCCACATCCACTTCGGGCGTATAGGCGTAAAGATCATCCAGCTCATGCAGGAAATTCTTCTCAGCTCCCTTCCACTCCGCCTCGGTACTCTCGTCCATCCAATGCCAGTTATTCAAATCACCGGCATGAAAAATCTTTTTTCCACTTGCCTGAAGCAAAAACGATACTCCCACATCCGTGGAACCGAAAGCACGCACGCTCAATGTTTCATCCTTATATTCCTCTCCTTTTTTCAGCCAGACGGCATCTTCTTTCTGCGCCCTGCGATGACGCAAAATGTCTTTCGAGAAAATATAGATAATATCCGGCCGCTGTTCACGCCATTGCAATACCTCTTTATTAAAATGATCCGGATGAAAATGACTGGCCAGCACATACAGTTTTCCGGGTCTCCGCAATAATTCGCTGTGTACGGTTCCTTCCGGCATTCCCGCCTCTTGATTGCTGAAAGTCCCATCCATCAACCGGTTCAAATCCGCCTGCGCCTGTCCATCCTCCGAATCACGGTAATAATCCATGATTACAGTAAAGCCATCGCCTGACAAGGCGAATCCGCTATGATATATATAAGTAAGTTCCATATCCATACAACAAATTTATTTACCGATAGGTTGCACCTGCGCACGGGTCTTTTTATCAATCTCCAGAAACATATAATTCACTTTACCCGAATGTATCAGGGAGTCATTCTCCCGGTATTTCCTCGTAGCGTATTCCTTTGATTTCTCGTAGGTCAGTTTCGACATCTGGTTCTGGGATTTGCCCACCATGGTAGAATCCAGCTTCTCATCCGGAAAGAAATCATCCAGATTCACATCCCCTATCATCGTGGTTTCCAGAAAATTCATATTCTTATGTGATTTGTCCGTGTAATAACCCACAAACATATGTCCCGGAATACGCACCAGGATAGGATTGATATTGATGGCTTTCATCAGTGAGGCCAGCAACACGCTGCCATCCACACAGTTTATCTGCGAGGATTCCAGCGCATCGTCCAAGGTACGGACGCGCTGTGTATAAACCACATTGGACGAAAGACTGGTATTGGTGGTGGAGCTGTACTTAAAGTTCCGCTTTTGCAACACATTCCACAATGCATAGACCTGTTTGTCCACATTCTCCGACTGGTGTGCATTACCTTGATACCCAAGAAAACGATTGACGATACGTGTATCCAAGGCTTCACGCAATAATTTGTCAATCTGAGGATGCTCCTCGTTGACGTAGGCCGCAAAAAACTCTCCCGTATCGTGAAACTTCATTTTATCGTCCACATATCCTAAAGGGCACTCATTGATACTGCGCATCGAGATGGTTTTCAAACGCTGTGGAAGTTCTTTCTTATTCAATTCCGCCTTGACGGAGATGCTAACGGGCACTGCCTGATTATTATCACGCAAAGCCTGATAGTTCCATATAATATCCGGGAAAACCAGATATTCTTTCCCCGCCTTGGGTAAAATAAACTCAGATACAGACTGAGAGAAAAAAGGAGTCTCGGCCACTTCTATACGCAATTTGCTATTGGCATAACTGTTCTTCAGCCGGATGGCGATACACGACTTGGGATTTCCGATATAATCGGAATCGGCAGGTACGATTAAACTGGCATCTGTGGTTGCGGTAGAAAGAATGGTTGCAGGGAAAATATTACCACCCAGCTGGTCGGTAATCTCGAACCCGGATTTAAAAGGCTCATACCGATAAATAAAGACTGAAAATGCCATTACCAGTATAGCAGATAATATTAATGTGGACCATTGCCACTTGTTCAGTTGTTTCATATTCCACTTTTCTACGCTATCTGTTAATCAGTTGTTTTTATGATTCCCCATCCACCATCATTCACTACAGACTACACTGATTGACACAGGTTCCATATCAAGCAATTGCTTTTCAATAGAAACAATCTGCATCAATCCGTGCAATCGGTGGCGAAAAGCTCGTTATCTCACTGCGATACTCTCTATCTCCACAAGCGCTCCTTTCGGCAAAGCCTTAACAGCTACAGCAGAACGGGCAGGGAAATCTCCTTCGAAATACTTGGCATAAACAGCGTTCATTTCAGCAAACAAAGACATATCTGCCAAAAATACGGTTGTTTTTACGATATTAGCGGTAGTCAGACCGGCTTCTGCCAATACATTCTTGATATTCTCAAAAACCTGGGTAGTTTGTTCAGTCACTCCTCCCGGAACAAATTCACCGGTAGCAGGATCAACGGGAATCTGACCTGACAGGAATACCATACCATTCACTTCAACAGCTTGACTGTAAGGACCTATAGCAGCAGGAGCCTTTTCTGTAAAAATCACTTTTTTCATCTTTTCTCTATTTATAATTAAGTAAAAATCAAATTTGACGGGCTAAATTAGTATTTTTTTTGCTATTTCATGCAGACTCTGCTGAACAATCTGACCTATTTTTACGTTCATTTAACATCAGGGTTTTCACAGACAGAAAGGATGTTTCCCCACGTCGTTTTTTTTATTAATTTCATTAAATTCGGCAAAAAATCTTCTGTAATATGCATGAGATTAAAAAAAAATATCTACTTTTGTCCTCGGTAAATACGTCAGTTCCCTATCCGGGAAAGTCTGTTTACTTCCTGATAACAATCAAAACAACATCAATCCCATAATCGTAATTATGAGTGCATTTCCCCCTTCTAACACATTTTTGTGTAGATTGCGCTCCTTAATTATACCATTAAAAGATTATAAAGAAATATATTACTAATAACTATACTCTATGTATAACATTATTCAATTAAACGACAAAGACTTGTCGGAATTACAATCGATTGCCAAAGAGTTGGGTATCAAGAAAACAGACTCTCTAAAAAAAGAAGATCTGGTTTATAAAATTCTGGACGAGCAAGCCATAGTCGGAGCAACCCAAAAAGTAGCGGCAGAAAAAGCCAATGAAAGTCAACCCCGTAAAAGATCACGTATCAACGTTAAAAAAGACGGTGACAAGGTCTATACTGCAACCAAGGACAAGGCACAGAAACTGGAAGCCAATACCCCGCAGCCTGCCGCCGCAGCTGCCGAAACAGTAAAAGAGACTGCTCCTGTAGCGGTAACACCACAAACAGAAGCCGTGACCGAAACAAGCGCGGAAGAAAAAACACCTAAAAAAAGAGGACGCAAACCGGGTAGTAAGAAAGTAACAGCCAAGACAGAAGAACAACCTGCAACGAAAACGAAAGAAACTGCAAAAGAGGAAGTGAAAGCTGAAGCACCGGCGAAACCGACACCCAAAAAAGCAAAAAAAGAAGAAACACCGGCTATTCCCGAAGAAAAAGAAGTGATTCTTCCCGAACTGGAATTCGGCAGTGAAACCGATGATTTTATTCCCATCGAGGATCTTCCTTCAGAAAAAATAGAACTTCCTACTGAGTTGTTCGGCAAATTTGAGGCTACCAAAGTAGAAACACCGGCTCCGGTACAGACACCTGCCCCCAAATTCCAACCACGCCAGCAGCGCGATCAAAATCAGAAGTACAACAATCCGCGCAACAATAATTACAACAATCCTCGTCAGGCAAACAATAATAACAATACGACGGCTGAGGGAGAAGCGTCTGCCAGCATTCCTCAACAACCGGAACGCAAACAGGTGGAAAAGCCTTACGAATTTGAAGGTATCCTGACCGGTACCGGGGTATTGGAAATCATGCCCGACGGATACGGTTTCCTCCGTTCATCCGATTACAACTATCTTTCCTCACCCGATGATATTTACGTTTCACAATCGCAAATAAAACTGTTCGGTTTGAAGACCGGTGACGTAGTGGAAGGCTCTATCCGTCCGCCCAAAGAAGGAGAAAAATATTTCCCGTTGGTAAAGGTGGAAAAGATAAACGGTCTGGATCCCGGATTGGTACGTGACCGCGTTCCGTTTGATCACCTGACCCCGCTGTTCCCCGATGAAAAGTTCAAACTTTGCAAAGGGGGATATAGTGATAACCTTTCAGCCCGTGTGGTAGATATGTTCTCACCTATCGGTAAAGGACAGCGTGCTTTGATTGTGGCGCAGCCCAAAACCGGTAAGACGATCCTGATGAAAGACATCGCTAACGCAATCGCAGCCAACCATCCGGAAACGTACATGATCATGCTGCTTATTGACGAACGTCCCGAAGAAGTGACAGATATGGCGCGCAGCGTAAATGCCGAAGTGATCGCTTCTACATTTGACGAACCGGCAGAACGTCACGTAAAGATTGCAGGTATCGTACTGGAAAAAGCGAAACGCATGGTAGAATGCGGTCACGATGTGGTAATCTTCCTCGACTCTATCACCCGACTGGCACGTGCATACAATACCGTCTCTCCCGCTTCCGGCAAAGTATTGTCCGGTGGTGTGGATGCAAATGCCCTGCATAAGCCCAAACGTTTCTTCGGTGCTGCCCGTAACATTGAAAACGGTGGTTCGCTGACCATTATCGCAACCGCACTGATTGACACCGGTTCCAAGATGGATGAAGTAATCTTCGAAGAATTCAAGGGTACAGGTAACATGGAACTCCAGCTGGACCGCAACTTGAGCAACAAACGTATCTTCCCGGCAGTAAACATCGTGGCATCAAGCACCCGCCGCGACGACTTGCTGCTCGACAAGACTACTTTGGACCGTATGTGGATTCTTCGCAAGTATCTGGCAGATATGAATCCTATCGAAGCCATGGATTTCGTAAAGAGTCGTTTGGAAAATACCAAAGACAACGAAGAATTCCTGATGAGCATGAACTCATAAAAAATAAATCTCTTTTATTAAATGACGCAGGCTATACCTTTTCATTAAGGTATGGCCTGTTTTTTATTATACTTCAATCAATATATCAATGCATCAATTTGCTAATATGCCCATGACCACGCAGAGTAGAATGCAGCAAATTGACACATTGGCAAATTATCCAATGGGTACAAAACCTGATTCCTTCCGTCTGATTAAAAAGACCTTTAAATCCGGAGAACCCATGAAAACAAAAATAATCTGCTTTATCGCATTTGTCAGTTATACCTTTTATTTAACCGCAGGAGATATTTATGTTTCTCCCTACGGTAACGACAATGCTGCCGGTACACGCCAATCTCCCCTCCAGACTCTGGAACAAGCCATCAAGCAAGCGCGCGAATGGAGAAGATTGCAATCACCCGAAACAACCGGAGGCATAAATATCCTATTGGAGGAAGGAATATACCCACAATATAAAAGCCTGTCCTTCCTCTAAAAAAACAGCCTCTCCCCCCACCTGTTTCATCATAAAATAAAACTGCTCTACCACATTAGGATAAGTCAATGCATGCTCTTCCAATGGCTTCAGATCAGGTTTCTCATATTTCACGTGTGTAGCACGGCGGATGCTCTGCAATATATCTTCTCTACTACTCATAATATTCTATTTTACTTTACCTTTCTTCCACATCTCGTTAAAATTCTCTTTGGCAAATTTAGGCAAATCACGTCCCTTTCCCCATGTCACACCCATCATTCTCAGCACCTCTCCGCCGACCGGAGCCAAATCCATTGCTGTATTGAAAGCCCAAGGACGGTTCATTGCAAACTCCATGCCACCGGACATTATCTTTTTCATGGCATCCGCTTTACCCAACTTATCCAAGTCCTGACGCCACAAATATATCTGTTCTGCCAAATCAACCTTTACCGGACACACATCCGAACAAGAATAACAAAGCGAACAAGCAGATACGTTATCATAATAATGCAACGGAGCCTTCAGCATACCCAGATTAATGCCAATAGGTCCCGGAATAAAATAAGTATAAGAATAACCACCACTGCGGCGATACACCGGACAAGTATTCATGCAGGCACCGCAACGGATGCAATTCAACGTCTTTATGTGCTTCCGATCAGCCAATATTTTACTACGGCCATTATCTACTATAATAATATGAAACTCCCCGCCTTCCCGCGGTTTACGAAAATGAGAAGTATAAGTAGTGACAGGCTGTCCGGTGGCTGAACGTGCCAACAAACGCGTAAACACAGCAAGCGATTCACGGTCAGGCACAATCTTCTCCATGCCAAAAGCAGCTATCTGCAACTTGGGTTGCGATACCCCCATATCAGCATTTCCTTCATTAGTACAAACAACAATCTCACCGGTAGAAGCCACAGCAAAGTTAGCTCCGGTCATGGCAGCTTCAGCATGAAGAAACTTTTCACGCAGATTTTTACGAGCGGCATGTGTCAAATAAGTAGGATCAGAATTTCCCTTCTCCGTTCCTAATTCTTTCTCAAACAATTCCCCCACCTGCTCACGCTTTACGTGAATAGCCGGCAGCACGATATGACTTGGTTTGAGATGCATCAATTGTAAAATACGCTCACCCAAATCACTTTCCACCACCTCAATACCTTTATGCTCAAGAAACGGATTTAACTCACATTCCTCTGCCAACATCGATTTGCTTTTTATAAAATGCTTCACACCGTGCTGATGCAAAATATTATATACAATATTACAATACTCATCTGCATCCTTCGCCCAATATACATGAGCTCCATTGGCACGGGCATTAGTTTCAAACTCTACCAGCAATTCATCCAAATGACTGTTGCTGTACAGTTTGGTTTCACATGCCATTTCGCGCAATTCCTCCCACTCAGGCACCTCCTTACTCTGTTTGTCACGCTTAGCCCTTACCAGCCAAAGGGTTTCGTCATACCATGCAGCCTGCTTCTTATTTTCCAGAAACCCGGCTGCTGCTTTTGCATGTTTCGTACTCATAATCCAGCTGCTAATATTTCAACAATATGTAATGTTTTTATCGGAAGTTTCTCTCGGGCAATGATTCCATTCTGATGCATCAGGCAGGAACTGTCGGCCCCTACGATATATTCGGCACCTGTTGCCATATGACGATGCACCTTATCATGCCCCATCTGAACAGATACAGCTGTTTCCTCCACGGAAAACATTCCTCCGAAACCACAACACTCATCAGGACGGTCGGGCTCCATAATCTCTATGCCTTCTACCAGAGAAAGTAAGTCACGCAATTTATTAAAGTAAGGAATATTGAGTTCGCTAGGCGAAGAGAGTCCCATTAAGCGCACTCCGTGACAACTGTTTTGAAGAGAAACTTTATGTGGGAACTTAGCTTGCAGTGAAGTAGGTTTTATGACATCGTGGATAAACTCGCACAAATCATATATCCTTTCTTCACTGGCGCAATGATGTTCTTCCGCCTTCAACAAGCGCCCGTAATTATCGCGCACAAAGACCACACAACTGGCCGACGGACCTACTATGTAATCATAATCTTTAAACTTTCTGTCAAAATGACGAGCCATTTCCACAGATTCACTCTCAAAACCGGCATTTGCCATTGGCTGGCCGCAGCAAGTCTGATCCAGCGGATAATCCACGTCTACCCCCAAACTTTTCAGGAGTTTATACGAAGCTACCCCCACCTGAGGATAAACCGCATTAATATAACAGGGAATAAATAAACCTACTTTCATTGTTATCAGTTAATATGTGTCCTATAAGAACAACAAATTTAGAAGAAAATTGTTAAGGAGGCAATCGGTTTTTCTTTTTATATTCCATTTTTTATCCCTATCCTCTGCCATGTAAAACGTTTATCCGCATCGATAAACACGTTAATACGTATCAAGCGATGCATACTAATGTGTTACACCTTATAGAAGTTCTACTTATAAAAGCCAAAAAACAGAATGAACAAGTCCAGCCAAGAGCTCATTCATCCAGTTTTACCGATTGCCATCTTTCTACAAAGAAAGGGTAAATATCATGAACTTTATATGACACAATATGCCGGTTTCTCCATTTAGAATCTTGCGAAACCTATCCAAATCGACAAGATGCTGAAGAGGATTAGAAAAGTACTGAAAGATTAAAAGAGAAAAATTGCAGGTCGACAAGTAATTTTTAATAAACCTTCCCATAGTCATAGTTTCTGATAAACTCAAGCACTTTTCTGACTGCCGGGGCCAAATCATGCATATCCCGGACACATGCGCCAATGACACGTTCTTCCGCTGGTGAGATGGGTAGCATTTTTACTTCATTTTCAAAACCATACATGGTCAGAAGCGGCATGATTGCAAAGCCAAATCCGGCTTTGACCATTTCAACCGTTGTTTTATCATCTACCACATGGCATACGGTGCGGACATCGAGATTCAGTTTGTCTATAATACGGCTGGCATCCGCATCGCAGGATTCACGCTGCATGATAAAGCGTACATCTGCAAGACTTTCAAGTGAAATTTCAGAATCAGATGCAGTTTTAGTCCCTTTGCGTAAAATGCACATCAGCGGATCAGCGAAAATCCGATAAAAAGGAAAATGCGGGTTCACTGTCTCAGACAGGAAACCGATGTCAACCACTCCGGTTTTCAGCCAATCAATGATATTTTCGTAAGACCCCTGATAGATTTCAAAAGTAATGTTGGGATATTGTGCCTTGAAGCCGTAGATCAGATCAGGCAGATATCTGCACATGGAATTAAAAATTCCAAGACGGACATGACCTTTCTCAAGACCATTCAAATCTGACAAATATTGAAACAGCATATCTTCTTTTTGGAT
>ENA-UEQR01001052-UEQR01001052.1-human-gut-metagenome-genome-assembly--contig:-NODE-1052-length-16087-cov-238.344660_pt1 | contig 16087 bp, 18 predicted proteins | sample MGYA00242944_ERZ507941 | MGnify/ENA primary metagenome ERZ507941 (study PRJEB26167, sample SAMN06115398) | human gut metagenome | host: Homo sapiens | place: China:Chongqing | collected 2016-06-23...
AGTATCAACAATCAAAAAAATCAATGTATGTCACAACAAGAAGACGATTTGAGGGCATTGGCGAAAATCATGGATTTCCTGCGTGCCGTGAGTATTATTTTAGTGGTCATGAACGTGTACTGGTTCTGCTATGAAGCCATACGGCTTTGGGGTGTGGACATCGGCGTGGTGGACAGAATCCTGATGAACTTCAACCGCACGGCGGGGCTGTTCCGTTCCATCCTGTACACGAAACTGTTTGCCGTCCTCCTGCTTGCCCTGTCCTGTCTGGGGACAAAGGGCGTGAAGGGTGAGAAAATCACTTGGGGACGAATATGGACAGCTCTTGCCGTGGGCTTCGTGCTGTTCTTCCTCAACTGGTGGATATTGGCTTTGCCGCTCCCGATAGAGGCGGTGACAGGGCTGTATATCCTGACCGTCGGAGCAGGTTATGTCTGCCTGCTGATGGGCGGTCTGTGGATGAGCCGCCTGTTGAAGCACAACCTTATGGATGATGTGTTCAATAACGAGAACGAGAGCTTCATGCAGGAAACACGGCTTATCGAAAGCGAGTATTCGGTCAATCTGCCTACACGGTTTTACTACAAGAAGCGTTGGAATAACGGCTGGATCAATGTCGTGAATCCCTTTCGTGCTTCCATCGTGCTGGGTACGCCGGGCAGTGGAAAGTCATACGCAGTGGTAAATAATTTCATCAAACAGCAGATTGAAAAGGGCTTTTCGATGTATGTGTACGACTTCAAATTCAGCGACTTGTCCACGATAGCCTACAACCATCTGTTGAACCACCCAGATGGCTACAAGGTGAAGCCGAAGTTCTATGTGATAAACTTCGACGACCCGCGACGCTCGCATCGTTGTAATCCTATCCACCCGGACTTCATGGAGGATATTACAGACGCTTACGAAAGTGCCTATACGATAATGTTAAATTTGAACAAAACGTGGGTGCAAAAGCAAGGCGACTTTTTTGTGGAATCACCTATCATTCTGTTTGCCAGCATCATTTGGTATCTCAAAATCTATCAGGGTGGTAAGTATTGCACATTCCCCCATGCAATCGAGTTCCTGAACCGCCGTTACGAGGATATTTTCCCCATCCTGACTTCTTACCCGGAACTGGAAAACTACCTCTCACCATTCATGGACGCATGGCTCGGAGGGGCTGCGGAGCAGTTGATGGGGCAGATTGCAAGTGCAAAAATTCCGCTCTCGCGCATGATTTCTCCACAGCTCTATTGGGTAATGTCGGACAGCGAGTTTACGCTGGATATCAACAATCCCGAAGAGCCGAAAATCCTCTGCGTGGGCAACAATCCCGACCGTCAGAATATCTATGGTGCAGCACTCGGATTGTATAACTCCCGTATCGTGAAGCTCATTAACAAGAAGGGTATGCTGAAATCGTCGGTCATCATTGACGAACTCCCCACGATATATTTCAAGGGGCTTGACAATCTTATAGCTACCGCACGAAGCAACAAGGTTGCCGTGTGTCTGGGCTTTCAGGATTTCAGCCAGTTGGTGCGCGACTATGGTGACAAAGAAGCGAAGGTGGTGATGAACACCGTCGGCAATATCTTCTCCGGGCAGGTAGTTGGTGAAACCGCCAAGACGCTATCCGAACGATTCGGTAAGGTATTGCAGAAGCGGCAGTCCATATCCATCAATAGGCAGGATGTTTCCACCTCCATCAACACACAGATGGATTCGCTTATCCCGCCAAGCAAGATTTCCGGCTTGACGCAGGGAATGTTTGTCGGTTCGGTCTCCGACAACTTCAACGAGCGCATTGAGCAGAAGATTTTTCACTGTGAGATTGTCGTGGACGCCGAGAAGGTGAAGCGCGAGGAGAAAGCCTACAAGCAGATACCCGTCATTACAAACTTCACGGACGAGGACGGTAACGACCGCATGAAGGAAACGGTGCAGGAGAATTACAGGCGCATCAAGGAGGAGGTGAAGCAGATTGTCTCTGACGAGCTGGAACGTATTGCCAACGACGACAACCTGAAGCATCTGTTGCAGCAGAAATAACGGCCCAAGCCGAAATAACCCGAAAAAAGAGGTAGTGGTTCATAGAACTGCTACCTCTTAAAATGAAGAACGCCTCCCAAGTATGCTGTCTTGCGACGCGCCCGGGAGGCTTATTATCTTTTAGTTTTAACAACTGTCTCTGTTAGATGTTGCAAAGGTAATGCTTTTTTCTTAATCCACAATGTCTGTTGAGGACTATTTTTCGATTTTCCAGATTTTTTCATTCTCCCAATCCGCAGGGAAGCCCATTGCATTGAGTGAAACCACGCTTTCGTACTCTTTCAGCAGCATCTTCAAGCGGGTCTTGAACGGCGAGGTAGGGTTGGCTGTCTGCAACATATAGTTCAGCATACAAAAGAAATAATAGATCTTGCTTCTTTTTGCCGTATTCGGGTTGCTTATCCATTCAAGCCTCCGCGAGAACGACAGACGTTCCGGGATGATATTCAGGTCACGGTTCCAAAGACGCGCATGGTGTGCGCAGATGTTACGCACATAATTGATGCAGTGGAGCCATGAACAGAATGTACCGGGAGGCAATGCGAAATAAGACGAGATACCGTTAATGTCCGCACGCCGTTTCAATCCCGTGCATATCCGCGACAGGTGGTTGAAATACATAACCTCGACGCTCATCCATGAAGGCGGATTCTCCGGTACGTCGTACTTGTTGCGATAATGCTGGATAAAGGTCTCCGCCTTGTTGTTGTGCAGTTGCTCCTTAATATGCTTCTGAATGTCATCATATACATCCACGGTCACTTTCCTGCCATCTCTTAACGTAATCTCCGTTGGAGGATTGAATATGTCACTGCGATCCTGCCAATGCGCTCCGTACTTATGACTGAGCTGGTAGATTATCTGTGTCCTTATAGCCACCTCAAGCCGCTCTATGGCATCAAACACCAACAAACGTAGCTTCCTGTCAAAGACATACAGACTATACACCATATCCCATGTCGTACCTTCTCTGAACGCATCAAGAATCATTCCATTCTCGCTCTGCTTGTATGGCAACATATAGGCACTAATGCGGTAATAGCTGATATTGGCAAGCAGCCTTTCCGCCCGCTTTTCATCGGGGACGGTCATGCCTCTCGATTTCAGAAGTTCAACCTGCTCCGTATATGTCAATGGTGGTTTATTATATTTTTCCATGTCCTGATTTTCCAAACAGTTGCAAAGTTAATCATTTTAAGCGATTTTCGGTAATGTTTTGAATGAATGTGAATTGAAAAAGACAAGGAGCGGCATCACGCAACCCCTTGTCAGCATCAAAAAAAGAAACAATGCAAAAAGAAAAAATATATAACGATGAAATGTAGTTACCTTCGCATCCGCTCCAGTTCCTCGTCGCGGCGTATCTTCTCATTCAGTTTAGCCTGCATCTTGTCGAGGAAATAAGTCCGGCTGGGATTCTTGCGCAGTTTGATGGCGGAATAGTAACGGTAGCACTCCTTGGTGTCAAGGCCGAAGAACTCATAGAGTGCGGGAGCCAAGACTTTAAGCGGGGTCTCGCCGTTGTCGATACAGCCCATCTCGCTAAGCCCATAGATAAGTTCCACCAGATCGAGGGTGTTCCCCGTCCATTGGAGGGCGGGTGTCGTGGAGGCGGTTGCTACTTTGGGGGTGTGGGATGTCTGGATTGGATTTAGTGGTGGTACTTGGGTATGGCCGGTGGCAAGGTGTTTCTGCATCTTTCTTACGAACGATAGGGCTTTGCGCACATACAGGCTCCTGTGGCATCCGGCTGTCGCGGAATGTAGCGTATGGTGGTGCTGCAATTCGTTTTCCGTGTAAGCCAGTGCCACGGCGGTGCTGTTACGGTCGATGCTTTCATGGCACAACGATATGACAGTCTTTATGAAGCCGCCGTATGCGGTCTCCAGACAGCCGTTCCCGGCTTCGTTTATCAATGCGAAAAACTCGGTTTCCGCCAATATGAGGTAGTTCATCTTCTTTTCCGTTTGTGGGTTTGACACTTGATTATGAGTATGCGCACACTTACTTATATAGCAAAACCTATTCCTGCAAACAGAAAAAAGTCAGCACGAATATGTATCTTGCTGACTTGTAATAAAATAAAATTGAAAAATATTTTTGAAGCCGATTTAAGGGCGTGTAAAATGTGTTCAGAATCTGAACACGTGTTCACTTTCTGAACACAGCGAAGTGTTCAAATCCTGAACACAACCGGCTATTTCTCCCGTTCTCACGCATCTTCAATGCCGTACTCTTCCAGTTTGTTGTACAGCGTTGTCCTGCCTATCCCCAGCAACTTTGCCGCCTGTCTCTTGTTGCCGTCCGCCTGTTTCAAGGCTCGCAGGATGCGCTCTTTCTCCTCTTCTCCGCTTTTCAGCGTGAAACCGGCGGGAGCGGCAGTCCGCTCACCGCCAAGCTCAAGTTCGCTTCCTGTTATCATGTCGCCTTCCGCATGCAGCACCGCCGACAGTACCTTTTGCTTCAACTCGCGCACATTGCCCGGCCACGGATAGGTGAGCAGGGCATTACGGGCGGTTGCGTCGAATCCCTTGACACTGCGTTCCAATTCTTTATTGGCTATCTCGCGGAAGAACTCCGCCAGCGGCATGATGTCCTCCCGGCAGTCGCGCAACGGAGGGATGGTTATCACGTATTCCTGTAAGCGGTAGAGCAAATCCTGCCGGAAGCGTTTTTCCGCTACCGCTTTCTGTAAATCCTCGTTGGTCGCCGCCACTATCCGCACGTTGGCGGCCTTGTCCTCCTTCGCGCCCAACGGACGGTATCTCCGCTCCTGTATGGCGCGGAGCAGCATCTGCTGCATCTCCATTGTCAGGTTGCCCACTTCGTCAAGGAACAGTGTCCCGTCTTCTGCTTCTTGGAAGTATCCTGCATTATTTGCATCAGCTCCCGTGAACGCGCCTTTCACGTGTCCGAAGAAGGCGGACTGCGCCAGCGATGGCGGCAACGCGCCGCAATCCACCGCCACAAAAGGCTTGTCCGCCTGTTTGCTCCGGGCATGGATATGTTGGGCGATGTGTTCCTTGCCCGTGCCGTTCTCACCGAGTATCAGCACGCTCAAACGTGTGGCGGCGATAAGGCGGACCCGTTTCTTGATGCTCTGGTATGCCGCGCCCTGACGGGTGAATATCGGAACTTGGCTCTGTCTCCGGTTTTCCCGCTCTTTCTGTATGGAACGGACAAGCGGTATCAGCTTGTCCTCCAGCAGCGGCTTCTGGATATAGTCTTTCGAGCCGAGCTTCATGCTCTCCACCGCCGAATTGACCTCCCCGTAGTTTGTCATGATGATGAACGGCTGTTCCTTGCCGCCTGCACGCATCCAGCGCAGCAGGTCGATACTCTCGCCGTCCGGCAGGCGCAGGTCGGCAAGCACGATGTCGCCGTCCTCAATCTTTGCCAGCAGCTTTCTGGCGGTATTGAGATGGTATGCCTGTTCTGTCCTGAAACCTTCCTTTCTCAGCAGATTGCAGACATAATCGTTATAGACGGGGTTGTCCTCAATCACATATATCTTCATCGGGCTTCCTCCTTTCCTCGTTGGCGACCTTGACAATCATGTTTCCTTTCTCCAGTATGGCGGACACCGCCCGTCGCAATTCCGCTTCGGGACATTCCTGCTCCTGATGCAGCAGCTCGTACATCTCCCACAGCGGCTTGTCGGCGCGGATTACAGCCCATGAGCTGCGAAGACGGTGTACCCATTCGCCCAGAGCCTTGCGGTCGCCTTTTTCTCCGGCATCCCTCACGGCTTGCATGTCTTTTTCCGTCTCGGTGACAAGCCGGTCGAGCATGGCTTCCCTGTCGCCGTATGCCAGCAGGGAGGTCAAATCGGGCAGTCCATCCCTGTCCGCGTTTACGGAAAGGCATTTCCCGGATGCCTCCATCAGCTCCGGCAGGGAGAACGGCTTGAACAGGCAGGCGGTGAATCCGTGTGCCGTCAGTTCCTCCGCCTCGCAACTGCCCGATGCGGTCGCAACTACCACGGGTATGTCCTTTGAGTTGCCGATGCTTGACGAGCGCATCAGCTCCAACACCTCAAACCCGTTTATCTCCGGCATCTTCATGTCTATGATGGCAAAATCATAGTTCCGTACGCGCATGGCTTCCATCATGTCCCCGATATTGCTGAACACATCGCAATGCACGCCTACGCTGGCATACATGTCCCTCACCATGTCCAGCACTATCTCGTTGTCGTCAAGCACGACAACGGAGTATGACCGCTCAAGGTGTTGCTTCTGCCGCTTTTCCGGCTGTTCCGTCACGGCATCCGCAAGCGGCATGGGTATCGTTACCATAAAGCGGCTGCCTTTCCCTTTTTCGCTCTCCAGATTGATTGTGCCGCCCAGCATATCGACAATTCGCTTCACTATGCTTAATCCCAGACCGAACCCGTCCTGCGTGGCGGCATTGGACAGGCGTTCAAAAGGATTGAATATCCGTTGCTGTTCACCGTCGCTCATTCCACTGCCGGAATCTTCCACGACAAGGACAAGGTTGCCGTCGTCATGGCTCAAACGGAATGTCACCCATCCTGACCGGGTGAACTTGACGGCGTTGGATAAAAGATTGTTCCCTATCTGAACGATGCGTTCCTTGTCTCCCATCAATATGACGTCTGTGGCACATTCGACGGTCAGGCGCAGGTCTTTCTTCCCGGCTTGCGGGCGGAATTCCGCATCGAACATGTCCGATACGTCACGCAAACGGAACGGGGATACTTTGGGTTGCTCTTTCCCGTTGTCCAACCGGAAGAATTCAAGCAGGGCATTCAGCATGGTCGTCATGTGTCCCGATGCCTGCAATATGTTTCCTGAGTAACGGCTCGTTTTGTCCGGGTCATTGCCGTGCAGAAGTCCGGCATAGCCGGTTATTGCCGTCAGCGGCGTGCGCAACTCATGGATGATGGTATGCACGGCTTTCTTGCGGGAGGCTATCAGTTCCTCGTTTTCACGGACAGACTCTTTCAATTGCCCTATCAGTTCTGCCGTTTCTCTTTTATAACGGTTGATACGGCGGTTGTTGCGATGGATTATGGTATAGGATATGAGCAGCAGTATCATGACAACGGCGGTCATGCCTCCGACAAGCATATACGAGTTCTCGCGCATGGCCGTTATCTCGGCTTCGCGCTTTTGCAGGTCCTGATGCACTTTCGTGTCCATCTGGGAAATCAGTTCCTGCAACTGGCGGTTCAGCTCCCCGTTGCGGGCGGCAAGGCTGTCGGCGTGTTCCGAAAGGCGTCTGCTCTGTGCCTGCTGTTGGGCTATCACGTCGCGGTTGAGCGTATGGAGCATGGTTGCGGTGGTCGCCGGCTTCGGTTTCTCTTTCTTGCCGAAGATGCCGAGGAAGCCCTTGCGCTTCGGTTTGGCGGGCTGTTCCTGCGTGCTCTTTCGTACAATGACCGGCACTTGGCTGGCGATCTTCTTGTTGATGGCGGCTTGCTGTTCAAGCACCTGCACGATGTTCCGCATCTGTGTTTCCTTGTCTTCCAACAGGAAGCGCAGGCTGTCAATCCGTTCCGACGGGCAGTTTTCCTTGAAACCGCACAACATGCTGTCCACCGCCATGCGTTGCGCATGGTAGTGTTCCAAGTCCTCGTTCTCCCATTCCAGTATGGTTTCTCCGAGCAGGGAGAACTCTATCATCCGGACGTATGCGTCATGCAACCGGAGGCGTAACCTGTCTATCTGCCTGTTCTCCTCTTCAAGTGCTTCCAGTTTCCGCCATTCGTAGAAACTGGTGTACGCGATGCTTCCTATAAGCACCGCGATAAGAATATAGCCGAAGGTTATCGTTTCGCGGAATAGCCTTATTTGCATTATTACTTTGGTTGTTAAACGTTTAATAAATGCAAATATAACCTATTTTTCTGATTTATCGGCTATTCCGAGGCTAACAATCGTCAAAGCCACTGCATAATGGCTTAGTAAAAGTGTGTTCGACCTATAAATCTTTCTGACGATAATACTTATATAGTTCAATGAGTTGCCATATCTTTTCACTATCGGCGAAAAGGTTGCACCATACTATTACAAGGGTTGTTCCCTTGCGAAACGCAATGCACTTTTCGGGAGCTTCCGCCGGAATGTCTATTTCGGTATAGGTGCTGTCAGGAATATCGTTAAGCCACTTTGCGAGAGTATTGTCGCTGTCTTGGAATGTAACGCAGTCAACGCTTATGCGGGTGGAATCATCAATCAACAGAGAGCAATAGCTGTCGCAATAATCTACTCTGACAATATCATACGGGCAATCGGCATATTTTAGGAAATCAGCAACTATCCGGTTGCGCCATTCGGCTGTCGGCCTCATTGCGGAGCTGTCGTCCTCTATTCTGCCGTATGTACGGCAAAACACTGCCTGTTCTGTCATCTCCTGCCCGGATACTGAGCCTGTGGAGACGGCAAGAAGAAGCATTATCGCTATGTGGTGGAGTTGTCTATCCATTTTAGTATGTAAAAGATTAAGAATCCCCCTAATGTCCCGCTTGTCAGGAATGCCATTATCACAATGTAAAATGGATAGGGGTAATCTTTTCGCCGGGGATAGCGGTGGAAATATACACGCTCACGTTGTGGTGTGAAATAGTGTTTTTTTAGTAACCACTTTGAAAACAAGACAACCGCAAGCGAACAGGCGGCTAAAATGGCTGTTCTGAGTAGAACCGTGTTGACTGTTTGCTCTCCGGCCATTACAATCATGCAAAGCGACAGTAATACGAGTGGCGTTAAAACAAAAAAGCCCTCGATGTAAAACCACATACTCCATTGTACTGGACCACCTTTGCCAGAATAATACAGGTGGTCGAGCCAGTTGAATTTGTATGTCCGCTTCTTCGCGCTCACAGTCGAATCTATGCACTTACTTTTTTTACAAACATTTCTATGTCACTCATGGCGTCTTCTACTCTGCCTGATAGTTTGGAATTTTGAACGAACCGATTTTTAGTATGATTCTACTTTGATTGGCTTTTCCACGCATATCTTACCCAAGGCGATTCGGCCTTTGTAAGCAAATCCTGAGCAAGTCCGCTCATATTGCAATCCCCATTCCATAAAGTACGTCCCAACATATAGCTGTTGGCGAAGTCTTTCCATGAATTGAATCCAGCCGACTGAGCCATAGCATAGGCATGGTTAACGCATTCAAGACATTCTTCATCTGATATATATCCTTTCTGAAGCAATGCTCTGGCCACTAAATTAAGTCTTCCGGCATCCCATGCAATGACACCAAGTTCTCTTATATCTTCATCAGATGATATTATCCCATCATTCACCAGTTCATTAATCTGTCCTTTAAGATTGTCTGACTGGGTTCTGACTTTATCAGCAATACTTCGGAATGCTTCCTCTGCATCCTCATATTGACTGGCGTAATCCATGATCATTTTTGACACCTCGTCCTTGTCTGACGTTTTATACGCAGCATAAACAAATGGAAGTATCTGTTGTGTCGGAGCGTTGCTTAGATAGTTCAAAGTCTCAATGGCGTCTTCGCGGCTATCTATTCCCCACCATTCTGTCAACAATGTGTTCAGCCGTGAATCTTCAATATCCGGATACATCACATCGGTGTATCCACCCTGTTGGTAGGCATATAAAGCACCAACAGCTATGGCGCGAACCGACTCTGCCGACAAAGATGTATCCTCCTTTGTGCGTATGCCAAGCCTGACATGTCTAATTGCCTTAACTGATTTCCTGACAATGCGTACAACGAGGCATATAACATATACCACGATTACAATCGGGACAATAAAAGTCATGACCCTCACATATACCGGTAATTGTGTCGGGTCCATTCCAAATAGTCGGGTGAAATAATCGAAAAACTCCATGTTGAGGCTATGTTTACGTTGATTCGCCACAAAGTTAATAAAATCTCGGCACAAATGGCACTGTTTGAGGCGATTTTATTGTGCATAATCGCCCGATTGTCAGCGAAAATCGTTAAATTTGCATTATCTATCGGCAATCTTCGGCAATATGAACGGAATGACAGGCATACTTCGACGCGGAATCCGCCACCTTGCGGTGGCGTCGCTCCTTGCTGTGTTGTGTTCGGGATGCCGGTTCGATGCCACGCCGCCAAGCGAGGAATGGCTTAGAGAGAATTTCAAAGCCCATGAGTGCGAGTTTGATGAGATTGTCACGATTGCCCTGAGTGTCCCCATGGATGATTGTTTTGTCTATCCGGGATACATCATTGGCGACACTCTGACGAGAAACGAACCGGATTCAATATTCTTTGCCGAATTGGGTGAAGCGAAACGGGAGAGGCTCGACAGCCTTCTTAAAGTCGTGAAATGTATTGATATGACAGTCGCACCGGTCAACCGAAGCGTATCCCTTACCTGCTATCGCTATGGCTCGATAAGGGGATGGGCGGTAAATTATTCCTACATGGGCAAACGCCCCACTGCATTGACCTTCATTGAGGACAAAGACATTTACGAAGCATTTCAGTATTGGCAGGGCGACAAGTCAAAGAAACCTTTCCCCAGAAAGGAACTCAATGCACAATGGCATATCGAATATCAGCAATGATAAGGCATTAACGGATTTATTGAGATATGGGAGGCAGCTTTCTGTCGTTAGGCAGTATCGGCGCTTGCTATCGTTGTTTTTCTTCTGTATTCTTTGCCGGCTTCAATGAGACAGGAAATTGAACTCCCAATTTCCCCAGCCTTTCCATAATCTCACGTGCGTGGTTGACATACTCAGGAGTCCCCAAGTTTTTATTGACTATTTTTTGCACCATGTATGCCAAGCTATTTCCCCTTTTACCGATATACAGTGGGTCTGCTCCATAATCCCATAATAAATCCACCAAGTCTAACCTTCTACTTAATACGGCATGCTGCATTGGCGTATAATCTCCAAGTACTTGATTGATATTCGCTCCATTTTCTATAAGATAACGGACTTTCTTTTGATCTTTCCCCGAATTCATTATGCAGGTCACTAAAGGAGGAGAGACGCTTGTGTCATTTACGTTCGCACCATGTTCTACTAATAGCTTTATATATTTAATTGGATACCAATGATTTCTGCATACACAATAGAGGGGCGTAAGATGTTCTATACATCCATCAGGGTGCTCTACTACAGATAGTTGATTGGGATCCGCGCCATTCTCCAACAGGATTTTCACTACATTGTATTTCTCCACGTATACGGCGTACAACAGGTAGGAAAATCCGCTTTTGCCACTTGTATCCAGATCTACAATACCGTCAGCTATCATTCGTCTGATTTCCCTACTGTCGTTATTATAAATCGCAGTGGCAAACTTCAGTTCATCTCCTTCGGCAAAATATTTTTCAGGTGCGAACTTATGGAACGAATCGCACCCGAAAACAGCAAATAAACTGATTAAACAGACTAAATATTTCATTCTTAACAACGATTATGCATGTTAAACATAAGCCACCGTAATGATATTGCCGGAGGCAAAGTTAATAAAATTACGGCAGAAACGGTATGGGCGAAGCGGTTTTATTGCACATAATAGCCCTAATGTCAATGAAAATCGTTAGTTTTGCATATTCAATGGCAATCTTTGGCGATATGAACGGAATTACTGAGATATGGGAGGCAGTCAGCCGAAAGGCGGGCGAACATTTCGAGTGGGCACAGGCTCACCCGAAGTTCGCATATCTGTTCGTCACAATTCTGCTTGCTTTCTGGCTGACCGGGGTGTTGCGCCGGTGGAAATGGGCGTGCGAGTGGCAGTATCACGGCAAACTGTGGCTTTTCGACGACTGCAAGCCCGAAACAAAACGCCGCATATATATTATTATACTCAGCATAGCGTTGATTGTCAGCCTGACAATGTTCTTTGTGTGAAAGTGAGAGTATGGAAAAGGGTAATCGCAAATATCGGGTCTGCTTCATCGACTATCTATGGTATGTAGCCGAGAGATTCAGCGAGAGGGAGCATAACAACCTTGACGGCGGTATGCTGCTATTCATGTGCTGGCTCTTCGTGATTATAATGCCGCTTGGACTTACGTTGGGCCATTTTTTCGGGCCGGCTATTGCTGTGCCTTCGCTGATTCTCGGTGTTCTGCCCTCGGTGTTCTGCCGCCTCCGTTATATCCCGACACGGCGCGAAGCTCTCCGCGAGCATTACCGAGGTATGAAACACCCAGGCAGGAGGCTCATCTTAATCATCCTCATTGCCATTGCACTGATGATTTCGGTTTTCATACTGATGTTCCACCTCGGATTTATACATTGGAGCAAATGAAACGGCAGGAGAGTAAATATCGGTTTTATCTCTGGGATTACCTTTGGTGGCAGGGAGAGAGATTGCAGCAGGCAAGGCCGCAAGGTAGGGTTAATGGTTCCTTTTTGTTGTATGGCTACATTATGGCACTAATCATTTTGCCATTGATGTGCTTATCTTCTTGGCTTTTCCCTGGCTTGGTTTCTCCTGAGAACGTGATGATATACCTTATCGTATGGGTTGTTATCGTCTTGACCGGATATAGCTGGATTGAAAGGATATACCGCCGACGTGGAAAAGCCGTGCTGAAACACTATGCCAAACACAGCTTCCACGAAGCCGTTGCCGTTATATTGGTCATCCTCTCGACTGCCATTATGATTTTTCTGATGTGGCTTTGGGACAATTGCAGATGAGCCATTACCCGTTTTTGTTTTAGCGCCCATAGCGTCTGACAGACGACTAACTTTTAGGAATATCAATCCGTATGTTAATGGATTATTGTTGTATTGAATGTATTATTAAGGCAATATCATCTCCTTTATAGAGATATGTTCGTATAACGCAATAAGTTGCATGTAATGTCATATACATTTTAATCGGAGCTTCACAAAAACGATATAAGGAATCAAATAAGACCAATTGATTGGAATCCCATTCTACCTGAATTTCTTCTATGGGTTCTAAACCTTCAATAAGATCACTTTCCAATAATCTATCTACTGCATTCTGGTTTGGGGCATACATCCAACGGATTATCAAAATTCCTCCCTCTTGTTGTACTATGCGTACAGCCATCGGCTCATCACCCATTACCAATACGACATGATTGTCTTTATGAATTTTACCCAAATAATCCGTTACACTACATATAGCATTGTAATCTTCTTGACCGTTCCATTGATGGGCATATTGTTGCTCAACAATAACAAATGGGCTTCCTTCTGTTTCAATCCAATTATTCATATTTTTTTCTCAGCGATTAATGTCCGGCAGTGTCCCGATTATTCAGTCGGTTTGCAGTTTTGTTTGTTATCTGACATTCTATTTGTTTACATAATTGTTGTTAACATTTATTCTGAAATGCTCTAATCGATATTTATTTCGGGCATCTTTATCTAATAATATAACTCTTTGGGGACGCTCTACGCCTTTTAGTAACATCTCATCATAATACGTGTCTTTATACAAAACGTTCCACGGCTCTAAACCGTAGTAAGCATTACATAAACATAATAAGTTACCGTCTCCGGTCGATTTGCTTTTATTTGCTTGCTTTATATCAGCAAGAAGCTCCGTATTGAAAAGAACTTTGAAGGTTTTATCATTCAAACATTCACCGCTGGTGTTTTGAACAGAAATAACTCTGCTCCCTTTCAATTCGTCAAACGAAACAGTCTCTGTCGATCGTCTGATTTCAAAAATAGCACAAGTCGGAGATTTGGGTGTTAAATTCGTCCCGATAATTTGTCCGAACATAAAGGTGCTGTCTTTCAGTTTTAAGCTAAAGACATCCCCAACTTTCCATTTTCCGGGACGTGGACGCTTCCATTCTTTTAATCTTTTTAAGACCTCTTGCCTGGCTGTATCGGAAACTTCTATTTTTTCTTCCTGTTGCACCAATTCGTTTATAATGCCTGCCACCAGAAAGATTGTAATTGCACTTCGGCTTGTGATGTCTGCATAGCCAGATTCGAAATCTATACACGGTTTAGGTTTCAAGTCTGTGTGGCTTTTCAATTCGTTTTTCAATAAGGCTATAGCCTCCGATTGAAAATCAACGCCGAAAAGTTTTGTTAGGTCTTGAAATATACTAAAGCAGGCAAGATTTTCATCTGGCAGGTGAATCTCTACATTTCCATATTTTACAAATTCATCCATACTTCTATATTTTTCTATTGGCAGATAATGTCTGGCAGCGTTCCACTTATTCAGTCGGTTTGCTGTTTGTTATGTGCATTTAAGAGAGCTATCAGTTCATTAGCATATCGGTATGTCGGGTTGCGCTCCAATATGCTTAGAAGAATATCATTAGCTTCTTTATACCTATTTAGAGCTATTAGCATTTCTGCATAATCGCTTGCAACTTTATCATTTCGCATATTTAATTGAAATGCTTTTTGTAGAGCAGTAAAACTCTCATTTTGTTTTTCTTGAACTTTCAAGATTTGATAAACTCTATGATATGTCTTGAAATGCTCATCAATTTCTAATGATTTATAAAAACAGTTCAATGCGTCATCAAAATTTCCATTTTCTTGATGACTTAATCCTTTATAATAATATTCTAACGCATCTTCCATGTTCATGCACATAATGTCCGGCGGATAATCGACCTTTCGGGAGATTAATCTGCATGTTACTAACGCTTGATTTTAATTTTCTCTTTATGAAATGGACTATGTATCTAATGAAATACTATCCCAATTCTTATCCTTACAAATCAGCCATTCCAATGCTTTTCTCCGTTCCATTACTACTTCTTCATTGAGTTCACCACAATTGGTGTCTGGGTTTAAACGATTATCTACGCAAGCCCAATGGTAATTATAATACAAATCAAGCATATCCATTATTTCTGAAAGCGGGCGCATGGTACAGGAATCCTTGAAGTCCGCAAAGTTATGAAACGGCTGGATGAACCGGAACAAGCCATGAGACCCATCCGGCTCGCCCGGCGCTTCCATCTCTTCAGTCGTGACAAGTCCGAGAACCCACGCCAGCGAATAGCTACATTCAACCGTCCAACTCACATTTACGGCAACACGTTCGTCACATTCCTCAAGCACCTTTTTCTCATCTGGGAACAGATAGTTTTTGAGACCGAACTCTACTATGGCTTGTTCTGTGATCTTCTTTCCATCGGTTTTGTAAAAATCACGGTCTTGCATATAGTCACACGCAAGCATTGAAGAAAAAAGGCTTGCGATAAAGCGTTTGCAAATTTGATTCTCACTTTTACATAATTTATAATCCCCTATTAAAGGGAGTCCTTCACAATGGTCAATATTCCAAAAGCCAAGTTTCTTGACTGTTGCCTCGCGACGATTGATTGATATTTGTTTATTTTTATCCATTTTATTCACAATTTTGCGTTAGTAATGTCAGACAGCGTTCCGCTTATTCAGCCGGTTTGCTGTTTGTTAACATCCCATTCTCTATTTCAATAATAATTGGTTTCACATTCAACTTGCGTCCTCCTTTAGTTATGCTACCCGAAGCGTATTTTTGAAGTAGATCATAAAATGATACGCCATTGTTGTCGCATGAAAATGGGCTTACACCGGCACGTATAATTTTTATCATTAATTCGCAATCTTCGGGATGATATTGTAATGCTATCCGAAGCGCATTCCTCCCTTGATTATCAGTTATATTTTTATCAATACATGGATTATCAAGTAAACAAACTATCATTTCTATATTATATGCCCAAATTGCTGCAAATAAAGGAGATGCCCCACTCGCGTCTTGATGATTTAAATTTGCGCCTAATTCCATAAGTTTATACGCAAAATCATTTTTCCCTTCAGCTATGCAATTCATAAAAAAGCTCCTGCCATTTCTATCCACGCTATCAAGCCCATACTTTTCAAGGAAAGACTGAATCTTTGAAAAGTCATTCTGAAACAATAGTGGATATAATTGTTTATCATCAAAATAATTAGTCATTTTCTCATTCTTTTAATTGGGATGTTAATGTCCGGCAGCGTTCCGCTTTAAGCGGTAGTGCTGTGTGTTAGTGATTCATTTATGTTCTCAATTTCCATATCAAGAAAGGTTACATACCATTCTATAAATGATATTCTTTGCC
>ENA-UEQR01001057-UEQR01001057.1-human-gut-metagenome-genome-assembly--contig:-NODE-1057-length-16055-cov-16.849230_pt1 | contig 16055 bp, 14 predicted proteins | sample MGYA00242944_ERZ507941 | MGnify/ENA primary metagenome ERZ507941 (study PRJEB26167, sample SAMN06115398) | human gut metagenome | host: Homo sapiens | place: China:Chongqing | collected 2016-06-23...
TATAAATATGTCATATTAAGTATAGTATACGACAGAGAATGATCCAGAGACTCATCTACAAAAGCACAGATAGACAATCAAATACGGCTTCTGAAGAATATACAAATTATCCCTTGGAAACCAGATTCTAACATTATAAAAGAATTTGCCCGGCTCAACAAAACAAAAGGTACAGGTGAATCAGCTTGTTTGGCATATTGCAAATTTCATAATAATGTTTTGGCAAGCAGCAATTTAAAAGATACAAAAGAATACTGCCGAACAGAAAATATTACATATTTGACAACTTTAGATTTTTTGTGGTATGCAAAGAAAAATAAAGTAATGACCGAAAAAGAATGTAATGATTTTATTCAAACGGTCATATCAAAAAACAGTATTTTACCAAATATCTCTATCACAATATACACACCAACCATTAATTTTTTATAGTATTCAATAGGTCTTGTGTCCCGATTTCTACGAAAACCCTACTTCGTTACTTTCAACTTTCAGTATGCATGACAATCCAAAAAACAAAACACCGTTGTAGATTACTACAACGGTGTTTTAGTGAGGTCTGAAGCGGATTCGAACCGCTGTACAAGGTTTTGCAGACCTTTGCCTAGCCACTCGGCCATCAGACCATATGTTCCCCGACAGGTTCCTGTTCGGCTTTCATTCCGTAACTACAAGTCCGTTGCTTCCGGATTGCATGCCGCGCCGGAAACATCCGATTTATTTTCAGGCGCATCGGGAGTGCAAATATACAAACATTTCTAAAATCTGCAAAACTTCGACCCAACTTTGCGCTATTTCCCAAAAATATTTACCTTTACAAGATAATAAACGACATTTTGCGGTTATGACCATCGAGGATATCGCCTTGCAGATGACCCCGGGCATCGGCGTGAAAGGCGCCGTGCACCTGCTCGGAATATTCGGCGACGCACGGGGCATTTTCGCGGCGGCACCCGAGGAGCTGGCCATGAAAGCCGCCTTGCGGGAAGACATTATCCGGAATATCGTCCACCGCAAAGGCTTCGCCGCCGCAGAAAAGGAACTCGGCTACTGCCGCCGCAATTCGATCTCCGCGATCGCTTCGACCGACCCCGAATTCCCGGCATTGCTGCGTGAAATACCCGATTATCCCCATGTACTATACCTGAAAGGCAACGCCGCCGCCCTCTCGGCACGCTGCGTCGCGATGGTCGGCACCCGCCGGGCAACACCCTACGGGCAGACGATGTGCAACAGGCTGGTGGAGGGGCTCGCGGCACAGGTTCCGGGACTCTGCATCGTGAGCGGGCTGGCGTTCGGCATCGACGTCGCGGCACACCGGGCAGCCCTGGCCGCAGGGGTACGAACCGTCGCGGTACTGGCGAACCCGCTCCCCGGCGTCATGCCGGCACAACACACGGCCGTGGCGCGCGACATCCTCGACCACGGCGGGGCACTGGTCACGGAGCTCCACTCGCAGACGCGGCAGAACGGCACGGCATACCTGGCCCGCAACCGGATCATCGCAGGGCTGGGTGCCGGCTGCGTGGTCGTAGAGTCGCCCGACAGCGGCGGGTCGCTCGCCACGGCGCATTGCGCCGACGGCTACGACCGTTCGGTAATGGCCGTACCGGGACGCGCCACGGACGGCATGTCGTCGGGGACGAACCACCTGATCCGCAACCGCAAAGCGCAACTCGTGATGACCGCCGACGATATTGTCCGCGAACTGATGTGGGATCTCGGCCCGGAACCGGCAGCATTCCGGGAAAAACCGTCCACACCGGAGCTTACGCCCGACGAAGCTGGGTTGCTGGGCTGTTTCCGCACGGACGACCCGCTGGCGGTGGAAACCCTCGCGGAGCTGAGCGGACTGGAACCGGGTGAACTGGCTGCCCTGCTCGTAGGGCTGGAACTGGCAGGAGCCGTACGGCAACTGCCCGGCAACCGATATATGAAAACACGATGAAACTGACGGATACACATTCACACCTGTACGATACGGCGTTCGACGCCGACCGCGAAGAGGCACTGGCCCGCGCCGCGGCGGCGGGCGTGGAGCACCTGCTGCTCCCGGGCATAGACTCCGAAAGCCACGGGGCGCTGTTCGACCTCTGCCGCCGCCACCCGGGGCAATGCGTCCCGATGATGGGACTGCACCCCACCTCGGTGAACGACAACCCGCACTGGCGCGAGGAGCTGGCGCTCGCCGAACGTTACCTCACGGCCCCGCCCGAGGGCATCGCACGTTTCTGCGCCGTGGGCGAGATCGGGCTGGACTACTACTGGAGCGGCGAGTTCGTCGCCGAACAGGTCGAGGCTTTCGTTTCGCAATGCCGCCTGGCCGCACGGCTCGGCCTTCCGGTGGCGATCCACACCCGTGCGGCATGGGACGACATGTGCCGGATCATCGGGGAGGAAGCGACGGCCGCGGCGGAGGCCGGGCGGAGGCTGCGGGGCGTGTTCCACGCCTTTTCGGAGGATGCCGTCACCTACCGGAAACTGAAAGCCTGCGGCGATTTCGCCTTCGGAATCGGCGGCGTGGTGACTTTCAGGAAGAGCAAGCTGGCCGATACGGTGCGTGAAATGGAACTGGACGACATCGTACTCGAAACTGACTGCCCGTACCTGACACCCGCGCCCCACCGCGGCGAGCGCAACGAGTCGGCCTATGTGCGGTTCGTGTGCGAGAAAGTCGCGGAACTGAAGGGGCTGCCCCCCGGCGAAGTGGCGGCCGCAACGACGGCGAACGCCAAACGTATTTTCGGAATATAACACCATAAGACCATACGATGAAATCTTCGATCCTGATCATCTATACGGGCGGTACCATCGGCATGAAGAACGATGCCGAAACCGGCGCCCTGGTGCCTTTCGACTTCAGCGGCATCTACGATGAATTCCCTTCGCTCAAGCGGCTCAACGTGGACATCGACGTGCTGACGATGGATCCCGTGATCGACTCGTCGAACGTCACCCCGGCAAACTGGGCGGCGCTGGCCGAGCTGATCCGCGACAACTACACCCGCTACGACGGGTTCGTCGTACTGCACGGCACGGACACCATGTCCTACACCGCATCGGCATTGAGTTTCATGCTCGAAAACCTGGCCAAGCCCGTGGTTTTCACCGGCAGCCAGATCCCGATCGGCGTGCTGCGCACGGACGGCCGCGAAAACCTCATCACGGCCATCGAGATCGCGGGGGCGCACATCGGCGGACGCCCCGAGGTACCCGAAGTGTCGCTCTATTTCCAGAACCGGCTGTTCCGCGCCAACCGTACCACCAAACGCAGCGCCGAGGCGCTGAGCGCCTTCCGTTCCTACAACTACCCGCCCCTGGCCGAGGTGGGGGTTAACATCGCCTATAACCTCGCGGCGATCCTCCACCCGACGGAAATCTCGCCGGAACTGCGCATCGCCACCCGCCTGGCCGACGGAATCGAAGTCATCAAGCTTTTCCCGGGGCTGGGCGAAAATATCCTGCGGGCGATGCTCTCGGCTCCGGGGCTGCGGGCCGTGGTGCTGGAGACATTCGGCGCGGGCAACGCCCCGACCAACGAATGGTTCATCCGCGTACTGAAAGAGGCGATCGACCGCGGGGTCATCATCCTCAACATCACGCAGTGCGGCGGGGGCAAGGTTTCGATGGAACTTTACGAAACCGGGCTGAGGCTGCAGAAGATCGGCGTCCTGTGCGGCCACGACATGACCACCGAGGCGGCCGTCACGAAGCTGATGTACGTGCTCGGACTGGGGCTTTCCGACGAACAGACCCGCGCATTGCTGCGGCGCCCTCTGCGAGGCGAATTTACAGCCTAAGACGTTGCACGGAACGATTTTTTTTTCTATATTTCGCACTGCTAACGTACCTTATCGGGTCGCCAAAGAGGGGCAACACGAAGAGGAATAGAGGCGTAACTCGCTGGCAAACAAATGTTTGGGTCAATTCGGAGTGAAATTTCCGGAATTTGCCTGTACTTGCAAAGCCGGCAGGGGAAAGCCATGGATCGGGGTAAAAAGATGCCGCAAGGATACGGAAAGGATAAAAAAAATATTTTTTTAGGATTTTTTTAACCCGGTAGAATTGACGAAATACCATTGAAACCGGAAAAATATCGTGAAATACCTAAAAACACAACAATAAAAAACAACTAAACAAATTTAATTTTATCTAATCACAACTATGAAAAAACTTTTTTTGATTCTGTCAGTGGCCCTGTTCGCATTGGGTACTGTTAACGCTTTCGCGCAGGAGGCTGCTGCAGCTGCCGAAACCCAACTCGCCGGCGATAGCCTGCACCACGTGATGATGCAGAAGTTCCTCGAGGGTGGTTGGGCATGGATGCTCCCGATCCTTATCTTCCTGATTATCGGTCTGGCCGTTGCCATCGAGCGTATCCTCTATCTCTCGCTGTCGACGATCAACTCGAAGAAACTCATCACCAAGGTTGAAGAAGCCCTGAAGAACGGCGGCATCGAAGCTGCCAAGGAAGTTTGCCGCAACACGCGCGGCCCGATCGCTTCGATCTACTACCAGGGTCTCGACCGTTACGATCAGGGTCTGGATTCGGTCGAGAAGGCTGTCGTTTCCTACGGTTCGGTTCAGACCGGCCAGATGGAGTCGGGCCTGACGTGGATCGGCCTGTTCATCGCCCTTTCGCCTATGTTGGGCTTCATGGGTACCGTTGTCGGCATGATCGCGGCGTTCGACGCCATCCAGGCTGCCGGCGATATCAGCCCGACCCTCGTTGCAGGCGGTATCAAGGTCGCCCTTCTGACGACCCTCATGGGTCTTATCGCTGCGGTTATTCTTCAGCTGTTCTACAACTATATCGTTTCGAAGATCGACTCGCTGGTAAACGATATGGAGGATTCGTCCATCACGCTGATGGATATCCTGACGGCTTACAGCAAGAAATAATCCCAACGATTTAAAAAGAGTTAAAGGCAATTATGAAAAAGATTTTAAATATCATATTGGGTATTCTGCTGGCCGTGATGGCGGTACTGGGAATATACGCAATTGCTACGGGTGGCTCCGAGGCGGCTATCAGCCTGAACCTCATCTGGTGCTATTTCCTGCTGGCTCTTGCGGTGTTCACAGCTATCTTCTGCGCGGTCTTCGGCATGATCCAGAACCCAGCGGGAATCAAGGGCACGATTATTTCGCTCGCGCTGATCATCGTGATCGTGGGCGTGGCTTACTTCGTGGCTTCGGGACATGACATCCAGATCCCCGACCTCGCCAACGGCGGGTTTTTCTCCCAAGGTGAAACCGTCCTGACCGACACCAGCATCCTGGTAACGTACGTTGCCCTGGTCGCTGCGTTCGTGACGGCTATCGCAACCGAAATTTACGGCGCTTTCAAATAACAACGAACAATGGCAGGAAATAAAAGACAAATACAGGAGATCAACGCCGGCTCGATGGCCGACATCGCCTTCCTGCTGCTGATTTTCTTCCTTGTGGCCACAACGATGAATGTCGACACCGGTTTGGTGCGTATGCTTCCGCCGATGCCCCCCGAGAACCAAAAGCAGGAGGACATCAAGGTCAAGGAGCGCAACCTCTTTCTGGTGCTCATCTCGGGCAGCGGCAACATCATGGCCGGGCCCTCGGGCAAACAGGAGATCATCGACCTGAGACAACTCAAGGACAAGACGAAGGAATTCATCCTCAACCCGATGGACGACGAGAACCTCCCGGAGAAAACCGAAAAGGAAATCGAGTTGGCCGACGGCAGCAAGTGGGTATATCCCGAGAGCCAGGGCGTTGTTTCGTTACAGACCACCCGTGATACGGGCTATCAGTCCTACATCATGGTGCAGAACGAGCTCACACGCGCCTTCAACGAGGTACGTGACGAGGTCGCCATGAAGAAATTCGGAGCAAAATTCTCGGAGCTTTCCGAGGATCAGCGCAATGCAGTATCCAAAGCAGTACCTCTGAAGATTTCGGAGGCCGAACCGCGTAATATAAAGAAGTAAGTTATGGCAGTAATGAAAAAGAAGGGCAATAAAAGTTTGCCCCCTATCTCGACAGCATCGCTTCCTGACGTGATCTTCATGATCCTCTTCTTCTTCATGGTGTCGACCACCATGCGCGACCAGGAACTGCTCGTGAGGTACAAACTCCCCGAGGCAACCGAAGTGCAAAAGCTCGAGAAGAAATCGCTCGTAAGCTACATCCACATCGGACAGCCTTCGCTGGTGATGCAGGCCAAATTCGGTACTGCACCCCGTATCCAGCTGAACGACTCGTACAAAACGACCAAGGATATTTTGGATTTCGTAGCCGCAGAGCGCGACAAGCTCAGCGAGGCCGACCGAGCCTCGATGACGATCTGCCTCAAGGCCGACCAGACAACCAAAATGGGTATCGTAACCGACGTGAAGCAGGAACTTCGCCGTGCCAATGCACTAAAGGTCTCCTACGCCGCTTCCAAGTCGCTGGGATACTAAATCCCGAGTCATATCGAAAAAGGGCTGAAGTCGGACTTCAGCCCTTTTTTATGTGCCATACCGATAGTTATACGGCCTCCAGCATCTTCAAACGTATGCCCGCCACTGCAAGACGGCAGGGTAAATTCGGGCCGGGGATTTAAGCGCGGGAGATGATCGTATCCGATCACCACGGGATTTCCCGGCAACACGCGGAAAGACAATCCCCGCTCAGAATTGCAACTCCAACTGGCCGATCCCGTGACTGAACGACAGACGGTGGTGGGGCGTAAGTCCGTATTCCCGGATTGCGAGCCGATGCTCGCGGGTCGGGTACCCCTTGTTCTTTTTCCAGCCGTACTGCGGATATTCCTCCGCGAGGCGCAACATGTACTCGTCCCGATGGGTTTTGGCCAGCACCGAAGCTGCGGCGATGTCGGCATATTTGCCGTCGCCCTTGACGACGCAACGGTAGGGTAATTCAAGGCGTGTCCGGAAGCGGTTGCCGTCGATCGCAAGGAATTCGGGCGGCGGATCGAGGCGGGCGACCGCCAGCGACATCCCCTCGAACGAAGCATTCAGGATGTTGATCTCGTCGATCCGGGCTGCGGAAACGGCCTCGACGGCCCAGGCCACGGCTTCACGCTCGATGATCAGGCGGAGCCTGTCCCGGTTCCGCTCGGTCATCTGCTTCGAATCGTTGAGCAACGGGTCGTGAAAATCGGGCGGAAGGATCACCGCAGCGGCGAATACCGGCCCGGCCAAACACCCCCGGCCGGCCTCGTCGCAACCGGCCTCCCGAAACTCGTATTGGTACTGGTTTTCTAACATCGTACCACAAAGTTACGCATTATTCCGGCTTTTTTCGCTAATTTTGCCCGAGGAAAAAAGCCTTCCGACATGAAAATCGACATCGCCCGGCAGCCGCTCGTACCGGCCTTCATGACCCTCTTCGCACTCGCCGTTGCGGCCATGTGTGCTGGAATCCCCGTGTCCGATACCAGTGGAGCGGTGCGCGATGCGCTCCCGCTTCTGGGCGGCCAACTCGCCCGGTTTCAGGCGGCATATCCGGTATGGTCGAAGTTTGCCGCCGGGTTCATGCTGCTCTTCACCGGAATGTGTGCGGGACGGATCACGATCCGCTACAACCTCTATACGGTGGGCACCTGCCTCCCGATTCCCCTCTATGCCATCGTCGCCTGCGGGATCGCAACAGGCGGGAATTATCTCGCAGGATTCGCAGCGTCGATGCTGCTCGCACTGGCAACGAAAAATTACTGCCGCGCCTTCTGCAACGGGTACGGGTTCGACGCCATCTTCCGGGCCTCACTCTATCTGGGACTGATGCCGCTGGTATATGCCCCCGGCTTGCCGATGCTGCTGCTCCTGCCGCTGGCCGTACTGCTTTTCCGGCGTACCTTGCGGGAAGTCGCGGTAGCAACGGCCGGACTGCTGCTGCCGGTCTTCACGGCCTGCTATGTCAGCTGGGGCACCGGGGCGGAATTCACGGCTCCCCTGATCAAATTGGGGCAATCCGCCATCGAAGGTATGCCGCTGCATCTCTTTCTGGATATTCCCCTCCCCGCACTCGTCATGGCAGGCGGGATCGTGCTGCTCGACCTGACAGCGCTTTTCTTTTTCCTGGCCGACATCTATGCCGCAGGCACCAAACCCCGCTTCATCCTCTTTTATAATATAGGTATACTGATATTGACTCTGGCTGTGCTATGCAGCCCCGCCGCAACACCCGAGGCATTCGCCCTGCTCGCTGTCCCGTCGGCCATACTGATCCCGGTATTTTTTGTCCGCATACACAGGGGAATAGCATTGCCCGTATACCTGATTTTTCTGGCGGCAGCCTTCGCTGGAATATTTTTACAATATTATATTTAGTCATTATTATGGTATCTTTAGTCTTATTTGCCTGTTTGTGCCTTTTTAGACTATTCATTATTTTATAAAACAAATATTAAATTGTATTTTTGAAATGAGCAATCGGTGACGCAACTCATTGTTCAAAAAAACTTAAAATACGATTTGATATGAAGAATTCATTAAATTCGTCGGCCCAGCAGCCGATGATTGTGAAGTACGTAGAAGCCCTTCACAACGGAATCCAGTCTCAGGCGCTTTCACGTTACGCAATCGGTTACATCCTCCGAGGCACGAAATATATTTACGACGGGGATAAGCGCCAGACCCTTACGCGCGGAGACGTATTCTACCTCGGCATCGGGCATCACTATATCGAGAACTTCCCGGAAAACGGACAACCCTTCGAGCAAGTGCTCTTTTATTATACGCCGGCTGACCTCCAGCGGATACTGCTGCACCTGAACATCACCTACGGACTGAACATTTCGAACGAACATTCGTGCGAAAACTGCCGCAACCGTTCGCACGTCTCTATGCCTGCCTGGAATTCGATCCGCAACTTTTTCATCAACACCAACAACTACCTGCGCGACGAGGATTTCCACCGCGACGAGACGGCCGAGAACATCAAAATGACCGAATTGATCTACCTCATCGCCTCGCACGAAGACTGCTGCCTGAAGAGCAAACTGCTGAGCAACGTCGACGCGGCCAAGGAGAATTTCGAACAGATCGTCTACGACCACATCTTCAAGGATATTTCGATCGAAGAACTTTCGAAGCTGACGAACCGTTCGCTCACCTCGTTCAAAAAGGAATTCCGGCGCCATTTCATGATGCCGCCCCACAAATGGTACATCCGCCAACGCCTGATGCATTCGCGTCTGCTGCTGATTTCGACTTCGAAGTCGATTTCGGAAATCGGCAATGCCTGTACATTCCCCAACACGTCGCACTTTATTAAACTTTTCAAAAAGGAGTACCAGATGACGCCGGCCGCTTACCGGAACCGCCACATCACTTCGCTCGCTCCCGAGGCGCAGCCCGCCGCTAAGGAAACCGAGGAAATCCGCGAGGCGTTATAGTTCGCAACTTACAAAACCGTTAGTATTTTAAAATTTTTAATTATAATTTAAAAGATTTTTTTCGGTTAGGTTAAAAAAATGTTACAAAAGATTTGGAAGATTGTGATTTTCCATTTATCTTTGTATAACAAAACGTGGGATTCTCCCACTCTCATTAACCTAACTAACCTAACCAGAGAGGTCCGATACCGGCAGGTGTCCGACCTCTTTTCTGTTTGGTGGAAGGGGATAGGTACAAAAAACGGCGGGCGCAGAACCGGACGGGCAGCGACAAAACATTACTTCCGCGGCCTAAAACCCGGCTTTTAGCCGGGCGGGCGCAGAACCGTTCCGGACGCCAGAAGACTGTCTATCGCCCCCTGAATCCCGCTTTTTAAGCGGGCGGGCGCAGAACCGGATAAAAGCGTCCCGAAACCACTATCCGTCCCTAAAACCCGCCTTTTAGGCGGGCGGGTTATTTTTTGTTCTGAATAGCGTCGATGGCGTCGATCACCGCGCCGCGGAAGCCCTTGCGCTCCAGTTCGGCGACGCCCGCGATCGTCGTTCCGCCGGGCGAACAGACGGCGTCCTTCATCGCACCGGGATGCTGCCCCGAGGCGAGCTGCAATTTCCCGGTCCCGACGATCATCTGGCTCGCCATGCGGTAAGCGTCGGCACGCGCAACGCCGTGCTTGACGGCTGCGTCCCCGAGCGCCTCGATGAACATGGCGACGAACGCCGGGCCGCAGCCGCAGACGGCACTCGATATGCCGAGCAGGGCGGTGTCCATCGGCAGGACGAGGCCGATCTTCGAGAAGAGCGCCTCCACCTGCCGCCACTCCCCGTCCGAAAGCGAATGGCGGCGTTCGCAGACGATGAAGCCTTCGCAGACCGAAACGGGCGTATTGGGAACGATGCTCAAATGGTGCGTGCCGGGGGCGAGCATCCGCTCGCAGTCGTCGAACGTAACGCCCGCGGCCACCGATACGACGATCTTATCCGCCAGCTGTTCCCGGACGGGCGCAAGCACCGCCTCGACCTGATAGGGTTTCACGGCGACGACGACCAGATCGGCGAACTCCGCGACCGCCGCCGCGTCGTCGAAAGCCCGGAAGCCCTGCGGCTCCGTGTTGCGCCGCAGTTTCGCCCGGTCGCGCGCGCACGCGCCGATGTCGCCGGGCTGCACGGCCCCCGAGCGGACAAGCCCGCCCGCCATGGCCTGCGCCATATTTCCGAATCCAAGAAATCCGATTTTCATATAAGTCTGGTATAATTTATCATTCGTACAGCAACCACTCATAAAACGGGCTTCTTAAGCCCGCGCCGGCCGAATATCAACGAGCCGACGCGCACCATCGTCGAGCCGCACTCGACCGCCAGCGGATAGTCGTGCGACATGCCCATCGACAGCGTGTCGAACCGCGGCCCGAAGTAGGGTTGCAGCAGTTCGAAACAGCGTTTCAGCTCCATGAAATCGCGGCGTATCGCCGTGCCGTCGTCGGTATTGGTGGCAATGCCCATCACGCCCCGCACGCAGACGTCCGGCATACGGGCAAACGGGGCCGTGCGGACATACTCCATCAGTTCGGCCATATTCCAGCCCGTCTTGGTCTCCTCCTCGGCGACGTGGATCTCCAGGAGGATTTCGAGCGTCCGGCCGCACTTGGCCGCCTCGCGCTGGATAGCCTCGGCCAGCCGCGCGCTGTCGACCGAATGGATCAGCGCGACGAACGGGGCGATGTATTTGATCTTGTTGGTTTGCAGGTGGCCGATCATGTGCCACTCGATGTCCTTGGGCAGGGCTTCGTGTTTTTCGCGCAGTTCCTGCGGGCGGCTCTCGCCGAAAACGCGGTGGCCGGCGTCGTAGGCCGCGCGGATCGCCTCCGCAGGGTGGGTTTTCGACACGGCGACCAGCTTCACCCCCTCGGGAAGCGTCGAGCGCACGAACGACAGTTGACAGGCTATTGAAGACATAAGTTTTTCGGTATTTGCCCGGTAAAAATACGCAAAATTCGTACAACACGAAACAGACCCGGGAAAAATCCGGGCCTGCAACTCGTTTTTCTGCGCGAAAACACTATTTCGCCATGACGATCTCCGAGCAGCCGAACTCCCCGGGAAGGGTCCGCTGCGTCTTCTTCAGCGCATCGTAGACGTGGATGCGGCGCATGCCGTCCGCCTCGCACAGCAGGTAGATTTCCAGCGAATCCTTATCGGGAGCGTACTCCGTGACCGAAAGCGCCGTGCCCGGAACTTCGGCCAGCGTCTCGCTGAAAGCGCCGTCACCGGCGGCGTTGAACAGCCGCAGCTGCGTTTTGCCCCCAGCCGACACGGCATAGCCGCCGACCTGATACCGTTTTTCCGGCTCGTCGGCCGAGGCGACCACGGTCCAAAAGGGGATCATCGCATCGGCCCCGACGGCTTCGCCCGGTCCCGCCCCGCCGTAGACCCTCAACACCAGCGGAGCGCACGTCCCGTCGGCATTGCGCTGCGCGAGCAGCAGGTCGGAACCGACCCGCACGAACGGCTGCACGGCCAGCGTCTGCACAACCTCGTCGGGCACCTGCCAGGAGACCGGAACCGGGGAGGGAGAGCGGGTCGCGCTTCGGGTCGTCAGCGTCAGCCGCTCCGCATTGTAGGAAAGGAGTCCGACGGAGGAATCGGAGATATGCCCGGCCAAGAGACTATTCCGGTATCCGAAATCGTCATAATAATTCATCGTGAGGTCGAAACCTGCCATCGAACCGGAGCAGACGCCGTAAATCCAGCCCGAACCGGGAAGCCCCACGGCGCAGGCAATTCCCCGGCCGATGCCGAGCGTCGCAACCCGTGTCACCCCGCCCGTTGACAGGTCGATGCGCTCGAGCAGGGTTTCGTCCGTATCGGATTTCGAAATGCCGTAGAGCGCTTCGGCTTTCGGGGTTCCGTCGGCAACGCGGATCTTGCCCAGCGGCATCATCCGGCCCCGGCGGAGCAACAGCACCCGAACCGTCGAAGCGGGGTAGTGCCCCGGGGCCAGAAAGGTGACGCTCGCGGCGGAGCGCGCCGTGACGATCCCCCGTACGCCTTTGGCGCAACCGTTCGGGGCGAACCCCTCGGCGCCCTCCTCCCAATGGATTTCGAACATGATTTCGTCATCGGCCTCGAAGCCCTCGGCCGAGACGGTCACCCCGTCGCCGGGCGTGAAGACCCGCGATTCGGGAGGCATGACGACACCGGTCACCAAAGCCGGGTGCGCCGCCCTGTCGGAGCAGGCCCCGAAGATCGCCCCGGAAAGGAGCAGGAACAACATCTTTTTCATTCAAATAGCTGGATTTCATATTTTTACCGCCACTCCGGGGGGGGGTATTTCCGGGGTGCGCAGAAAGCGCATCCGCTCACAAAGATAACGTTTTTTCGCCGTTATCCGATTTGTTTTCCATCTTTGGCGTCGTAACGACACTTTTATTCATCAGTCGGAAGATTCGGTTTTGAATCCATCCGACTATTTCGTATCTTTGGTCTCAAAACCTGAAAAGCATGAAAAAAATCCGATTGATTCTTGCAGCGGCGGCCGCCCTCACATACGGCGCGGCGTCGGCCTGCACCAATTTTATCGTCACCCGAGGAGCCTCGACCGACGGTTCGGTGATGGTCACCTATGCGGCGGACTCCCACGCGCTCTACGGCGCACTGTACCACACCCCCGGCGGCAAGCACAAGTCCGGGGCGATGCTGCCCGTCTACGAATGGGATACGGGCCGTTACCTGACGGACATCCCGCAGGTCCGCGAAACCTGGTCGACCATCGGCAATATGAACGAACATTCGCTCATCATCGGCGAAACGACCTACGGAGGCCGCCCCGAACTGGAGGACTCGACGGGCCGCATGGACTACGGGTCGCTGATCTACATCACCTTGCAGCGTGCCAAAACCGCGCGTGAGGCCATCGGCGTGATCGCCGAGCTGGCCGACACCTACGGCTACGCGTCGAGCGGTGAGTCGTTCTCGATCGCCGACCCCGACGAAGCGTGGATCATGGAGCTGATCGGCAAGGGTTTCAAGGACGACGGCAAGGGCGGCAACGCCCGCAAAGGCATCGTCTGGGTGGCCCGCCGCATTCCCGACGGCTACGTCTCGGCCCACGCCAACCAGGCCCGCATCACCACCTTCCCGAAGGACGATCCCGAGAACTGCCTCTACTCCCCGGACGTGATCTCGTTCGCCCGTGAAATGGGTTACTACGACGGCCCGGACGCCGATTTCAGCTTCTCGGACGCCTACGCGCCGCTCGACTTCGGCGGCATGCGCGCCTGCGAAGCCCGCGTGTGGGCCTTCTTCCGCACCGTGGCCGACGACATGGACCGGTATGCGGACTATGCGATGGGCCATAACAAGGAGAACCGCATGCCGCTGTGGGTCAAGCCCCGCGCGAAGGTGTCGCCCAAGACGCTCTTCGACTGCATGCGCGACCACTACGAGGGGACCCCGATGGACATGACCGCGGACCTCGGCGCGGGAGGCCACAACTGCCCCTACCGCTGGCGTCCGATGGAATTCGAGGTCGACGGCGTGAAGTACGTCAACGAGCGCGCCACGGCCACCCAGCAGACCGGATTCTGGTTCGTGGCGCAGGCCCGGCCCGACGTGACGCGCGACATGGGCATCCTCTGGTTCGGCGTGGACGACGCGGCCACCTCGTGCCTGACGCCGATCTTCTGCTCGGCGCAGGAGGTCCCCGGGTGTTTCCGCGAGGACAACGGCTCGATGCTCGAATATTCGCCCACGTCGGCGTTCTGGCTCTTCAACCGCACGACCAATTTCGCCTACATGCGCTACGACATGATCTCCGCGGACATCCGCAAGGTCACGGACAAGTGGGAGAACGACATGCTCCGCAACGTGCAGGCGCTCAACGCCCGAGTCGGAAAAATGTCGCCCGAGGCACGCCGCAGCCACCTCACGCAGCTGAGCGTGGAGACGGCGCAGCAGCTGTTCGACCGCTGGCAGCGGCTCAACAACTACCTGCTGGTGAAATACATGGACGGCAACGTCAAGAGCGAGCACGGCGACGTGCTGACGTTCCTCGACGGCGACGGCTCTGCGGCGCATTTCGTCGACAACGGCAACGGGAAACAGATTCCCGGCAAGATCCAGTTCCCGGGCTACAACGAGAAATGGAAGCGCGCCGTGGCCAAAGACAATGGTGAAATACTAAAAGTAGTGAAATGATGCGGTACGACATCATCATCGTGGGCAGCGGCCCCGGAGGCTATGTGGCGGCGATCCGCGCCGCGCAGTTAGGGAAAAAGACGGCGCTCGTGGAGCGCGCCGAACCGGGAGGCGTCTGCCTCAACTGGGGCTGCATCCCGACCAAGGCGCTGCTCAAGAGCGCGCAGGTCTACGGATACTGCAAAAACGCGGAGCATTACGGACTGGAACTTGCAGGGGAGGTGCGCCCCAACCTCGAAGCCATCGTGGCGCGTTCGCGCGGCGTGGCCGAAACCATGTCGAAGGGCGTGCGGATCCTGCTGAACAAGAACAAGATCGACCTGATCCCCGGATTCGGGCGGCTCACGGCCCCGGGGCGCATAGACGTCGACGGGGCGGAGTACGAGGCCGACCACATCGTCCTCGCCACGGGAGCCAGACCGCGCGAAATGGCCTTCATGCCCATCGACGGCGAGCATGTGATCTCGTCGCGGCAGGCGCTGACGCTCACGCGCCTGCCCGAATCAATGATCGTCGTGGGATCGGGTGCCATCGGCAGCGAGTTCGCGTGGTTCTACGCCGCGCTGGGCGTGCGGGTCACCATCGTCGAATACATGCCCCGCATGATGCCGCTCGAAGACGAGGAGGTGTCGAAGACCATGGAGCGCGCATTCCGCAAACTGCGCGCGACGGTGCTCACTTCGACCACGGTGAAAGCAGTGAAGGTCAACGCCGAAGGGCTTTGCGAAGTGGAGATCGAGGGCAAAAAAGGCGCGGAGACCCTGACGGCCGATGTCGTGCTGTCGGCCGTGGGCATCCAATCCAACATCGAAGGCATCGGCCTCGAAGAGCTGGGCGTCGCCGTCGAACGCGACAAGGTCGTCGTGGACGAATTCTACCGCACCAACGTTCCGGGCGTCTACGCCATCGGCGACATCGTGCCGGGTCCGGCGCTGGCGCACGTGGCTTCGGCCGAGGCCGTCTGCTGCGTGGAGTCCATCTGCGGACTCGACCCCGCGCCGGTGGACTACACGACCATTCCGTCGTGCATCTTCACCCAGCCCGAGGTGGCGTCGGTCGGCATGACCGAACAGCAGGCGCAGGAGCGCGGCATCGCCTATAAAGCCGGCCGCTTCCCCTTCACCGCATCGGGCAAGGCCACGGCGGCGGGCGACCGCGACGGATTCGTCAAACTGCTCTTCGACGAAGAGGACCGCCTGCTGGGGGCGCACATGGTCGGAGCGTCGGTGACCGAGATGCTGGCCGAGCCGACGCTGGCGCGCACGCTGGGCGTCACGGCCCACCGGATCGCCCGCACGATCCACGCCCATCCGACGATGAACGAAGGCGTCATGGAAGCCGCCGAAGCGGCCCTGGGCGCGGCGATCCACCTGTAAAGGCCTCCGGCCATCCCCGGAAAAAACATGCGGCGGACCCCGAAGGGTTCGGTATTTGTAGGTAAAGAGAAGCGCAGGAAAGAGTAAATATCATGTTTACAGGT
>ENA-UEQR01001062-UEQR01001062.1-human-gut-metagenome-genome-assembly--contig:-NODE-1062-length-15999-cov-48.967592_pt1 | contig 15999 bp, 9 predicted proteins | sample MGYA00242944_ERZ507941 | MGnify/ENA primary metagenome ERZ507941 (study PRJEB26167, sample SAMN06115398) | human gut metagenome | host: Homo sapiens | place: China:Chongqing | collected 2016-06-23...
AAGGGCTTTTTCTGCTAATTGGGATGGCAATGGAAAGATGATTATTGGACTAAATATTTCTCAAGACAAGAATGTTGGATTATTTGGCTATATTGATGGAAGCACTATTAAAGGAGTATCTGTTTCGCAATCCACAATTATTGGTAAAGAAAAGATTGGTGGCATTGTTGGATATGCAAAGTCAAGCCGCATTTATAATTGCTCTAATGAAGTGGAACTAATATCGGGAAGCCATGTTGGTGGTATTGCAGGATGTATAGACGCTTCTAAAATATTTAACTGTTGTAATCGAGGTAAATTATCCGGTGATGATTGCGTGGGGGGAATAGTTGGTCGAAATGGAGAAGGTAGTGAAATTTGGAATAGTTATAATAAAGGCTCTATACGAGAGGTATGGTCTTCGTCGGGTGGTATTGTGGGATATAATTGTGGCGAAATTGTTAATTGTTATAATAGTGGAACCATTAAGCTTAGTAATCTTAATCCGCCTTTTTTGACAGTAGGTGGCATTGCTGGCTATAATCATACAGGAACTTATATTGTCTATTGTTATTATTTGAAACAGGCTCCAGTCAATATGGAAATCAATCTTGTTGGTGATTTGGATTGGGGAACATGTATAGACTGCTGTACATTTAATGGATCAGGGGAATTGAGTGAAACAATTTTGTGTGATGGGGGGCAATATGCTTCTATTTTAAAAGATGCTCTTAATTATTTCATCTATAATTATTGGCGTACCGATATGGCATGGCCTGACTTTGTCAGTGAGAAATAAATAAGAATGTTTTTTATTAAAAAAATTGAATCAAAATGAAGTTATTGAAGTTTATAGGAATGCTTTTGATAGCTATGATTATGTGTGTGAATTTTATAGCTTGTGGCGATGATGAAAACAGTGAAAAACTAGATTTATCTCTATTGGAAGGTACTTGGTATGTAACACATGAAGTATATTATGATTATGTTGATGGAAAGCTTGACAGAAGCAAGGCTTATACATATGCAGAAGAAAATGTGGCAAAAATACTGGAAGAAAATCCGTCAATTGAGGTTGTAATAGACCTTCACAGGGATGGGGTTCCGGATACTACAAGACTTGTAACTGAAGAAAATGGTGTAACAATGTCAAAGGTAATGTTTTTTAATGGAATAAGCTACAGCAAGGCAAAAGGAGATATAGGCTATCTTTACAATGCCAACAGGGATGACAATCTGGCAATGAGTCTTCAGATGTATCTTTTAGGAGAAGCGTATTATCCCGGGCTGTTACGGAATATTTATATTAATGCATATCGTTACTGTCTGCATATGAAGGGCAGGTCGATGCTTATAGAAGCAGGAGCACAGACTAATACAAGCACAGAGGTTAAAAATGCGATGATACCGGTGGCAGATATGCTTGACAGATTGTTGAGGGGTGAGAAGGCGTATACACAGTGACGCGAAGCGCATCTTGTTTTTACCTCACATTTTCCCTATAATGGGCGGTGGAGATATCCTGTCGCCCATTCCACCACACACGATAGTGTAAAATGGCATATGAAATTAATGTATGAATGGGGCAAAAACCTATTAAAGCTGCTAAAGGTGATGAAATAGTAGGTAAAGGAGGTAAAATATGAGTAACAACATTTTAGCAGATTTACAGCCACAAGCTGTCTTTAAATATTTTGAACAGATATGTGCAATTCCACATGGCTCAGGCAATGTGAAGCAGATAAGTGATTATCTGTGTGAATTTGCACGTGAGAGAAATCTGTGGTTTAAGCAGGACGAAAGTTATAATGTGATAATTAAAAAACCGGCAAGTAACTGCGAGAGCAAGGCGGCACCTGTTATTTTGCATGGACATATTGATATGGTTGCCGTCAAAACGAATGATAAGGTTAAAGATATGGAAAAAGAAGGTCTTGACCTTTATATAGATGATGGCTATGTCAAGGCTGACAGGACAACCTTAGGTGCAGATGATGGAATTGCAGTTGCGTATGCGCTTGCTATATTAGACAGCAAGGATATGTGTCATCCGCCGATTGAGGCTGTGTTTACGGTAGACGAGGAAATTGGAATGCTTGGCGCTGAGGCAATTAATACTGACTGTCTTGAAAGCAAAATTATGCTTAATATAGATTCTGAGGAGGAGGGAATATTCCTTTCAGGATGTGCAGGAGGAGCAACTTTAAAGGCTTCTTATCCATTGAAAAAATCGGACATCACAGGAACGCAGATGTCTATTAAAATTAATGGTCTTACAAGCGGACATTCTGGAACAGATATAATATGCCAGAGAGCTAATGCAAATATTCTGATGGGACGTCTTCTTTTTGCTGTTAAAGAATGTGTGAATATTGTAAGCATATCAGGTGGTGAAAAAGATAATTCTATAGCTCCATTTGCTGATGCGGTTATAATGACACAGGAAGCAGATAAGGTTGCAGAGCTTCTTAATAATACTGCAAATGTCTTGAAAGAGGAGTATTCGGTTACTGACCCACAGCTTACCATCAAGGTGAATTGTGAAGGTGAAGGCAGCACTTTGGCATGTGATGATGCGACAACACAGATGCTTATAAATGTGCTTAATTTTATACCTGATGGTGTTGTTAAGATGAGTAATGATATCAAGGGGCTGGTGCAGACTTCACTTAATCTGGGGATTACAGAGCTGGCTGAGAAAACATTTGCAGCAACCTACTTAATAAGGAGCAGTTCGCAGAGTGAAAAAGAATATCTTACTGATAAGGTTGGAAAAATGACTGAATATCTTGGTGGAACTTATGAACTTAAAGGTGTTTATCCAGCATGGAAATTTAAGAAGAATTCTGCAATCAGGGATATGTTGTGTGAATCTTATAATAGACTTTTTAATAAAGAGGCTTTGGTGGAAACAATGCATGCAGGTGTTGAATGCGGTATTATGGCTGCAAAGATTGATGACCTTGACTGTGTATCGTTTGGCCCTGATATAATTGATATCCATACTGTAAAAGAAAAATTGGATATTGCTTCGACACAAAGGACATGGGAGCTTATAACTGACGTTTTAAAACAGTTGGCATGAATAATTGAATAATACTATATATTGTGTTAGTCGTATCTGGTAAAATGAGCTGAAAAAAGCTTTTTTTATACCAGATACGACATTTTTTATACCAAATGCGACATAAACTCAACAGAACACGACAAAACATATAGAATACTATATATATTGTTGACAGAGATTTGTTATTGATATACTATATTACTTGTACAAAACATTTATTAAATTCCGTGCGCAGGGGGATAGGAAACATTTGAAAGGAAAAGGTATATGGAGTATAAGGAATTTGTGGAATATATTAAGATGAATGCAGGGTATATAGCTGGAGAAGGTGGTAATATTACTATTAATCATGTGATTAAGAATAATGGCTGTGAGATGGATGGGCTTGTTATTATGGAGAAGGGGAAAGACATCGCGCCAACTATATATCTGGACAGCTTTTATGAATTGTATACGAATGGTGAGAATATTAAGAACATAATACGACAGATAGAGGTTATATATGAACAGAATAAGAATAATGTTACATTTGATGTAAATATTCTTAAGCATTTTGACACTATAAAGGACAAGATTGTTTATAAGGTCGTCAATTACAGAAGTAATGAAAAACTGCTCGAACAGGTGCCTCATAAGAGAATACTTGACCTTGCTGTGGTGTTTTACTGTCTGCTTGATAATGAATATGGAAGAAGTGCAACAGCATTAATATATAATAACAATTTGAAAAACTGGAATGTAACTATTGATGATGTGTATAAAGCTGCTTTGAAGAATACACCGGATCTGCTTCACAGTAAGATTAGTTCAATGGCCGCACTTTTTGAAAAATGTGGTGTTAATGTGGATGGAGAGGAAGTTGATTTAAAAGATTATGTTCCGTCTGATATGTATGTGCTTACGAATGAAAGCAAACTGAATGGTGCAGCCTGCATATTATATGAGAATGTATTGTATGATTTTGCACAGAAGCTGGGAGCAGATCTGTATATACTGCCCTCATCAGTGCATGAGGTTATACTTCTTCCCAAACTTTCGATGTTTGAGAAAGATGAACTTGTTAATATGGTAAAGGAAGTTAATACAGAAGGGGTTGCTGCAGATGAAGTCCTTTCTGATCATGTATATGAATATAACAGAACAGAAAGATTGATAACTATGTAGGGACAGAATAATACAATAATGTACATGATGGGATTCGAACCCACGATCTTCCGCTCCGGAGGCGAACGCTTTATCCAGCTAAGCTACATGTACACAACATATAATAATTTATATGCTTATATACTATACATTATTAAATTAAAACCCGCAACAATTGAATTAATTTTTTTCTTTTGTTAGAATTAATACATCTGTATATTGATTTGAACTTATCAGCAATGAAGATAAGAATTGGAGGAAACATGTCAGAGCGTATTAATAAATATCTCAGTGCCCATGGAGTCTGTTCAAGACGTGAAGCTGACAGAATGATACAGGAAGGACGTATCACAATTGATGGAAGAATTGCAGTTATGGGTGAGATGGTAGAAGACACTACAATTATATGTGTTGATGGCAGAAAGATAGACAGCTGCACACCACCACAGGTAGTCATAGCTTTTAATAAACCTGTAGGAATTGTATGTACAACAACTGATAAACAGGGAAAGAATAACATAGTAGATTTTATTGGATATAAGGAACGCATATATCCTGTGGGCAGATTAGATAAAGAGTCCGATGGTCTTATACTGCTTACTAATGATGGCGACATGATGGACAGGCTGCTTCGTTCCGTTAATGGTCATGAGAAGGAATACATCGTTTCAGTAAATAAACCAATTAATAAAGAATTTATAAAGAGAATGTCAGGGGGAATATATCTTAAGGAACTCGACAGAACTACAAGAAAATGTGTTGTGGAAAAGATATCAGACAAGACATTCAGAATAATTCTTACACAGGGGCTTAACAGACAGATAAGAAGAATGTGTGCGGAATGTGGATATAGTGTAACTAAACTGACAAGAATAAGGATTATGAATGTGGAATTAGGGGATTTAAAGACTGGTGAGTACAGGGAACTTGACGGTAAAGAGTTTAATACACTTTATGAGCAGATATATAAGCAGATAGAAACAGTCAACATACAGGCTGATAATTAAGGAGCGGATTATGGATTTATTACAGGAATATTCAGAACTTAAGAAGACGATAGATTATCATATGGACAGATATTACAATCAGGACGAGCCGGAGATAAGCGATTATGAGTATGATAAGCTTATGATAAGGCTTAAAGAGATTGAGAAAGAACATCCGGAATGGGTGACATCTGATTCACCTTCACAGAAGATTGGTGGCACTGTAAAAAGAGAAGCCGGGGTTAAGGTCACACATAATGTACCTATGCTGTCTATTGAAGATGTGTTTTCAGAAGATGCAGTGTGTGCATGGATTGATAGGGTTCATGCCATGCATCCTGACTGCACATTTTCAGTAGAGACTAAGATTGACGGTTTAAGCATGAGCTTAAGATATGTAAAAGAAGCAGATGGGAAGCTGCATTTGCAGTTGGCAGAGACAAGAGGAGATGGTCTTATTGGTGAGGATGTGACAGCTAATGCAAGGGTAGTGGGGGATGTGTTACAGGTTATTGACCTTCCTTATGATTCACTAGAACTTCGTGGCGAAGTGTATATGAGCCATGAAGATTTTGAAAAATATAATGAAGAACAGGAAAGACTTGAGAAAAAAACAGCTGCTAATCCCAGAAATCTTGCGGCCGGAACATTAAGACAGCTTGATACTTCAATTACGAAGAAGCGAGGTCTTAAGATGTTTATCTTTAATGTACAGGACGGACCTGATGAGATTATGGAAAGCCACGGCAGGGGAATGGATATATTAAAGGCAGCAGGTGTACCGGTTGTATATCATAAGATATGTAAGACTAAGGAAGAGGTTGTCAGAGCAATTGACGAGATAGGAAGAATGAGAGAAGAACTTCCATATGACATTGACGGTGCTGTTGTAAAGATTGACCATATCGCATTCAGACAGGAGTTCCCTGCAAGTAATGACACAACCAAGTTGGAGAAATCAATCATTGCTATGTTTGGCAAGGAAGAGGAAGTCAGAGGTAAAATATCCAAATTAAGAGATGCCATTGTTGTTTTTGTTGACCTTATCAAGGCTGAACTCGGCAAAAATGAGCAGCGAAGCAAGTTCTTGGTTGATGCTGTCAAGCAGATGAGACAAGAGAATGATGTTTCCTCGAAGGCATTGCAAGACAAACTTGAAGTGATGAACAATTCACCTCAGAAGAAACTTGTCACCCATCGCTTCGAGCCTACATCAAAGTATGTTCTTCTTTTCATTGGAGGCTTGGTCCTATCTCTTGTTATCTCCATTTGGGGCAATCTCAATCAATGACGAGCGCATCAAGATTGGGAGGAGGCTGACTTGAAATATCGTGCTTTGAAGATGGTTCTTCCATCTAACGATCCAAATGTTCGATACATCGAAAAGAACTTTTCTGTATGCCCAAATAAAGAAGTTATTGAGAAAGTGAGAACTCATGTAAATATTTACGAGGACTCAATTCGCTATCATAACGAAATGATACAGATGGCAGCAATTAAAGATAGCATTGCTAATAGCCTATTTAAAGAGGTGAATGAAATTAAAAAAAAATTAATCAGAAATAATAGATAACGACCATCTGGTACAAGCGCATTCTTCGCTTCGATAAAGTAAAGACGAACGGTCTCCGTATCGTGTTTGATAGTGCAAGAACTTGTCCATGCATCAGCAACATAGCAGAATACTGACTTTTCATTAACTCTCAACTGTTCATTCGTGTCCGTAATGCCACTTGCTTGACATTGCGGACTCTTTTTCTTTTATGGTAGCTATGAAGAGGAAATTGATAATTATAGCAGTTTTGGTTATCTCACTTGTTGCATCTTATATCTTATGTGAAACGAAACAAAATGATGCCGATATTGATCCTGTTAAAGTCGAAGAATATACGGCAGACTTAGAAAACAGTGTTGACTTGGATTCCATTGCAGGAACATATTGCGGTGTATTGCCTCCTAATGTTGAAACAATACTCACGTTAAATGCTGATGGCACCTATCGTTTGAAGCAGAAATCTGCAAACGATTCGGATAGCTGCGAAGTGTTGAACGGAATCTTCAAAGTGCTTGACGGCAGTATTCTGATGCTTGAACATCCGTCAAGTGGTGACAATATATTTTATAAGGTGAAGAATGACAGCAGCATTATTCTGATAGACTCGTTTGGGAATGAACCAAGTGCGAAGAAAGCGAAATTGTATGTACTTAAGAGGATCTAAATATATATATAATAAAATCCGTGGATTTTATTTCCACGGATTTTATTGATTGTCGTAACTAATTAATACTTCACGTTATTTTCTGGATGGTCGGGATAGCTGATACCCGTCAGACGGTGGTAGTCTAGGTATAGGCAATCATCTTGCCTTTCTCCGCCATGTTCGCCGTCTGCTTGGTGAGCACGCTGCCGAGCGGGTCATAGGTAAAAGGAGGCGTCACGTTGCCCTCGGTGTCCGTCACCCTCACGAGACGTTGGATACCGTCGTACTCGAATGTGGTGGTAATCTCACCATCCGGGGCCACTATGCTGGATGAACTTTGTGAATTACCTATGTCACAATATGACTTGGCAAGAAACATGTCTTATTTGGTTTCATATATGAATTCTATTGTTTCATAGTGTTTCCTATATTCTTTTTTTAATTTTACGACCCTATTATTCTTATCATAAGTAAAGACACATGTATATGAAATAATGACGTCAGACATGTTTGGCTTATATGTATAACTATATTGAGTAATAAGACAATCCTTGACTATAATTTCAATACTTAACACATAGTCAACACTGGCATCAAGATATGTGTAATACTTATTGATATTTTGTATAGAAATCTTTTTTTGTTCCCCTATTGGCTTTGTAAATGACAAGATTTCGCTTGGGTCATAACTTGATAAAATATCAGCAATAACACATGCATCCTTATATATGACCTCGGGATATTTTAGCTTTATTCCATAATCTGTTAGGCTATTAGATTGATTTAAAAATATCTTTTGACGCGTTTTGTCATCTGTGGACAATTTAATCAATCTACCCTTTTTATTATATACCCCGATTTTTTTCCCGTGTAGAAATAAACTTCTCTCTAACTTATAACCATTACTTAAAATGTTTACAACAGTCTGTGATTTCAATTCCAAACTGTTTAGAATTGAAATCACAGAAAGTATTAATATCGCACAAAATCTCATTACTAATTTTTATTTAGTTCCTTTCCAAAAGATAGTTCTTCCGTATACTGCTGTTGATTGTAATCTTGTTTTTCCAGCATTCATATTACGTTTGCCGTCATTAAAATGCGTTGGAGCAATGCGAATTTGAGGTGCTTTAAACGATTTTCCAACATTTTTCTTCCATTTTGCATAATGCCCATCGGAGATTTTCCATCCCATAGTGTTCATATGAATTTCGAATCTACCTGTGCTTCTACGCATGTCATTTGAAGAAAATTGGGCTTGTTCTGCGCCATCCCACATTGTTGCCCCATAGCTGTAATCTGTGCCACCAAACAATGCATTAATTTCTGCCGCTATTGCTGTTCGCATGAGAGGTAATTCATTTCTTTGACTTTCACCTTTTTTACGAAAGTCTTTAGCTGGCTCAGAGTTTACACCATAAGCTTTGGAGTTTCTTTGATGTACACTTGCAATTGCATACATCTCTTTCATCATTTCATCACTTGGTTCGTCTTTTTTATTTCGAACGAGATATGCACTACTCTCCCCATAAACGGCAGATGCTTGTCGGACAAACTTATCGTAAGATATGTTTAACAATTTTGCATTTTTTGCATCATTAACTAACCCACTTTTGGACTTACTAACATTCTGAGCTGCAAAAACCTTATTATCGTTCTTTCCATCCGAACCTAACCAGATTCCCTTTTCATTAAAATAATCTCCCATCCCATCTGGATCGATTAAAATAAGGGGATTGTTATGACAAAATCCATATGTTGTAATGTTTGGATATTCTTCTTCCAAAGGATCCGTACTCATCCACATACTCAGCCTCGGTTCATAGTATCTCGCACCATAATAGTACATACCTGTCTCTTCATCAAATTCTTTTGCATTGAAGAGATAAGGCGTGTTCCATACATTGTTGCGTTCCTCTATGAATACCTCGCCGAAAGGCACATACTCGATGTGCTGCACGACCTCGCCGTCAAGATTGGTGATGTAACTACTGCTACCCAAGTGGTCTGGATGGTAGTAGAACTGCATCTTCTCGTATGTATCGCCTTCTTGGAAGTTGTTCTTCGCTGCTCGTGCCATAGCACGTGCCTGCGCAGCCTCCAAGCTGCCGTCATTGCAACAGAAGCCCTTGCCATCGACATAGTCGTTGTTGTCCTCGCCATTGTACGGCACTGCAAAGGTTGCATAATTATCCTTGATAACCTGCAACTGCTGAGTATATTTTCCCTTATAATCAACAGACAAGCCGTCAGTTTCGCTACCTGCATACTGGATGCGGCGTGGGTCAGAACCGTAAGAGTCAAAATCACCAATCTTGGAAACGACACGCTGACTACCAATGTAGATATGCTTGGTGTAGCGTCCGCCTTGGTTGGCAACGAGGTAAGGAGATACATACAATGAGAACTTGGCGGTGTTCGTGCGACCTCCAGCAAACTCGGAGTTTACATACACCTGGTCACTTTCGCCAGAAGTCTTCACCGTGCGCTCACCATCAGCATCGTACCAATAATTGGTTACAAAGCCATTGTCATCAGAAGCAAGAAGACGATTCTCCTCGTCCCACTTGAGCTTACGCTCTGCGGCTTTCTCGTCAGCAATACCGTCCTTCTTTGTGCGGCTTGTATTGACATAGACAAGATTACCATTGGCATCATACTCATAGGCATGGCTGTTGTTCACATTCTCGCTCTCCGAAGGCGTCTCCTCTGTGCGGTAGTTCACATCCTTCACATTGGCGAGTTGGAACTTCTTTCCTGTATCAGTTCCATAGGTGTACGACAAATCATAGCCAGCATTCAATGTGCCGTTGAACTGCACATTGTTCTGCGTGAGAATCTGACGCTTCGATGTGATACGGTGCATATTGTCGTAACCCATCGCAAGAGTATAACTTGCGGTCTTGTTGTCCGCACCAGTATAAGTGCCAGTTGCACTGACAAGACGGTAAAGAGCATCGTATGTATAGGTATGCGCCATCTGTCCGCCAGCCTTACCACTCTGAGGCACTGACGCACCGTTTACTACGCTGAGCACATTGCTCACCGCATCATAAGTGTAAGCGTTATCCATAATGGTGTTGCCACCACTGTTTACCGTGAGGTTCTGCAATCTGCGACGCTGTGGGTCGTAGGTGTAGAAGGTCTCAGCACCGTTGCAATACTTCAAGTATGTGCGCTGCTCAAACTTGTCATAGCCGATCTTGCTCACATAATCGTAGCCGTAAGACTTATAGCCATGCACCTTCTCAAGCTGACCGCCGAGGTTATAAGAATAGGTAATCTTCTCCTCGTCTGGATAAATCATCTCCAACAGACGGTTGTGGCTGTCATAAGTCCATTGCGTCACGTAGGTTGCTATCGCCTGGTTAGGCACAATCAGCGTGCGGCGGGTCTTTGTTACTTCACCCATCTTGCCATAGAAGTATTCAATGGCACCTGTTCCGTCCTCGCGGAGCATCAACCTACCGATACGGTTCTGAGAGGCGTTGCGACCACCGTAGTAATACTTCACGTTGTTCTCCGGATGATCTGGGTAGTTGATATCCGTCAGACGCTGATAGTCGTAATCGTAGGTGATGAACTTGCCTTCCTTGGCAAGGTTGGCAGTCTGCTTGGTCAGCACATTGCCGAGCGCATCATAAGTGAAACTTGTGATGCCGCTTGCAGGATGGTTCACCTCAGTACGGCGGTCACCCATGTCGTAAGTGGATGTGGTAACATTGCCCTCCGTGTCGGTGACACGAACAAGGCGCTGTATGCCGTCATACTCAAACGAGGTGGTAATCTCACCGTCAGGACCGCTCTTTTGGATGGTCTTCACCGTCTTGCCACTGCCATTGGTATGGGTAGCCTGCACGTTATGAAGTGCATCGGTTACGGTTGTAACGAGTGCATGACTGCCGTTATCTACCGTGTACTCTGTTGTTGTCACAGAATTGTCCGGCAAGGTAACGGAGGTTGCACGGTCGAGTACATCATAGACTGTGACGGTAGGAGATACGTTGTCGAACGACTTGTTGAATGCCAATTTCGAACCCATTCCTTCCGTTGTCGGATAGAACGCCTTTTCCACACGTCCGAAAGCGTCATATACGTTTCTGCCGCTGACAATCATCACGTTCTCATCCTTGGCAGAGCTTCCCTTAGCTGCACTCGTAATGACACCGTCCTTCTTTACCTGCACGGCTCTTCCGAAACCGTCAACGAACGTAACGGTCTCCAAGTCATCATTAGGGTGCTGGATGTCGTAGTGCTTGGTCACTGCGTATGCAGGAGCGGTAATGCCACTCTCACCAAAGGTAGCCAAAGGCTGATATTCAAAGGCGATGACATAAGGCACACCCGTAGCCAACTCATTTGGACCACGCACGCCAGTAATGCGACCGAGGGCGTCAACATCAGTCTCATAGTAGAAGTTGTTGAGGTCACGATGCTCCTTGGCAATGCCATAGCGATAGTCAAAATTGCCTTGCTCGCTGCGGTAGCCCCACGCATCGTCAATACGCTCAACATACATGTTCATCTCAGGCTCATAGCGGTACTTGTACCACATACGCTGTCCCTTGCCGTTGGCAGGGAGAGTCTTCTGGATGATGTTGCCGTAAGAGTCGTACTTGTAATCAGTAACTGCCGCACCGTCATTCAACTGCTGTGTAATCTGCGTGATGTGGTTGGCGTAGTTGGTATTATACTTCGCCGTCAAATGGTGATAGAGTGAGCCGTCACCGCCTGTAACAGTAACATCAACAGGAAGTCCGAAAATGTGCTTGGTGGCATTGTCCGTGTACTTGATGGCGGTCGCATAGTCGAACTTGCCGTTTCCGTCCTCGCCAAGGTTTCCCTTGTCGCTGTACTTGTAGGACTTCAACTCACCATGATAGCCATTGAGGTAGTACTCATTCCATGCCTCGGATGTAACCACACCGTTTGCCGCTCCCTCATACTGCAAGTTTGCCGTATAGCGGAGAGGTACGAATGCAGAGGCACGGTCGCTCCAAAGGTTCACGTCACGCTTTGCGAACGTGTACTTGTCACCGTCGGCAGTCAGATAGTAGCTGTCGTAACGGTTCTTTGTCTCGGTGTACTTGTTGCCGTTGGCATCCTCTACGGATGTGGCGGTAACATTGCCCTGCGTGTAGTAGTTGGCTACATCGTAGTTCTCAACAGCCTGTCTGTAAACAGAATTGCCATTCTCCGTGTCAAGGTTCTTGGTGATGACCTCACCGAAACCGAGGAACTCACGCTCATGGCGGTCACGCTTGCCGTCCTTGTACTCAAAGGCGGTAGTCATTACAGGTCCATCGTCATGGATACCATCATCAACGGTAAGGGCAGCCATTACCCACTTGCCACCAGGAAGTCCGTAGGTAGGAGTGGTATGCGCATAGTCGAGCGTGAAAGTACCGCCCAAGGAATTGGTGACAGACTTCAACATGTTTGTTCTGCCGATGGCAGAGCGTGTAACCTTCAACTCGCTTTCCTTCTCAGACTCAACGATGTCGAGATAACCGTCACCATCCACATCCTGCAAAGAGTATGTAGGGCGGTTGATGCTGTGAGAAGTGGAAGCACCAGGGTTGGTTGAAATCTTAACAACCAATAGCGGAATTGTTACAGTGAAGGCTGCATTTGCAGATTCTGATGTGGACGCAGCTTCACTCAAAGCATTAACGCCCTTCCAACTGATAGGCTTATCAAAGCCATTACCTGTGTTGAGTGCAACAATGATACCGTTATCGCTCTTCCATACTTTATCAGGAAGACCGTCAGAATTAATGTCGATAAGGTTGTATTCCTCTTCACTCTCAGATGTTACAATGTCTATACCTGCGGAGAAACTGCCAGAAGCAATATTTATGCAACCTCCAGCTCCAAAATTATAAGAAAGGCTCTTTCCTCCCTGAATACGGTCAAGCCCCCAATCAATAGGCTCTGTAAAGGCATAGCCAAGATTTAATCTTACCTTCTTATCGGAAAGAATCTTGTCAGGAAGACCATCACCATTGATGTCTATGAAAGCCTCGACAGATTCATCTGTATTCTTTGGCACACTACCTGATATAGATAATTGTGCCAACCAAGAGTTTTTAAGATTTTTCAGAGAAGCCTTGCTACTTGGAATCAAATTGGCAATATCAGATACAGATGATATAGGATTACCGCCATATCCCCATGCTTGTGAAGCATTGTCTGAGTTGTTCGAGCCGATGCCCTTGTAGATTTCGCCACTCAGTCCACCCAATGAATTGGTGTATTGGATAGTACCGCCAGCGATGATGTCAGGGAAGCCGTCACCATTCATGTCCATCATGGTGACCTCAGTCTTGGCGCTACCACTTGCATCGTTGTGCGTGATGCCAAGCGCGCCGCCTTGCACTACCGTGCTCTTGCTTGAAACTACTTGAGTTACTGCCGCAGCACCAGTACCTTGCAAATGTTCTCCTGCAAGTCCTGCCACCTCCGCATTGTTATCCAAAGGATTTGTAAGGAGTACGTCCTGTTCTGTCAATCGGGCTGTGCTTGCATCGGTTGCAGTAAGATAGATGTCCTGTCGCTGACCGACCCATTTGTCCATGGAAGTCTGGTCTGTACCCAATGGGGTGAATGCCATCGTGAGCGGATCAACCTTATCATCCTCGTTCTCCGGCAATTTCAGCAATGACTCATCAATAGGCTTGGCATATCTGCCCTCTGCCGCATTATAGACAAAGCCACCCCAACCACGGTAGAGCATACCGAAGCCATTGTTATCGCTTTCCGCATAGAATCCAGCAGGAATATTTTCTGTTACAAGTCCCGCTGCATCTTTCAGAATGGAGACAGACGCAGAGGTCAAAGCTCCGTCAGAAATGGTTGAAGAATAGCTGTATTCAAACCAAATCTCCTTTCCGTCTAAGTTTGAAAGGCGTAGGGTATCGCTCTGCAAGATACCGTTCTGTATCTTGAATGTCTTTTTGCCGACAAGAACATCAACAGTCTTTGCAGTCAATGTCACCTCACCATTGAGGGCATTGTCAGAAAGTGCGAGTACTGGAGATACAACCAAAGCTGTGTCTGAAGCAGTGGTTAGATACGGCTTGCCCTCCTTCAAGGCATTTGCGAATGTCTTGTAATGTGCAGGAACTGCCATGATCTGCTCAACATTGGCGGAATCCCTGTAAGTTACGGACGCTTGCCAACCTATATTCTTCCAATCAACATTTGAGGTTGATGAAATCTCAAAGCTGAAGTTGGTCAGTTTCTCGGCATTGTCCAAGCTGACGTTCAGGGAGTCGCCATCGAAAGTCTCGTTTGCTCTCAATGTACGTGCAAAGACGGTCTTCTCGATATAGTTCGGATTGTCATTGCCCTTACTGTCCTTCTTGTCGTTGCTTCCAATGATGCAAAGGACAACATCGTCGGTTGTTACAGGTTTATGGAATATGCTGTGGACTTCCACGCTTGCGCCATTCTCAACATTGGCAGAGGTGTTCACATCGTAAATGGCACCATCCTCTGGCTTGTACTTCGTTGAAGAAAGACCGTTAGGCAAAGTCATTGCCTCGCCAACGTATGTAATGGTTGGTGACCAGTTGACATTGTCGAATGAGCCGTTGCTTGTTTCCTCAGAGCCAGACTGCACACGGAAATAGATCCTTTCACCACGCTTGACCGCAACGGAAGATACGGCTGCGCTATATGAACTGTTGTCGCCCTTGGCTATCGTCTTGTTCCAAAGCTCGTTGCCTCCCTTTTGGATGGCAACTCTTACGCCGTCAGCCTTCCGATACTCATCCGCATCGTAGTCATCTGTTGGCGCAATGAGGCTTACTTGACCACCAACGCTTACAGTTCCGTCCTTAGGAGCCTGCCATACACGCACGATGTCCTCCATTGGCGAGTTCTTGATGGCTTCCGCCTGCTCGTCCTCGCTAACTTCCATGACGGATGTGTCAACCTTGCCACCATAGATGATAGGGCTTGGGGTATCGGCACTGCTCAAAGTGAATGTAGGCACGGCATTGCCTGCCTTGTCAAACTCCAAGTGATTGAAATATACCTTTCCGTTTGAAACGAGGTCAACAAGACCATCACCATTGATGTCGCTGAAATATTGTGTGGTCTTTGTTTTGGTCGTGGATTTATTTGTTCCAACAACGGCAGTTAAAGAATTCCAACCGACAACGGCGTTCGCACCAAAAGAGTTTGTTGAACTTTTGGATGTCGAGAAACTACTAATACCTTTTACTTTAATAGGTTCACCATATACAACCTCTCCATTGTCTGTCTTAATCTGTGGTCGGTAATATACCGTACCGCCAGACTTATACACCTTGTCTGGAAGTCCGTCACCGTTCAAGTCAACAAGTGCAGACAATCCCTTACTTGTATCGCTTGAATAACTATATGAACCACCAGCAGTATTACTTTTCCAACCACTTTCATCATTTACACCCACACCAGCATAGAACGAACCGCTAACAGAAGAACTTGTCGTTCCGCCAAGTGCAGTTGGCTTGTCGCTGAAACGCTTGCTGACAGTCTTTAAAGGATTGACGAAACCTGCGTCAAGTCCGTCATCGTGCGTGTTCCATTTCTCGGAATCGTCCTTGAACGGAACATATCCCTTTTCAGCCTGCAC
>ENA-UEQR01001072-UEQR01001072.1-human-gut-metagenome-genome-assembly--contig:-NODE-1072-length-15944-cov-8.163106_pt1 | contig 15944 bp, 10 predicted proteins | sample MGYA00242944_ERZ507941 | MGnify/ENA primary metagenome ERZ507941 (study PRJEB26167, sample SAMN06115398) | human gut metagenome | host: Homo sapiens | place: China:Chongqing | collected 2016-06-23...
AAGCAAGCCCGAAGTCCCATTTTAGAGGGCTTCGGGCGGAATATTTATGCCCTTTTGAGTTTTAGCGGACAGCAATAATTATGGATGGACTTTTTCTCCCGAAATTACTTATCTACTCCGTTTTATTCCTTTGTTGAGGGGGGGATATGCGCTGGCGATTGTGGTCGGCTGGCTGACGTACAATAAGGCTTCGAGCCTGTTCGTTTCTTATCTGACGATGTTGCTGGCTACTGTTTATTTCTCCAGTCTTGCTTTCTTTGTGCTTGAGCATAAAGTAAATCCGCTTGTCCATAGTTATGGGGATGCATTGTGGTGGGCATTTATGGATGTAACTACTGTCGGGTCGAATATAATAGCGGTAACGGTGACCGGTAGAGTGTTGTCCGTACTGTTGGCAGCGTTAGGAATGATGATGTTTCCTATCTTTACAGTGTATATCACGAATCTTATTCAGCAGTCCAACAAGCGGAAGAAGCAATATTATGCAGAAGAGGAGGAAGAAAAGGAGAAGGCTGTCGGACAAGAAACTCCGGCGTAATCCGTACAAGAGGCAAAAACATAATGCTTTTATAAAAGATAATATCCTTCATATTGAAGTATAACCGGGAAGAAGAAAAAAGGTTACTATCTGCAGACAGTAACCTTTCATCTTTTTCATAGAGAGAGTCGTTAATCAACTATAGTGATACGATTGTTACCAAATACATTCAATCTTAGTTTGTTCATGATGTATTCGATAGCCAACTGAGCTTTTACAGAGTTACCCGATCCGTCCAAAGGAGGAGCGAATGCAGCGATACCGAATTGTCCGGGTAATACGCCCATTACCCCACCACCTACACCTGTTTTTGCAGGGATTCCGGAAGTGTACATCCAGTCACCGGTATGTTCGTAGAAACCTACTGCAGCAATCATGGCTGTGATTTTAGGAGCAAGGCTAGCATCGAAAACTTCCTTTTTAGTCACTGGGTTCACACCACCATTGGCAATTGTCCCGGCAGCAACAGAAAGCTGTAATGCAGTAACTCCTAATGAACATTGGCGGGTATAGAGGTCTAACGACATATCTGGATCATCGTAGATACGGTTGTAGTTTTTCAACAACCAGGCAATAGAACGGTTATTGAAGTTCGTATCCGATTCGGATTTATATAATTCATCAATCAGCTGAGGAGCGCTGCCGCACAAATCGGTTACGTTTCCAACGATAGCATCCCATTTCTTGGCAGAGTCACCGATAGGCTTCACCATACTGCAAGCAGAAATAGCACCGGCGTTTACTAATGGAGTAGACGGATGGTCGTTCTCCAGTAAGATAGCGATGATTGAGTTGAAAGGCAAGCCGGTTGCATCAGCTCCGATCTTGTCCAGAATTTCCTTGGCGCCATATTGACGTAATGCAAGGATAGCGGTATGTACTTTCGATACGGATTCTATTCCGAAGCGGTAATCAGTATCTCCCACATGGATAGTCTGCCCGTTGAGCAGGCAGACACTAATTCCGAAGAGATCTTTATTGACATTTGCCAAGTAAGGAATATAGTCGGCATTCTTGCCTCCTGTATTGGTTTTTACCTGGTCGTATGCCTCCTGTACCACTTCTTTCAATTGAGCGAGTGTTACTTTTTTATCCATAGATCTTTTTTATTTTTTTACGGTTTTACGACGACCACCATGGTTGAACATCTTAGCTTCTACCGGAAGATTCTTTTCTTGAGCCATACGGGTAGGAGTAGGATATTCCAGTTTTTCCAGTTCAGTGATGGCGTTGTTGATGTCGCCCAGTAGCATATCTGCCATATCGCGGCTGAATCCCTGACGGACAACGACACGCATCACTACATAATCTTCCAGTTTGGAAGGCAAGGTGTAAGCAGGAACCATCCAACCGTGTTGAGACAGTTTGTCTTGCAAATCGTACAAAGTCCATTTGGCGTTCTTTGCATATTCCGGTTTCAGATACCAGATGAATAATGGGTTCACAACATCATTAGAGTAGTTGACAAACGGAACCATCTTGGCTATTTCGCTGTGGATATATTTAGCAATTTGCAGGGAGTTGTACTGTACTTCTTTGTATCCCTGGAATCCTAAACGGATGAATTGATAATATTGTCCCAGGATTTGTGCAGCCGGACGAGAGAAGTTCAAACCTACCTGTGTAATGTTGGCACCCAGATAATTTACGCTGAATGACATTTCTTCGGGCAGATATTCTTTGCCTTTCCAGCAAACCCATCCGAGTCCCGGATATACCAAACCAAACTTATGGCCGGATACGCTGATAGAAAGTACCCATTTCAAACGGAAGTCCCATTTCTTTTCCGGATACAGGAACGGAAGGATGAAACCACCACTGGCGGCATCTACGTGGATAGGAATGTCATAACCGGTCTTGGCATTGTAAGCATCCAGTGCTTTGTCCAATGCTTCGACGTCATCATTCAGTCCAGTCCATGTAACACCTTGGATAGGCACGATACAGATGGTGTTTTCATCACACATTTTCAAAGCTTCTTCGGGGTCAAGAGTGGTTTTTTCAAGCGTCAAAGGCACTTCACGCATTTCAATCTGCCACAACTGTGCAAACTTTTCCCAAACAACCTGGAAACCTGTAGAAATAACAAAGTTTGGTTTATCAAACGGTTTGCCCTGTGCTTGTCTTTTCTTGCGCCAACGCAACCAGGCAGCTACACCACCCAACATACATGCTTCTGAAGAACCGATAGCCAAAGCACCGGTTTTCCAGGTATCTTTTTCAGGAGAGTTCCACAAGTTGGCAACGATGTTGATACATTTACCGTTCATCACTGCGATACGCGGATATTCTGTTTCATCAATGTAGTTGATGTTAATGGCCTCATTCATCAGCTTAGTGGCGTATTCATCCATATAAGTAGTCACGAAAGTAGCCAGATTCAAACGTGGTTGGGTTTGAGCAAATGTTTCATCTTTCACCATTTGATAGGCGACTTCAGGAGTAGTAGGTCCATCAGGTATTTTCTCTACCGGAGAGGGTTGTAACATTCTGTCTGAACCAAATACATCGGTTTTTGCATCACCTTTTCTGAAATTTAAATCTTCCATACTAATTTGTTTTTTTAAAGGTTTAGGGCGATGGGGATTTTCCCCGTCGAATTTCCCACAACAACAGCAGATAGTTTTGAAAGTTTCCGGGTTTTACATTATTTGGCGTTTATTAAGGAGGAGGACGTCCTTATTGAAACGGGCCTATTCACCACGGAGGACGCAGAGGACACAAAGGTGAATCTTGGTCATTTCTGTACTGAAATGAGCTAAATGATAATTTTGCGGAGTGCCCTGAAAGGGCTTAATTATATAGCGTAGGGCAACGCCCTACGTAAAAGCGACAATCTGAATTTGCGCCCTGAAAGGGCATAATTGTATATGGTTCCGCCCTTTCAGGGCTTGTGGCTGGTGTGTTTTTTTCGTAGGGCGTTGCCCTACGCTATATAATTAAGCCCTTTCAGGGCATCCCAATAAATATATAATTGTAAGGCTTTCAGCCTAACCGATAAATTCTCATTTAACTGCAAAATTCCCATTTTAACCGATAAATTCCCATTTAACGAATGAAATATATAAATAAAGAATTATGAATAAAAGACCATTTATCATCTTATCAGCTTTTCTGTTGCTATTTTCCTTGATAGAAAAAGGGCAGGCTACAGAAACTTACCGTCCCGAGACATCGGTTGCCGGATTCATCCAGCTTCCCGGTAGCGGGCGACAAGTCTATAATTTCAATCCGGGATGGCGCTTTTTCAGAGGCGATGTCCGGGGAGCAGAAGCGGTAAACTTCGATGACCGTTCCTGGAATGTCGTTTCCACCCCTCATACCGTAGAGTTGATGCCGGCCGAAGGAAGCGGATGCCGCAATTATCAGGGACCGGCCTGGTACCGTAAACACTTTGTCCTCCCCGCTGAAACAAAAGGGCAACGGGTGGTGCTTCATTTTGAAGCAGCTATGGGCAAACAGATTCTTTATCTGAATGGTAAACGCATTCAGGAACATCTGGGAGGTTATCTGCCTTTTACTTTAGACTTGACCGCCAATGGCGTACAAGCCGGAGACTCCTGTCTGCTCGCTGTTTTCACGGACAACAGTGATGACAAATCCTATCCTCCCGGAAAACGTCAATATACATTAGACTTTGCTTATCATGGTGGCATTTATCGTGATGTATGGATGATTGCCAAATCTCCGGTAGCTATTACTGACGCTATTGATTCACAAATCGTTGGCGGTGGAGGTGTATTCGTTCATTTTGATAAGATCAGTGACAAGAGTGCGCAGGTATATGTAAACACCGAAGTTCAGAATGACGACACCCGTTCCGAGTCAGTCACTGTAGAAACGACTTTGACAGATGCGGATGGAAAAGTAATCAAGCGTAGTTCAGGAAAACTTTCTTTAAAGCCGGGAGAGAAGAAATCCATCCGTCAACAGATGGAAGTAAAGAATCCTACTCTTTGGTCACCGGATACACCTTATTTATATAGGGTACAATCACGTATTAAAAAAGGAAATAAATCCATTGACGGAGGCATTACCCGTGTCGGTATTCGTCTGGCAGAATTCCGTGGTAAAGACGGATTCTGGCTGAATGGCAAACCTTTCGGACAACTGGTAGGAGCCAATCGCCATCAGGATTTTGCATACGTAGGCAATGCTTTGCCGAACTCACAGCAATGGCGTGACGCCAAACGTCTGCGTGATGTCGGATGCACCATTATTAGGGTAGCCCATTATCCCCAAGACCCTGCCTTTATGGATGCCTGTGACGAGCTCGGTCTGTTCGTGATTGTCGCTACTCCGGGATGGCAGTACTGGAACAAAGACCCGAAATTCGGAGAGTTGGTTCATCAGAATACCCGCGAAATGATTCGTCGTGACCGTAATCACCCTTCTGTATTGATGTGGGAACCCATCTTGAATGAAACCCGCTATCCGCTCGATTTTGCCTTGAAAGCTCTTGAGATTACCAAAGAAGAATATCCCTATCCGGGACGTCCAGTAGCGGCTGCCGATGTCCATTCGGCCGGAGTGAAAGAGCATTATGACGTTGTTTATGGCTGGCCGGGTGATGATGAAAAAGAAGACAAGCCAAAGCAATGTATCTTTACCCGTGAATTCGGGGAGAATGTAGACGACTGGTATGCTCACAACAATAATAACCGTGCCAGCCGCAGTTGGGGAGAACGCCCGTTACTGGTACAGGCTATGTCCTTGGCAAAGAGCTATGACGAGATGTACCGCACGACCGGTTTGTTTATCGGTGGCGCTCAATGGCATCCGTTCGATCATCAGCGTGGTTACCATCCGGATCCTTATTGGGGCGGTATTTATGATGCTTTCCGTCAGAAGAAATATGCGTATGAAGTATTTCGCAGCCAGTCGCCGGCCAGCCTTCAACACCCATTGGCAGAATGTGGCCCGATGATATTCATTGCTCATGAAATGTCGCAGTTCTCCGATAAGGACGTAGTTGTATTCACAAACTGTGATTCAGTCCGTCTTTCTATTTATGATGGAACGAAAACCTGGACGAAACCGGTGGTTCATGCCAAAGGGCACATGCCGAATGCTCCCGTTATATTCGAGAATGTCTGGGACTTTTGGGAAGCACGCGGATATAGCTATACTCAAAAAAACTGGCAAAAAGTGAACATGGTTGCCGAAGGAATCATCAATGGAAAAGTGGTATGCACTCAAAAGAAAATGCCTTCCCGACGTTCCACCAAACTACGTCTTTATGTAGATACTCAAAAAGTGAACCTGATAGCTGATGGCTCCGACTTTATCGTCGTAGTTGCTGAAGTAACCGATGATAGTGGAAATGTGCGCCGTCTGGCAAAAGAGAATATCGTTTTCACGGTAGAAGGTGAAGGAGAAATCATCGGAGATGCTACTATTGGCGCCAATCCCCGTGCGGTGGAGTTCGGCTCCGCTCCGGTATTGATTCGTTCTACCCGGAAAGCCGGAAAAATAAAGGTGAAAGCCCGCGTACAGTTTGAGGGCACTCAAGCTCCGACAGCTACTGAAATTGAACTGGAAAGCGTTCCTGCAGAACTTCCTTTCTGCTATGAGGAACAGACTTATGAAATACAAAGGACAACACCGTCCACTCTCAATGTAAACCCGGGCAAAGAATCATCTGAAGGAAAAGTGCAACTGACAGAGGAAGAACGCCAACGGGTGTTAGATGAAGTAGAACGTCAACAGACTGAATTTGGAACTGAAAAATAGTACGATAAAAGTGATTAGCAGGTTAGTGATTAGTGATTAGCGGGGTGACCTGCCAACTTGTTTTTTATATGTTACTAAAGCACTATTCAAAAAAAAAGACTATCTTTGAGTACGTTTAATTCCAATTATAGCCATCAATGAAAAAACGGAATATTCTAATACTATTACTATCCATGATAGGCATGTATGCTTTTGCCTATCCAAATATGATTGTAGAACACTACACGGCTGAACGTGGTTTGCCTAATAATATCGTAAACTGTACATTAAAAGGACAAGACGGATTTATCTGGTTTGGTACCTGGTATGGACTATGCAGCTTTGACGGAAGTAAATTCCGTTCCTACGATAACCATGACGGCTTTTATTCCACAGATATTCCGCCGCGTAAAATTCAGCGTATCGTAGAAGATAAGAATGGTTTTCTGTGGATTAAGACTATCGACCGTAAACTCTATCTGTTCGATAAACGGCATGAGAGCTTTCATGCCGTCTACGACGATGTGAAAGAATATTCCGAGAACATTCAGATTATCAAGATTCAGACGACCGAAGAGGGCGACGTATTGTTGCTGACAAAAGATAAAAGTCTTTTGCGTGCGTACACCGACAAGGAAGGTAAAATAACGATGAAACAATTGCATGATTCGCGTCCTAACGTGAACGTGTACGACATGCGTCTGAAACACAACATATTCTGCGAAACAGCCGAGTTTATCAATTGGATCGGTATGGATTATCAGATTCTGTCCCTACGGAAAGGGGAAGCGCTGAAAGACAAACCTGCCGACTTTATACAGAAAAAGGTATCTGCTAACCCGGATCAGTTTACTTGTGCCTCCTATAATTCTAAATTCTTATGGTTGGGAGACAAGAAAGGGCATATTTATAGCATTGATCCGCAAAACGGAGTTGTCAACCGTTACGAGATACCGGAAATTAAACAGCCGGTTTCTAATTTGCTGGTAACGGAATCCGGTCTGATGTACATTACCACTAACGAAGGAGCATACGAGTATAATATCGGCTACAAGCAGTTGACCAAGCTCCCCTTTACCATCCCCGAAAAGGACAATGGAATTATATTCTATGATAAATATGATAAGGTATGGTTTCAGGAGGGTAACCAGGCATTGACCTATTATGATCCCCTGAACAGGAGCCATCACCGCTTTACATTCCCCAATCAGAACGCAATCGGCAATTTTGAAATGCAGGATGCCGGCGAACAGGGCATGTTCTTTATGACTCCGGGAGGAGAAATTCTTCTATTCGACAGGGAGAAACTGGAAATGACCCGTATCAACCAATTGAAGCCTTTCTCCGACGATCTTCCCAATCAGCTTTTCTTCCATCTTCTGCTGGATAAAGATGGCATCCTTTGGCTGGCATCTACAAGCAGCGGAGTATACCGGCTTAATTTCCCCAAGAAGCAATTCCAACTGCTGACAGAAGTTTCTCCATCTCCGTTGTTGCCGTATAGATAAACTTCTTGGAATCAGGGACTACGTGCTCTCTTCCAGGCGCAAAATGGGGATATTTGGGTAGGAACCCGCTGGCAAGCTCTGTATCGCCTGGATCGTAACGGACAAGTGAAACAAATCTTCTCGGATAAGAACTATCTGTTAGGAGCCGTATATCATATTATGGAAGACAAAGACGGTAATCTTTGGTTTTCCACCAAGGGAAACGGGCTTGTCAAAGCCGAACCGGACATGAATTCACCGCACGGGTTGCGTTTTACCCGTTATATCAATGACCCCAAGAATCCGAATTCTATCAGTAACAACGATGTGTACTTTACCTATCAGGACAGCCAGGGGCGCATTTGGGTAGGATTACTGGGAGGAGGTCTGAATCTAATTTCCGAAGAGAACGGAGCAATTACCTTTATACATAAATACAATGGCCTGAAACAATATCCTGCATACGGTCTTTATATGGAGGTACGTACCATGACGGAAGATGAAGACGGACGTATTTGGGTAGGAACAATGGATGGCCTGATGTCTTTCGACGGACATTTCACTACCCCCGAACAGATCCAGTTTGAAACGTACCGCCAGGTCAGCGAAAATTCAAACGTAGCGGATAACGATATTTATGTACTCTACAAAGATACTGATTCGCAAATCTGGGTAAGTGTATTCGGAGGCGGTTTGAATAAATTAGTCCGCTATGATAAAGAAAAGCGTGAACCGATCTTCAAATCATACGGCATACGCGAAGGAATGAATAACGATGTAGTCAAATCCATCGTAGAAGATAAAAACGGTAACTTGTGGTTTACAACGGAAATTGGCTTGTCTTGCTTCAATAAAGCTACCGAACAGTTTCGTAACTACGACAAATACGACGGTTTCCTGAACGTAGAACTGGAAGAGGGTAGTGCCCTCCGTACCTTGAATGGAGATTTGTGGATTGGTACCCGGCAGGGAATCCTGACATTCTCTCCCGACAAACTGGAAACATTGCATACGAACTACGATACACGTATTGTTGACTTTAAAGTTTCCAACCGCGATCTGCGTAGTTTCCGCGAATGTCCGATTCTGAAAGAATCCATCACATACGCCAAAGCAATCGAACTGAACTACAATCAATCCATGTTCACGATTGAATTTGCCGCATTGAATTTCTATAATCAGAACCGGGTATCTTACCGATATATACTCGAAGGATATGAAAAAGAATGGCATTATAACGGAAAGAACCGTATCGCTTCTTATACCAACGTACCTCCCGGAGACTATACATTCCGTGTAGAAACCGTAGATGAAGCCAATCCGGAGCTGGTTTCCAACTGTACATTGGCTATTACTATCCTTCCGCCGTGGTGGTTGAGCTGGTGGGCAACCCTTATATATGTAATTCTAGGTTTGGCAGCTCTCTATTTCAGCCTGCGCCTGGCTTTCTTCATGCTCAAAATGAAGAATGATATTTATATTGAGCAGAAGGTATCAGAGATGAAAATCAAGTTCTTTACCAATATCTCCCATGAATTGCGCACTCCTTTGACATTGATAAAAGGTCCGATACAGGAACTAAGAGAACGCGAAAAGCTCTCTCCGAAAGGATTGCAATATGTGGATCTGATGGAGAAGAACACCAATCAAATGCTGCAATTAGTGAATCAGATCCTTGATTTCCGGAAGATTCAGAACGGCAAGATGCGTTTGCATGTGTCATTAATTGATTTTAATGAGATGATAGCTTCTTTCCAGAAAGAATTCCGGGTACTTTCCGAAGAAAACGAGATCAGTTTTACTTTCCAGTTGCCGGATGAACCGATTATGGTATGGGCGGACAAGGAAAAAATGAGCATTGTTATCCGCAACATCATATCCAACGCATTCAAATTCACTCATTCCGGAGGAAGTATTTATATAACTACCGGATTGACAGACGACGGTAAACGTTGTTACGTACGGGTGGAAGATAACGGAGTAGGTATTCCACAAAATAAACTGACCGAGATTTTCGAACGCTTCTCGCAAGGAGAGAACGCGAAAAACTCCTATTATCAGGGCACTGGTATCGGATTGGCACTTTCAAAAGAGATCGTCAATCTGCATCACGGACAGATTCGTGCCGAAAGTCCCGAGGGACAAGGAGCGGTGTTTATTGTGGAACTCCTGATGGATAAGGAACATTACCGTCCGTCAGAAGTAGACTTCTATGTGGGAGATACGGAGACAGCCCCTGTTTCGGTAGAACAAGATCCTGTTGCAAATGCCATATCCGAAGACGGTACGGAAGAGGAACCGGAAATCGACGCTTCATTACCGACCCTTCTGTTGGTGGAAGATAACAAAGACCTTTGCCAGTTGATAAAGCTTCAGCTGGAAGACAAATTCAATATCCATATTGCCAATAACGGAGTGGAAGGTTTGAAGAAAGTACATCTGTATCATCCGGATATTGTGGTGACCGATCAGATGATGCCCGAAATGGATGGGCTTGAAATGTTGCAATCCATCCGCAAAGATTTCCAAATCAGTCATATCCCTGTCATTATCCTGACAGCGAAGAATGATGAAGGCGCCAAGACCAAAGCGATCACTTTAGGGGCGAACGCCTACATCACCAAACCTTTCAGTAAGGAATATCTGTTGGCACGTATCGACCAGTTGCTTGCCGAACGGAAACTGTTCCGTGAACGAATCCGTCAGCAAATGGAAAACCAGACGACGACCGAAGAAGACAGCTACGAACAATTTTTGGTAAAGAAAGACGTACAGTTCCTCGAAAAGATACATCAGGTCATTGAAGAAAATATGGATGACAGTGACTTTAACATTGACACCATAGCATCCGGTATCGGATTGAGCCGTTCGGCATTCTTCAAGAAACTGAAGAGTCTTACCGGCCTGGCACCCGTCGACCTGGTAAAAGAGATTCGTTTGAATAAATCTATCGAACTGATTAAAAATACGGATTTAAGTGTTTCCGAAATTGCTTTTGCTGTCGGATTCAAGGACTCGGGATATTATAGCAAGTGTTTCCGGAAAAAATATAATCAGTCCCCTCGCGAATATATGAATGAATGGCGGAAAGGAGAGAGATAACCGATTACAAAATGCTTTCTTAATCGTCCTTTTAGAAACCTAATTAAGATTCGAAAGAATGAACAACATTAAGAAAGTATTATCAGCGTGGATGCTGGTTGCCTGTGTACTACCTGTGGCAGCCCAGTATCCTGTAATTCCGGACTCGGTAAAAGCAAGAGGAGCAAAACAAGAAGCGGAGTTTGAACGGAAATCGGATGCGGCATGGGAAAAAGCTTTGCCGACAGTGTTAGAAGAAGCAAAGAAAGGTCGTCCCTATAAGCCTTGGGCCTCCAAACCCGAAGATTTGATAAAAAGTAATATCCCGGCTTTCCCCGGTGCGGAAGGCGGAGGTATGTATACTCCCGGTGGTCGTGGAGGGAAAGTGATCGTAGTCACTTCGCTGGAAGATTCCGGCCCCGGAACATTACGCGAAGCCTGCGAAACGGGAGGTGCACGTATTATTGTATTCAATGTAGCGGGAGTGATTCGTTTGAAAAGCCCGATTAGCGTACGTGCCCCTTATGTAACGATTGCCGGACAAACAGCTCCCGGAGATGGTATCTGCGTCACCGGACAATCTTTCCTGATCGATACACACGATGTCGTGATTCGTCACATGCGCTTCCGCCGCGGTGCGCAGGACGTAGCTTTCCGTGATGATGCAGTAGGAGGGAATGCGGTTGGAAATATCATGATTGACCATTGCTCCGCCAGTTGGGGATTGGATGAAAACATGTCTATCTACCGTCATGTATACAACAGAGGGGCAAACGGACACGGGCTGAAACTTCCGACGGTAAACATTACCATCCAGAATTCTATTTTCTCTGAAGCATTGGATACCTACAATCATGCTTTCGGTGCAACCATCGGTGGGCATAACAGTATGTTCTGCCGTAATCTCTTTGCTTCCAACATCAGCCGGAACAGTTCGGTAGGTATGGACGGCGACTTTAACTTCGTCAATAATGTTGTTTTCAACTGGTGGAACCGTTCCGTAGACGGAGGCGATCACAACAGTTTCTACAATATGATAAACAACTATTTCAAACCCGGTCCGATCACTCCGATAGGTAAACCGATTTCTTATCGTATTCTCAAACCGGAAGCGGGACGTGACAAAAACAGACCGCTTTCATTCGGAAAAGCATACGTAAATGGAAATATTATCCATGGCAATGCCAAAGTTACAAAAGATAATTGGGACGGAGGCGTACAACTTAAAGAAGAGGTGGACGCCGCAAAGTTTCTGCCGCTAATTAAATCGGACGAGGCTTTTAAAATGCCACCGGTAACTGTAATGGATACCAAAAAAGCTTATACCTTTGTATTAGATAATGTAGGAGCTAATTTTCCGAAACGTGACGCAGTAGATGCACGTGTCATTAAAACCGTACAAACAGGAAAGGCCATTTATGCGAAAGATGCACCGGAGTTTGTCTCTCCTTACGTGAAGAGACGGTTACCGGCTGATTCTTACAAGCAAGGTATCATCACAGATATTCGTCAGGTAGGCGGCCTGCCCGAATATAAAGGTGAAGCGGTAGTAGACTCGGACGGCGACGGTATGCCGGATGCTTGGGAAATTGCCAACGGATTGAATCCGAACGACCCGGCTGACGCAAACATGGACTGCAACGGTGACGGATATACCAATATTGAAAAATACATCAATGGTATAGACACCAGAAAGAAAGTGGACTGGACAGACTTGAAGAACAATTACGATACATTGTCTAAACGGAAAAGTCTGTTGTAACCGGATGAAAAGAGATTAAAGTTTATTGTAATGAATATACAAGTAAGAACGATCCTTTTAGGATTATTGAGCATTGGGTTTGTGCAAAGTTATGCGCAAACCTTTGCTTTACAGGTTAAGAATGACCAGATCACTTACCTGAATGATGATCGGGGAAACCGGATTCTCGATTTCTCTACATGCGGATATAAATCTTCCGAACAGGATATTCCTTCTGTCCGCAATGTGGTGTTTGTACCCTGGAAAGCCGGAGATAATACTGCGCGTATTCAACGTGCCATTGATTATGTAGCTTCGCTGACTCCTGACGCTTCCGGTTTTCGGGGAGCCGTATTACTCGATCAGGGAGAATTTTCCCTGTCCGGCAGTATTCGTATCTCCGCATCCGGAATTGTATTGCGGGGTACGGATAAAGAAAAAACAATACTGCTGAAAAAGGGCGTGGACAGAGGTGCGCTTATCTACATGGAAGGAGTGGACGACCTGAATGTGCAAGACACATTGAAGGTGCTTTCCCACTATGTTCCGGTAAACGCGAGAACATTGGAAGTCGCTTCGGGTGTTTCTCTGAAAAAAGGAGACCGTGTCATGGTTACCCGTCCTTCCGGCAAAGAATGGATTGCCTCTTTGGGTTGTGATATTTTTGGAGGAGGTATCAGTGCTTTGGGATGGAAAGAAGGTGACATGGATCTGACTTGGGACAGAACAGTCTGCGAAGTAAACGGTAACCAGGTAACACTGGATGCTCCGCTGACCGTAGCTTTGGATGCCAACTATGGAACTTCTTCCCTGTTGACTTATCAATGGAACGGACGTATTCACGATTGTGGCGTAGAAAATATGACACTGATTTCTGATTACGACAAACGTTATCCTAAAGACGAGGATCATTGCTGGACAGGTATTTCCATTGAGGATGCGGAAAACTGTTGGGTGAGACTGGTTAATTTCAAGCATTTTGCAGGAAGTGCTGTAATTGTTCAGCGTACAGGTTCCAAAATTACCGTTGAAGACTGTATCTCGAAAGAACCCGTTTCAGAAATCGGAGGGATGCGTCGTTGCACTTTCCATACGCTGGGACAACAAACTTTATTTCAACGCTGCTATTCGGAACAGGGTATTCATGACTTTGCTGCCGGATATTGTGCAGCCGGTCCCAATGCTTTTGTACAATGTGATTCGTATGAATCTTTGGGATTCAGTGGCTCTATCGATGCCTGGGCGTGCGGACTGCTGTTTGACGTAGTAAATATCGACGGTCATAACCTGACTTTCAAGAATTTGGGACAAGATAAAAACGGAGCCGGTTGGAATACGGCAAACAGCTTGTTTTGGCAATGTACGGCAGCGGAAATCGAATGTTATGCCCCGGCAAAAGATGCGATGAACCGTGCATACGGTTGTTGGGCACAATTCTCCGGTGACGGTGAATGGGCACAATCCAACAATCATGTACAACCTCGTAGTATTTTTTATGCTCAATTGGAAGAACGGTTGAACAAAGAATGTGCAGAACGTGCACGTATTCTGCCCAGAAATACAAGTGCAACCAGTAGTCCTACAGTGGAAGTAGCTATGGAACTTGCTAAAGAAGCATATAAACCACGGTTGACGTTGGAACATTGGATCGGTGATAATAAGTTTGCTCCTTCAGTGGCATCAACCGGAGTAAAATCAATCGATGATATTAAAGAGAAAAAGAGCACTGCGCTTGCAAATTCTTCTTCTTTTTCTGCTGCTGCTAAATTATTAACCCAACCGGAAGTAACTGTAACCAATGGACGTATTCAGATGGACGGAGCTCTATTGGTTGGAGGTAGTCATACCACCCCTTGGTGGAACGGAAAGCTCAAAACCAATTATCTGAAAAAGGCAAGTCCGGCCATCACCCGCTTTGTGCCGGGACGCGAGGGATTGGGATTAACCGACCGCATTGATTCTGTAGTCGACTTTATGAAACAGAAAAACATTCTTGTTTTCGATCAGAATTACGGTCTTTGGTACGATCGTCGCCGGGATGACCACGAACGGGTTCGCCGTCGGGATGGTGATGTATGGGGACCTTTCTATGAACAGCCATTCGGTCGTAGCGGTCAGGGAACAGCATGGGAAGGATTGAGCAAATATGATTTGAAACGCCCTAATGCATGGTACTGGAGCCGCTTAAAAGAATTTGCAGAAAAAGGAAATAAGGACGGACTGCTGTTGTTCCATGAAAACTATTTCCAGCACAATATATTGGAAGCCGGTGCTCATTGGGTAGATTCTCCATGGAGAAGCAGCAATAACATCAATCAGACCGGATTTCCTGAACCGGCTCCATTTGCCGGAGACAAACGAATCTTTGTGGCGGATATGTTCTATGACATTACTCATCCTGTCCGTCGTGAACTGCACAGACAATATATCCGCCAATGCCTGAATAACTTCGCAGACAATTCGAATGTTATTCAGTTGACAAGCGCCGAATTTACAGGCCCGTTGCACTTCGTACAATTTTGGTTGGACGTGATAGCTGAATGGGAAACTGAAACCGGGAAGAAAGCGAAAGTGGCATTGAGTACAACGAAAGACGTACAGGATGCAATCCTTGCAGATCCTAAACGCGCTGCCGTAGTAGATATTATTGATATCCGGTATTGGCATTATAAGACGGACGGAATCTTTGCGCCGGAAGGTGGAAAGAATATGGCGCCACGTCAGCACATGCGTAAGATGAAAGTGGGAAAGGTGACTTTCACAGAAGCATATAAAGCTGTCAATGAGTATCGTCAGAAATTTCCTCAAAAGGCAGTGACATTCTACGCACAGAATTATCCGGCTATGGGATGGGCTGTATTCATGGCAGGAGGTTCATGTCCTGTAATTCCGTGCACAGATAAAGCGTTCCTGAAGGATGCAGCAGCCATGGAAGTGGAAGAAACAAATACGGATGAGTACAAGAAAATGGTAAAATCTGATATTGGAAGTATCATTTATTCCAAGTCCGGAACAGAAATTCCTGTTCAATTATCGTCCGGAAAGTATGTATTAAAGTACATTCATCCTGCTTCCGGAAAGATTGAAACGATAAATAAATCACTGAAAATAAATGGCTTATACAATCTAAAGGTGCCAGATAAGAAAGAAGGCATTTATTGGTTCCATAAGTTATAAAGCAAAGAATCCCGTTGAAGACCATTCAGCGGGATTTTTGCTTTTTATTGGCTGGTACTAAAGTGATACAGGCAGAGTAAAAAAAGCTGTTTGAAAACCGTCGGGCATTTGATTGTGACTAACTTGTGAATTATTAGGAAAATTAAGCATGGAATTAAAATTTTTACTTGCTTTTTTTATTGTGAGCTTTTATAATACCTCTAGATAT
>ENA-UEQR01001104-UEQR01001104.1-human-gut-metagenome-genome-assembly--contig:-NODE-1104-length-15612-cov-7.071580_pt1 | contig 15612 bp, 13 predicted proteins | sample MGYA00242944_ERZ507941 | MGnify/ENA primary metagenome ERZ507941 (study PRJEB26167, sample SAMN06115398) | human gut metagenome | host: Homo sapiens | place: China:Chongqing | collected 2016-06-23...
AAAGCGGATATGTTTTATAAGCAGACGATTAAGGCAAAGACTGTCATAGACAGGGTTGAGACTGCTGTGGAAGCATTAAATGTATCCGTCAATGAATTTGGATATGTGAATCTTGCCTATATGCTCTCTATCTATGAGCCGGATATTACTAATGCAAAGGAAGAGCTTGCAGAAAAGTCAGGGCAGACAGCGGATGAGATAACGCTAAGTGATGATGCTTTGGCAGAGCTTAGAAGGGCAGTTCTTGTGGAAGAGTTGGATGGACTGATTTTCCTTAATCCCGACCGTTACAACGAGAACAATCCTGATATCGGCTGGGAGACAGCAGACGAGTATCTTTCCGGCAATGTGAGAGACAAGCTTCGTGTGGCAAAGGCTATGGCAGCTGATACAGACAATCCGCAGGCAGAAAGATTTGCAGGTAATGTGGCAGCACTTGAAAAGGTGCAGCCGGAGTGGATTGAAGCATCGGATATTGATGTAAAGATTGGCACAACATGGATTGATCCGCTTGATTATGAGCAGTTTATCTATGAACTTCTAAATACACCAAGGCGTGCAAGGGCAGTCAGAAGCCAGTTTTACAATACAGGTATTCAGGTACACTTAAATAAGATGAGTATGGAATGGTTCATCGAGAATAAGAGCATGGATAAGCATTCAGTGGCAGCTACTAAGACTTATGGTACAAGCCGCATGGATGCTTATTCAATTTTTGAGGATACGCTGAACCTAAAGACTGTAACAGTCAGGGACAGGATTGATGATGGAGATGGCAAGTATCATTATGAAGTTAATAAGAATGAGACAATGCTTGCAAGGGAAAAGCAGAACATGATCAAGGAGAAGTTCAAGGAGTGGCTGTTTGCAGATCCGGAGCGTAGACAGAAGTATGTGGAGTATTACAACGAGACATTCAATAACATCCGTCTGCGTGAGTATGACGGAAGCCACTTACAGTTTCCGGGAATGAATCCGGCGATTGAGCTAAAGCCACATCAGAAGAATGCGGTGGCTAGAATCCTTCTTGGAGGAAACACCCTGTTGGCACACTGCGTTGGTGCCGGAAAGTCCTTTGAGATGATGGCTGCATGTATGGAGCAGAAGAGACTTGGACTTGCTAATAAGACAATCATGGTTGTTCCAAAGCCGCTTATCGGTCAGACTGCATCAGAGTTTTTAAGGCTGTATCCGTCAGCAAATATCTTAGTTGCCACAGAGCGTGATTTTGAAAAGAGCCGCAGAAAGCAGTTTGTATCAAGGATTGCGACAGGTGACTATGACTGTATCATCATGTCGCACTCGCAGTTTGAGAAAATTCCAATCTCAGCAGAGAGAAAGGAAAGAATGCTCAATGAGCAGATTGATGAAATCAGCTATGCGATTGATGAGATGAAGGAGCGTAACGGGGAGAGATGGACTGTAAAACAGATGGAAAGCCAGAAGAAAAAGCTGGAGGAACAGCTGAAAGCTCTATCTGATGAAAGCAGAAAGGATGACCTTATAACCTTTGAGGAACTTGGCGTGGATTTCTCCCTTGTGCCGTTTTTTATCTCACGTTTGACATCAGCCTTTTTGTCTGCTGTCAAACGTGAGATAAAAAACGGCACAAGGGAGAAATCCACGCCAAGTGCAGATATTTGTATAATCACACACAGACCACCGAAGGAGCAGACAGCGGCTATAAATGGCAGAAGATAAAATGGACTTCCCGAAAGCTCAGTGAGAGAGGTTATTTCAAGACAGCTTTTAACAAGCACAAGTTCGTTTTCTGACAGTGAAAACGCATTTTTCAGAAAGCTGAACGCTCCGCAGTATTCAAGAGAGGACATAAACGCTCCGAAAAAGACTATCATAACGCAGATAACAAAAAGTGACTTTCCTGCTGAGATAACGCTGTCGGTGAACATTCTGCCGTCAAGTCTGAAAGTCGGCTTTGATGTTTTCTTATCCTCATTTATAGCTCTGCCGAGAACAAGTGCAGTGAGAAAATTTGCCGCTAGTATGGATACGAACACTGCAATGCCTGCTCCTGTACAGCCAAACACTGCAAGACCCACTGTACCAGAATAAAAAGCAGGCCCTCCACAGCAGCAAAAGCAGGACATTATCTTTGCAGTACGCTGGGATATTATCTTTCTCTGACACAGATCTGAAAGAAGCTTTACTCCCACAGGATAGCCTGCGGTATTGCCAAGAAGAAATACAAAGAAAAGCTGAGGCGGTATGCCCATTATAAATCTCGATATAGGATAAAAAGGCATTGAAACGCAGTAGTAAATCCCACTTGAAACAAGTATCTGCGACAGCGCCATAAAAACGAACAGCGACGGGATTATGATATTCATACAGCGGTCAACGGCTTCGGAGATACCAAGCTTTACGCTCTCACCCCCTGATATTGTGATAATGCAGAACCATATGACCACCCCCGCAAGTATGTATACGCAAAGCTCCTTTGCAAGTCTTTTCAACATTTTTATTACCTCCCTACTTTTACTTTTTAAGTATATGTCAGTCTGTCTAATAATATAATTAAGCATAAGACAATGAACGGAGGACGCAAAAATGAAGAAGATACCATTTTTAAGCTTTTTCGGCATGACAAAAGAATTGACCGCACTAAGCTCATACATAAGCATAACTGACGACAGAGCCGCCGTTATCGAAAACTGCAAGCAGATAGTTGAGTGCAGTGAGATAATGGCAAAGGTGCTGACAGGCTCTTTTGAGATAGAGATATGGGGCAGCGGACTAACAATGTCAAATTTCTGCTCCGACAGCGTGGAGATAAGAGGAAAAATAGAGTCGGTCAAGCTTGTGTCAAGAAGTATCAGGGAGAGAGGATAATGATTTTCGGTTATATAGATTATGTTATCACAGGGGACAGCTTCACCAAGTTTTTCCGCAGGATAATGTCGGATAAGCTTCCCGTAAGCAAAATGTGTGAAAAGAACGGAAAGCTCACTTTGCGTATGCCTGCGGAACACTGTAAGGCACTTGAAAGACTATGCAATGAACTTGGACTTGAATACACCGCCACAAAACGTCACGGAAGCTTTGTTCTTGCAAAACGTTTTTTCGGAAGAGGAGGACTTGTCATAGGCACTGCGGCTGTCATGCTTTCGTGCTTCTATCTATCAAACGTGGTGGTGCGGTTTGACATACTCAGTGATGATGAAAATATCAGAAAAGGCGTTATGTCGGTGCTTAAAGAGGAGGGCGTTGAAACCGGCACTTATATCCCAAGCATTGACCTCATAGTCACAGAACGTGCGTTAAAGCAAAAAGTGGAGGGCATATCATGGGCAGGCATAACACGCAAGGGTGACACGCTGATAATCGACGTTATCGAAACTGAGGGTGACACAAAGCGTGAGTCAAACCGCTATCCATCAAATCTTGTTGCCTGCGAAAACGGAGTTATCGAAAAAATCGAGGTTTATGACGGACAGCTAAAGATACCTGTGGGAAGCGGTGTGACAAAGGGCGATATCGTTGTAGGCGGTGAGATCATCACATCAAAATCAAGCTGGATAGACGGCAAGGAAAACGTTGAAACAAAGACAAGCTATGCACGCTCCAAGGGTAAGATACTAGGCACTTTTGAGCGCACTGTCACATTCACACAGCCCTTTGAGTACAAGGCAGAAAAGACGACAGGCAAGAGAGATACAAAGCGTTTTTTCACTGTGTTTGACGCTGATATCCCTCTTTTTTTCTCAAAGCCTGAGGGTTACTGGAAAAATGAGCAAAGATATTCTCCTCTGTCGCTTTTCGGACTTGAAATGCCTTTTGGCATAACCACCTGCGAACTTGAAGAATATAAATTTTCACAAGACACCCTGACAGAACAGCAGGCACTTGATGCCGTTCATGAAAAGGCGTATTTATATGAGGAAAATTTTCTCTCAGACTATGAGATAAAAGACCGACATATTGAGGATAATGTGACAGAAAACGGAGTAACCGCTACTGTAACATACACCCTATACGGCGAGCTTTGCAGAGAGGTGGAATTTTTTATTAAGAAATGATCAAAAAGTGTGAAAAGGTGCATAAAAAAAGTGTTAAATCTTACTGAGATTGTTGCAATCAGAGGAAAAATGTGATATAATAGCTTTGTATAATAGGTATATCAGAACAAAAAAAGAGGAAGTTGTGCTAATGGCGGAAAAACTTATCAGCGTGGACAGAATGGAAACTGTACTCAGCCTTTTCGGCAATTATGACGAGAATGTTAATCTTATCCAAAAAGAGTATAATGTTGTGATTCTCGGCAGAGGTGACGATATCAAGATAACAGGCGATGAGGAGAACGTATTTAACGCCTCGGAGGCTATAAACAGTCTTATTGCTCTTATCAACAAGGGCGAGGCTATCACTGAGCAGACTATAAGATATGTTTTCACACTTGTGCGTGAGGGCAAGCAGTATGAGATAAAGCATATGTCTGATGACGGCGTGTGCGTAACGGTGAGCGGAAAGCTCGTTAAGCCGAAAACTCTCGGTCAGAAAAGATATGTTGAAGCAATAAGGAAAAAGACTATCGTCATGGGCATTGGTCCTGCGGGAACGGGCAAGACTTATCTTGCGGTGGCAATGGCGGTAAAAGCTTTCAAGGCGCACGAGGTAGAGAAGATAATCCTCACACGTCCTGCGGTTGAAGCAGGAGAAAAGCTGGGCTTTCTTCCGGGCGACCTGCAATGTAAGGTAGACCCATATCTCAGACCGCTTTATGACGCACTTTTTGAAATGCTCGGTCCTGACACTTTCGCTAAACAGCAGGAGCGCGGCTGTATCGAAGTCGCTCCGCTGGCATACATGAGAGGACGCACTCTTGACGATTCTTTCATTATCCTTGATGAAGCGCAGAACACCACTCACGAGCAGATGAAGATGTTCCTTACACGTCTTGGATTCAACTCAAAGATAGTCATAACAGGCGATATAACGCAGATAGACCTGCCTGACCAGAGAAAGTCAGGACTTATTCAGGCAATGAACGTACTCAAAGGCATTGACGATATATCAATAAACAGATTTACCGACAAGGACGTTGTCCGTCACAAGCTTGTGCAGGACATAATCCTTGCTTATGAAAAATATAACAAAAAAGGAATGTGAAAAAGTAATGGGCAAGGTAAAAGTAATGATAACCAACAACCAGACAGAGGTAAAGATACCTGTTGGCATAAGGCTTCTTGTAAGACGCTGTTGCCATGCTGTTTTGGAATATGAGGGCCACAATGATGATTTTGAAGTTTCTGTATCTTTTGTGAATGACGAGCAGATACATGAGCTTAACAAGGAACATAGAAACATAGACCGCTCAACAGACGTGCTGAGCTTTCCTCTTGGCGAGAACGGTGATTTTGACATGAACCACGAAACAGGTGCTTTCCTGCTGGGAGATATAGTCATAAGCCTTGAAACGGCTTACCGTCAGGCTGAGATATATGGTCACTCTCTTGAAAGAGAGATAGGCTTTTTGACAGTACATTCAATGCTTCATCTCCTTGGCTATGACCATGAAGAAAGCAATCTTCAGGAGAGGATAATGCGTGAAAAGGAAGAAGCTATACTTGGCAATCTGGGCATATCCCGTGACGCCACTTTTTTAGGCGAGCATGAACACAGGTAAAACAGGGATAGGACGTTTCTTCAAGGGCTTTGTTTATGCCTTTGAGGGCGTTGTGAGCTGTATAAAAACAGAGCGCAATATGCGTTTTCACATTGGCGTTGCAGTGCTTGTGATACTGCTAATGCGATTTTATGGGCTTAGCGCCGCCGAAACTGCCGCAGTTTATATCTGCATAGGGCTTGTTATTTCACTAGAGCTTGTGAACACGGCTGTTGAAGCCGCTGTGGATATGGCGTGTAAAGATAAAAACCCCCTTGCTAAAAAGGCTAAAGACTGTGCGGCAGGGGCTGTTCTCATTGCGGCGGTAGCTTCTGTGGCTGTGGGAATAAGGATATTCTGGGACTATTATGCTTTTATGGCGATAGCCTCTTATTTTGCAAGAAACATATGGCTAGGGATAGCTTTAGCCGCAGGTGTGATACTGTGGCTCGTATGGGTATTCAAAACGCCTGCTGACAAAGATAAAAAAGATAAGGAAAAATATATATGAACAAGAAAAATGCAAATTCAAAAAATGCGTTCGTCACTATTGTTGGACGTGCGAACGCAGGCAAATCCTCATTGCTAAACGCACTTGTGGGCGAAAAGATAGCCGCAGTGAGCAACAAGCCGCAGACAACAAGAACAAAGATAACAGGTGTTCTCACAAAGGGAGAAACGCAGTTCGTTTTCATGGACACACCTGGTATGCACAAAGCTAAAAACAAGCTTTCCGAGCATATGCTCAACGCTGTGAACGAGTCTGTTGCAGGGGTTGACCTTATTATCCTTATGGCTGACTGCACAAAGAGAATATCCGAAAACGAGCGTGAGCTTGTAAAGGGCTTTAAGGCAGGCAAGACAAAGGTCATACTTGTGCTCAACAAGATAGATCTTCTTGAAAACAAAGAGGATCTTATCGCAGTGATAGCAGAGTATTCAAAGCTTTTTGATTTTATAGATATCGTACCAGTGAGCGTTCTTGAAAAGGACGGTCTCGATATTATTATGGAAGATCTTGAAAAGAATGCTGTGGAGGGTCCGCACTACTTTCCTGACGATAAGTTCACAGACCAGCCTGAAAAGGTCATAATGGCTGAGATAATAAGAGAAAAGGCACTCAATAACCTTAATGACGAAGTTCCTCACGGCATAGCTGTGACTATCGAACATCTTAACGAGCGTGAAAATAGAAACGGTGAAGCTATACTTGACGTTACCGCTACTATTTACTGTGAGAGAGAGTCACACAAGGGTATTCTTATTGGAAAAGGCGGCTCTATGCTTAGAAAGATAGGTCAGGAAGCAAGAGCTGACCTTGAAGATTTCTTCCAGATAAAGGTAAATCTCCGGTGCTGGGTCAAGGTAAAAGAGGGCTGGAGAAACCGTGAGGGCATGATAAAGAATTTCGGTTTGGAATAAAGGCAACATATTTTTCCGCTTATAATGACCGCCAAAAAAGCTGATAATATCAGTAAGGCGGTGAATATCATGACTTTATGGGACAAGTTCTTTGAAAGCGGCAGGATAGAGGATTATCTCACATATGCCGCACACAGAAAAGAGGATACTGACAATGCTGACCTTTATGGGACTGATACTGAGGGAAAATGACAGGGGCGAAACAAGCAAATCCGTCACTGTTCTCACAGCAGAGCGTGGAGTCATAGATATATTTGTTCGCGGAGGCAGGAAAAGCACGAAAAACGCGTCATCAACGCAGCTTTTTGCATACTCTAAGCTGTGCGTTGAGGAAAAGAAGAACGCTAAAGACCAATCAATGTTTTTTCTCAACAGCAGTGAATCAGAGAAGCTTTTTTACAACATCAGGCTAGACCCTAAAAAAACGGCTCTTGCCTCTTACTTTTCTGAGCTTCTCATGTATATACGAACAGAGGAAAGCGGCTGTGACGAGATAATGCGGCTGACGCTGAACACACTTTATTTTCTCGATAAAGGCGACAGGGATAACGAACTTCTCAAATCTATATTTGAGTTTCGTCTGCTGTGCGAAGCAGGATTAAGACCTGCGCTTCTTGGCTGTTCGGTTTGCATGGCGTATGAGGCTGACATTATGCACTTCAATCTGTCAACAGGGGTCTTGGAGTGTGACAAGTGCTGTTACAATCCTGACAGTATTTACGATATTGAATTAGACAGGACTATGCTATACATAGTCCGATTTATTGCACTGACGGAATATGAGCGGCTTTTTGCTTTCAAGATAAGCGAAAGATATCAGAAAAAGCTGACGGCTTTTACAGAGCGGTTTGTGAGATATAATCTGAAAGGCAAGTTTCCGTCGCTTGATTTTTACAGACTTTTGTAGGCATTGCGCAGCTTTGCCTATTGTCATATTTTGAGGTATATATAATGGACGAAAGATTTTATGATTCGCTGGAGCTGAACAAAATTCTTGAAATGCTTTCAAAAGAATGCTCCAACGAAAAAACGAAAAAAATGGCTTTGGGGATAAAGCCTTGTTCTGACCTTTACACGGTCAAGAAAGAAACAGGCAAGACCGCCGAAGCACTTGAACTCAGCGTGAGATACGGCACGCCGAATTTTTACAACATAAATGACGTATCAACTTACATCAAAAGAGCCGAAGCAGGCGGTGTGCTTTCTCTTGGAGAACTTATTCAGATAAGACGCTTGCTTGCGCAGACCTATGAGCTTCACCACTGGTATGAGCAGTGTGAGAACAAGGACACTTCCCTTTCATATCTCTTTGAAATGCTCTATCCAAACAAGTATCTGCAACAGCGACTTGAAACGGCTATCATAGATGACACAAAGCTTTCTGACGACGCAAGTACGGAGCTGAGAAGCATAAGACAGAAGATAACACGTTCAGGGCTTAAGATAAGAGAGACCCTTGACAAGATGATAAAATCCCCGAGCACTCAGAAATATTTGCAGGAGAGCATTGTCACAATGCGTGACGGACGTTTCGTTCTTCCGGTAAAAACTGAGTTCAAAGGCAATGTCAGCGGTCTTGTTCATGACACTTCCGCAACAGGCTCAACGCTTTTTATCGAGCCTATGTCGGTAGTGGAGGCAAACAATGATATCAGAATTTTGCAGGGTCAGGAACAGGACGAGATACACAGGATAATCGCTGAATTTTCCATGGAATGTGCCGAAATGAAAGACCAGCTCATTTCAAACTACAATGCGGTAACAGAGCTTAACCTTTATTTTGCAAAGGCAAACCTCGGTGCAAAAATGAGAGCAATGCTCCCTGAGATATCCAATGACGGTGTTATCGTGCTGAACAAGGCACGTCACCCTCTTATCGACCCGAAAAAGGTCGTGCCTATAAACTTTTCTATTGGCACTGACTATCACTCCCTGATAATAACAGGTCCTAACACGGGCGGTAAAACAGTTGTGCTTAAAACTGTGGGTCTGCTCACGCTTATGACAATGTGCGGTCTGCTTATCCCTGCGTCAGACGGAAGCAGGGTATCAGTATATAAAAACGTGCTTGTTGATATCGGCGACCAGCAGTCAATAGAAAACAATCTGTCTACATTCTCCTCTCACATAAGCAGAGTAAAGACCATACTTGACGAGGCTGACAGCGAAAGCCTTGTGCTTCTTGACGAGCTTGGTTCAGGCACTGACCCTGTGGAGGGTGCTGCGCTAGCGGTGGCTATAATCGAACGCATAAGGATATTCGGTGCGACGCTAGTTACAACTACACACTATCAGGAGCTTAAAATGTACGCTATCGACACTCCTGACGTTGAGAACGCTTCATGCGAGTTTGACGTGCAGACTTTACACCCGACATACAGGCTTATCATAGGCTCACCCGGTAAGTCCAACGCTTTTGCTATCTCTGAAAGTCTTGGTATCGACAAGGATATAATCAAGTACGCTGAGTCGCTTATTTCTGAGGATAACAGAAAGTTTGAAACTATCATAGACAATCTTGAACGCACAAGAATACAGCTTGAAGAAAACAACAGGCTTGCGGAGAAATATCGTGCGGAAAGCGAGGCTCTCAGAAAAGAGCTTGCAGAGCAGAAAGAAAAATTCTACGACCAGAAAGAAGCCGAGCTTGAAAAGGCAAGACGTGAGGCTCAGCAGATCGTAAATCGTGTTCAGCGTGAGTCGCAGGCGCTTGTTGACGAGCTTGATAAGCTGAGAAAAGAGAAAGAAAATCCGAACTTCACTCAGAAAGCCATTGACGCAAGGCACAAGCAGAAGTCCACAATGAACAAGCTATACAGCGAGGCTAACCCTGTTTCTGAAAGCAGGAACGAGGGATATGTGCTGCCAAGACCGCTGAAAAAGGGCGACAACGTGCTTATCGTTGACACAAACAGAAAGGGTATCATTATAACTCCCCCTGACAACAGCGGAATGTGCTTCATTCAGGCAGGCATAATGAAAACCAAGATAGATGTAAAGAAGCTTCAGCTTATTGAAAAACAACAGCCGCAAAAGCAGACAAAGAAGCCTGCGAAAAAAGGCGGAGTATCCAAAAACGGCATTGAGAGCCGTATGACACGAAAGGTATCCACCGAGCTTGATATCAGGGGCTATGCCGCTGACGAGGGCGTTCACGAAATGGAGCAGTTTATTTCTGACGCTATCATGTCAGGGGTGACAATGCTTACCATAATCCACGGCAGAGGCACTGGTATTCTCCGTGACGCCATAAGGCGTGCGCTTAAACACCACCCGTCTGTAAAATCATTCAGAAAAGGCGTTTACGGAGAGGGTGAGGACGGCGTAACTATCGTTGAATTAAAGTAAAATAATCACATATCACCGCATTTTGGTATATAATAAGCCAAAGGCGGTGATTTTTTTGAGCGTCCACAAGCGTTCTTTCAAGAACAGAATTTCATACATAATTCTTGCTGTCGTTATTATTCTTGCACTGCTCACGACGGTGTTTTTTGCACAACTTTCAAGGCACATCAGCGAAATAAGCGAGTTTGAAAGCAAGCAGGCGGCACTTGACGTGATTAATGCGGCCATAAACAGAGAGCTTGAAAAACTGCCTCAGAGCAGTTATATAAAGATATCTGAAACTGACGGCAGGATAACATCTATAAACAGCGATACGAACGCTGTGAACAGGCTTCAAAGCAGTGTTTCAAGGGCTGTGAACGAAAGCCTTTCACAGCTTGAGGGTACAAAACTCAGCGTACCCATCGGCACAATTTCAGGAATAAATATCCTCACAGGCAGAGGTTTTGACATACCACTGCGGCTTCATCAGATAGGTGCGGCAAAAACAGAGCTTAAAAGCGATTTAACGGAAGCAGGGATAAATCAGACAAAATACAGCATTTATCTCACTGTGACCATAGAAATGACAGCCATTCTTCCTGCACACTCTACGGATATCGTGGTGAGCTATGACTATCCCGTTAGCGAAACTGTTATCATAGGGGAGATACCTGATATGTACTTAGACAAGGGAAAAGGCTGATTTTTTCGCAGTTTATAGAAAAAAGGCTTGTATTTCACCAGCAATTATGGTATAATATAAAGGGCAATACCGCATAAGGCACGCCTAACGGCTTTGCACGCAATCTGCTTGCAGATTTTCCGTTATCTCGCACAGAAACTCCTTGAAATACGGAAGTATTCCTGCGTCGTTTCTATACAAGCTAACGAAAAATCTGGCTACGCATCTTGCGTACAATCCTTATGTGGTATTGCCCTGCGTATGATATGCCGTAAAAAGTTGGCAGAAATGGAGTTGTGTTATTTTGAACGAACAGGACGCTAAAAAACGTATAGACGAGCTTGTGAAGCTTTTGAATTATCACTCTCAGCTTTACTATGTTGAGGACAGGAACGAGATCACAGACTATGAATACGATATGCTCCAGCAGGAACTAAAGGGTCTTGAGGAGCAGTTTCCGCAGTTTATCAGAAGCGACTCCCCTACTCAGCGTGTAGGCGGCAAGGCGATATCAATATTTGAGAAAGTCACACACCGTGTGCAAATGGGTTCTTTGCAGGACGTTTTTTCCTTTGAACAGGTGAGAAGCTTTATTGAGACAGTTCAGCAGGCTGTTGATAAGCCCCAATTCGTTGTTGAGCCGAAAATAGACGGACTTTCGGTATCCCTTGAATATCATAACGGTGAGCTTGCCATAGGCTCTACCCGTGGTGACGGCTTTGTGGGCGAGGACGTTACTTCTAATCTGAAAACTGTAAAGTCCATTCCTATAAAAATAAACGAGGAACTGCCTTTGATAGAAGTCAGAGGTGAAACATATATGCCGAGAAATGTTTTTCTGAAGCTTGTTAAAGAGCAGGAGGATAATGACGAGCAGCCTTTCAAAAACCCTAGAAACGCCGCCGCAGGTTCTCTTAGACAGAAAGACCCTAAGATAGCGGCAAAAAGAAAGCTTGATATCTTTGTGTTCAATGTTCAGCAGATAGAGGGCAAGGAGCTTACTTCCCACAAGGAGTCTCTTGACTATCTGAAAACACTAGGATTCAAGACTATCCCTGATTACAAGCGTGTGTCTACCGCTGATGAGGTCATAGGCTGCATAAAGGCTATCGGAGAAAAGCGTTTTGACCTGCCATTCGATATTGACGGCGTTGTTATAAAGGTCGATGATTTCAGACAGCGTGAGATACTTGGTGCAACTGCAAAAGTGCCAAAGTGGGCTGTGGCTTACAAGTTTCCGCCTGAGGAAAAGACCTCAAAGCTGCTTGATATAGAGCTTAACGTGGGCAGAACTGGTGCTATAACACCTGTGGCCGTGTTTGAGCCTGTTTTTCTTGCAGGCACGAGCGTTTCAAGGGCGACCCTACACAATCAGGATTTTATAAGAGAGAAAAACATTTCCGTGGGTGATATCATCAAGGTGCGCAAGGCAGGAGATATCATTCCCGAGGTGCTGGGTTCTGTGGAAAAGCATGGCGACGGAGTTTTCACGCTCCCTGAGTGCTGTCCTGTATGCGGAACAAAGCTTGTGAAGTCCGAGGAAGAAGCGGCGGTAAGGTGTCCGAACGTTGAATGTCCTGCGCAGATATTCAGAAGCATTGTTCACTTTGCTTCAAAGGGCGCAATGAACATTGACGGTCTTGGTCCGCAGATAGTTCACACCCTTCTTGACAACAAGCTTATCACCTCTGTGGCTGACCTTTACACTCTGAGCGAAAACAAGCTTTTACAGCTTGACAACTTCAAGGAAAAATCAGTGAACAATCTGCTTAGTGCTATAGAAAAGTCAAAGTCCAATTCTTTGGACAGATTTGTGTTTGGTCTGGGCATAAGAAATATCGGACAGGCTTCTGCGAAGCTTCTGTGCGACAAGTTCGGCGACCTTGACAACATCATGAACGCTTCCGCTGAGCAGATATCCGAGATAGACGGCTTTGGCGGCGTAATGGCGCAAAGCGTTTACAACGCTTTCCATGAAGAGCATATGATAGAGCTTATCCAAAGGCTCAAAGAATGTGGGATAAACACAAAGTATGAGAAGATACAGATAGACGACCGCTTTGCAGGAAAGACTTTTGTTCTCACAGGCACTTTGCCGACGCTGAAAAGAAGCTAATACAAACCTTGCCCACTGGATGATGTATGGCGGACTAGGCTTCCTGATCTTGGGCAATGGTTGCTTCAAACCCACTGTCTCTTCTCTGGTAGGTCAGCTCTACGAACCCGGAGACAGGCGGCTGGATGCTGCATACACCATTTTTTATATGGGAGTGAATGTAGGCTCTTTTGCTGCTCCTTTGATTTGTGGTTATCTGGGTGATACCGGTGATCCGCATGACTTTAAATGGGGATTTCTTGCAGCCGGAATCATGACACTGTTCACCGTTGTTCTTTTCGAGACTCAAAAGAATAAATATCTTTTTTCTCCTTCCGGAGAACCGATTGGTATTATCCCCGATGCTAAACGTGAAAAGAAAGAAGACAAGGCCGACCATATCTCACACCCGAAGATGGACAAACGTACCAAAGTACGTAATACCCTTGTAATCACAATTCTTACCATTGCTTTAATAGCCTTCTTTAACTATGCATTTGAAGGCGATTGGGTGAGTATCGGCATTTTTACCGCCTGCATTGTTTTCCCTGTTCTGATCCTGTTAGACGGTTCATTGACAAAAATAGAACGCAGCCGTATTTTCGTTATCTATATAGTAGCCTTCTTTGTCATCTTCTTCTGGGCAGCCTACGAACAGGCGGGAGCTTCTTTAACTCTCTTTGCGTCCGAACAGACGAATCGTGACATATTCGGTTGGGAAATGCCGGCTTCATGGTTTCAATCCTTCAATCCACTGTTTGTAGTTGTTCTGGCATATATCATGCCGGGTGTATGGGGTTTCCTGAACAAGCGAAAGATGGAACCTGCTTCTCCTACCAAACAAGCGATTGGTCTGTTACTCCTTTCTTTAGGTTATCTTTTCATCTGTTTCGGAGTGAAAGATGCTGTTCCCGGAGTGAAAGTGAGCATGATTTGGCTGACAGGACTTTACTTTATTCATACTATGGGTGAAATAGCTTTGTCGCCTATCGGACTTTCAATGGTAAATAAATTGAGTCCGCTGCGTTTCGCCTCCCTGATGATGGGAATCTGGTATCTGTCTACTGCCACAGCCAATAAATTTGCGGGAATGTTGAGCGGGCTCTATCCGGAAGCCGGAAAAGTGAAGTCAATCTTTGGTTATCAGATTGCTACCATGTATGATTTCTTTATGGTATTCGTCGTAATGTCCGGTGTTGCTTCGTTGATTCTGTTCCTTCTCTCGAAGAAATTACAGAAGATGATGCACGGGGTAGAATAAAAAATCGTATTTTTGCAAGGTTATTTTTAAATTACCGGTTATGGATACCATTCAGATAAAAGACAAATTGTTTACCGTTTCCATTAAGGAACAAGAAATTCAGAAAGAAGTGATTCGCGTAGCGAACGAAATCAACCGCGATTTGGCAGGTAAGAATCCGCTTTTTCTTAGTGTGTTGAACGGTTCGTTCATGTTTACCGCTGATTTACTGAAGCACATCACCATCCCTTGTGAAATCTCATTTGTGAAGTTGGCGTCTTATCAGGGCATCACTTCCACCGGAGTGATTAAAGAGGTAATCGGCCTGAATGAAGACATTGCCGGACGTACCATTGTAATCGTAGAAGATATTGTAGACACAGGACTGACGATGCAGCGATTGCTCGAAACATTAGGTACACGCAATCCTGAAGCTATTCATATCGCTTCTCTGTTGGTAAAACCTGAAAAGCTCAAGGTAAACCTCAACATTGAATATGTAGCGATGGAAATCCCGAACGACTTTATCGTAGGTTACGGCCTGGATTATGATGGTTTCGGACGTAATTATCCCGATATTTATACAGTAGTAGATTAATATTAAATAGGTACCAGTTTAAATGGTAAATAGTAAATCGTTAAATTGTAAATAACAAAATGTTGAACATCGTAATTTTCGGTGCTCCGGGTTCAGGAAAAGGAACACAGAGCGAACGTATCGTAGAAAAGTATGGAATCAATCACATCTCGACAGGAGATGTATTGCGTGCTGAAATCAAGAATGGCACAGAACTGGGTAAAACAGCTAAAGGTTATATCGACCAAGGTCAATTGATTCCTGATGAATTAATGATTGATATTCTGGCAAGCGTATTCGACAGCTTCAAAGATAGCAAAGGTGTAATTTTCGACGGTTTCCCAAGAACAATTGCACAAGCAGAAGCATTAAAGAAAATGTTGGCAGAAAGAGGACAGGACGTTTCTGTAATGGTTGACTTGGATGTTCCGGAAGAAGAACTGATGGTACGTCTCATTAAACGTGGCAAGGATTCCGGTCGTGCTGATGATAACGAAGAAACAATCAAGAAACGTCTGCATGTATATCATTCACAGACTGCTCCACTGATCGACTGGTACAAGAACGAAAAGAAATACCAACACATCAACGGCTTGGGTACTATGGAAGGTATCTTCGCTGAAATCTGCGAAGCAGTAGATAA
>ENA-UEQR01001107-UEQR01001107.1-human-gut-metagenome-genome-assembly--contig:-NODE-1107-length-15601-cov-6.584128_pt1 | contig 15601 bp, 9 predicted proteins | sample MGYA00242944_ERZ507941 | MGnify/ENA primary metagenome ERZ507941 (study PRJEB26167, sample SAMN06115398) | human gut metagenome | host: Homo sapiens | place: China:Chongqing | collected 2016-06-23...
ATCATCCCAAATTCTATCTCCACCTACATCACTTCTTAAATCTGAAACTTCATAAGTTTTATGTCCGTCAGGATACTGGCTGTTTGGATTTGCGTCAAAGAAATATCATCCGCTTAAGGATTTCAAGCCGGCAGAGTGGAAGAGAAGAAATATACATACAGAATATTACACAACTAATCTTCATACGGGAGCATTTATGCTGCCTAAGTATGTTGAAGAATTATTAGAACAGGAGGAAGAAAGATGAGCAGAGTATTAGTAATTGGTTGCGGAGGAGTTGCTTCAGTAGCAATCCACAAGATATGTCAGGTGAGCGAGGTATTTTCAGACCTGTGCATAGCGAGCAGAACAGTGAGCAAATGTGACAAATTAGCAGACGAATTGAAGGACAAGACAAGCACTAACATTACAACAGCAAAGGTTGATGCTGACAACACAGATGAGGTTATTGCACTTATCAATGAATTCAAGCCGGATGTAGTTCTTAATGTGGCACTTCCATATCAGGATCTTACGATTATGGATGCATGTCTTGCATGTAAAGTTCCTTATGTTGATACTGCTAATTATGAGTGTGAGGATACAGATAATCCTGAGTGGAGAAAGGTATATGAGGAGAGATGCAAGCGTCTTGGATTTACAGCATATTTTGACTACTCATGGCAGTGGGCTTACAGAGAAAAATATAAAGAAGCCGGAATTACAGCACTTTTAGGAACAGGCTTTGATCCGGGCGTAACAAGTGTATTCACAGCTTATGCACAGAAGCATTATTTTGATGAGATACACACAATTGATATTCTTGACTGCAACGGTGGTGACCACGGATATCCGTTTGCAACTAACTTTAACCCGGAGATTAATCTTCGTGAGGTATCAGCACCAGGCTCATACTGGGAGGATGGTCACTGGGTTGAGATTCCTGCTATGTCAATAAAGAGAGAGTACAATTTTGAAGGAGTAGGAATGAAGGATATGTATCTGCTTCATCATGAAGAGATTGAGGCACTTGCTGCTAATATTCCGCATGTTAAGAGAATACGTTTCTTCATGACATTTGGACAGAGCTATCTTACACATATGAAATGCCTTGAGAATGTTGGTATGTTAAGAACTGACCCGGTTGAATTCAATGGACAGGAAATTGTTCCAATCCAGTTCTTAAAGGCACTTCTTCCAGACCCTGCTTCACTTGGACCAAGAACAGTAGGTAAGACTAATATCGGCTGTATCTTCACAGGTATCAAAGACGGCAAGGAGAAGAAGGTATATATTTACAATGTGTGCGACCATCAGGAATGTTACCGTGAGGTAGGTTCACAGGCTATTTCATACACAACAGGCGTACCTGCTATGATTGGTACAATGCTTGTTGCAAAGGGACTCTGGAACAAGCCGGGAGTATTCACAACAGATGAATTTGATCCGGATCCATACATGGATGCGCTTAATAAGTACGGTCTCCCATGGGTTGTCGATGAAAATCCTGTTTTAGTAGACTAAAAAGAGAGGTTAATTATGAGATTTGATGAGTTAAAGACACCGGCATATGTAATAGATGAAAAAATGCTTATTCATAATCTTGAGATACTTCATAAAGTAGAAGAAGATACCGGCTGCCACATACTGCTGGCGCAGAAAGCATTTTCAGCATATGCAGAATATCCGCTGATTGGAAAATATATAAGCGGAACTACGGCAAGTGGAATATATGAAGCCAGACTTGGTGCTGAGTGTATGGGAAAAGAAAATCATGTATTTGCACCGGCATTTACTGATGAGGATATGGATGAGCTTGTAAATATATGTGACCATGTTGTCTTTAACTCAGTTTCACAGTTAAAGAAGCATAAAGCCAGATGTATTGAGGCTGGAGTAAGCTTTGGACTTCGAGTTAATCCAGAGTTTTCTACACAGGGTGACCATGCAATATATGACCCATGCGCGCCGGGCAGTAGACTTGGAGTTACTCTTAAGAACCTGGAAGCCGCTCTTAAGGAAGAACCGGATGTGTTATCTGGCATGGAAGGAATACATTTTCATACATTATGCGAACAGAATTCAGACGACTTGGCGGAAACCTTAAGAGTTGTTGAAGAGAAATTCGGATTTCTCATGAAAGATATGAAGTGGGTTAATTTCGGCGGCGGACATCATATAACCCGTGAAGATTACGACATTGAAACTCTTGAAAAATGTATCAGTCATGTGAAAAAGAAATATGATGTACAGGTGTATGTTGAACCGGGGGAAGCTGTTGCACTTAATGCAGGATATCTTGTGACTACAGTGCTTGATAAGGTTGAAAATGGAATAACAACTCTTATACTTGATGCATCTGCAGCGTGTCATATGCCAGATGTACTGGAAATGCCATACACACCGCCTCTTCGTGGTGGATTGAAAATATCGGACATGGAAGATGAGTATGGAATTGATAAGGACATAGAGATTGATTTTGATATGGACGTAAAAGAAGGCATATGGAAACCGGCGAAGAATGGAAGATACAGATACAGACTGTCATCTTATACATGCCTTGCAGGAGATATCATAGGTGATTATCAATTCGGCAGGGAAATCAATGTCGGGGACAGACTCGTATTTGAAGATATGGCTATATATTCAATGGTTAAGAACAACACATTTAACGGAATCCCGCTGCCGGATATTGTAATTATGGATAGTGATGGGGAATGTAAGGTGTGGAAGCATTTTGGCTATGAAGATTTCAAAGGGAGATTATAGATATGGATTATATAAACAGTACTCCGGCAGCAGACGGTTTTCGCATGCCTGCTGAATTTGAAAGACATCAGGGCTGCATTATGATATGGCCAGAAAGACCGGGTTCCTGGGCTTATGGAGCAAAGGCGGCTAAGAAAGCATTTGCACAGATAGCGTCTGTAATCAGTGAAAGCGAGCAGGTATACATGATTGTATCAGAAGGTAGAAAAGAGGAAGCAGCAAAGATGCTCCCGGAAACGGTCAGGCTTGTAGTCATGGATACAGACGATGCATGGGCAAGAGATACAGGTCCTACATTCGTTGTGAGTGGAAATGTGGATACACCATATGAAGCGCGTGATTTGCGTGGAATTAACTGGGAATTTAATGCGTGGGGTGGAACATATGACGGACTGTACGCGGACTGGGACAATGACAACCTTGTAGCCGGACAGTTTATGTCTTATCTTGGCTGTCAGGGATATAATGCAGCACCATTTGTTCTTGAAGGTGGTTCAATACATACAGATGGCGAAGGAACAATGCTTGTTACTGAAAGTTGTCTGTTGAGTAAGGGAAGAAATCCACAGCTTAGCAGGGAACAGATTGAGGATAAATTAAAGCAGTACTGCAATGTAAGTAAGATAATCTGGCTTCCATGTGGAATATACAACGATGAGACTAACGAGCATGTGGATAATGTGTGTGCATTCACAGCACCGGGAGAAGTTGTGCTTGCGTGGACGGATGATGAGAATGACCCGCAGTATGAGATGAGCAAGGCTTGTCTTTCTGTTCTTGAGAATGTAACTGATGCCAAAGGAAGACACATTAAAGTAAGAAAAATGCTTATTCCCAAGAAACCTGTGTGCATAACTGAGGAAGAACTTAACGGCTTTGAATTTGAGGAAGGCGAGGACATGAGAGAGGCAGGCGAGCGTCTTGCAGCTTCTTATGTTAATTTCTATATTGCCAATGACTCAGTCATAGTGCCGCAATTTGATGACGAGGCGGACAGCCTTGCAATAAATGTGCTTAAAGAAGCATTTCCTGACAGAAAGATAGTCGGGATATATGCAAGAGATATAATAGTCGGTGGAGGCAATATCCACTGTATTACACAACAGATTCCTGTGTAAAATATCTTCAATATTTTACACTCAAGTTTGTGCTTTGCACAAACTTGTGATATGCAGAAAACAGCGCAAGAATGGAGGGATAATATGAGAAATGTAAAGTATGCAGGCATACAGATGCAGTGTTCACGGTCGGTAGAAGAGAACATTGCAAAGGCTGATAAAATGGTTCGTGAAGCGGCAGCTAACGGTGCACAGATAATACTGCTTCCTGAACTCTTTGAAAGACAGTATTTCTGTCAGGAGAGAAATTATGATTATTACGCATTTGCAACACCGGTTGATGAGAATCCGGCAGTAAAGCATTTTCAGAAGGTGGCAGCCGAACTTAAAGTTGTGCTTCCAATAAGCTTTTATGAAAGAGATATAAATGTGTTCTATAACACTGTTGCAGTTATTGACGCAGATGGAAGTGTTCTTGGAATATACAGAAAAACACATATTCCTGATGACCATTATTATCAGGAAAAGTTCTATTTCACACCGGGAGATACAGGTTTTAAGGTGTGGGATACAAGATATGCGAGAATTGGAGTAGGAATATGCTGGGATCAGTGGTTTCCAGAGACAGCCAGAGGAATGTCGGTACAGGGAGCAGAAATTCTTTTCTATCCGACAGCGATTGGCTCAGAGCCGATTCTTGAGGTTGACAGCATGCCGCACTGGAGAAGATGTATGCAGGGACATTCAGCGTGCAATATAGTTCCTGTAGTAGCTGCCAACCGTATCGGTGAGGAGAAGGTTGCACCGTCTGAAGCCAACGGACATCAGGAGTCATCACTTATATTCTATGGCTCTTCATTTGTAACAGATGCAACAGGCGAGATAGTGACACAGGCATCAAGAGACAAGGAAGAAATTGTCTATGGGGAATCCGACCTTGACGCAGATGCCGACCTTCGCGTGAGCTGGGGCCTGTTCAGGGACAGAAGACCGGAAATCTATAAAAGTATCAGATAAAATAAGCCAGTTAATCTTAATGAGATGCCCCTCACAGTTAGATTAACTGGCTTTAATATTACTATATTAGTTATTATTGGCTATTGCAGCCTCCGCTTTTTCTAAATCTTCTTTGGTGTACCTGGTTAATATCTGTTCTCTGGTTATACCGAATTCGAGCATGGAGATGATTGCTTTTTTATTGGCATCACTTTGCCATTCGGCTTTTAATTCTTCCATTGCTTTGCACATGTTAACTTTACCTCCTTGCTTGTTAGATTTACACAAATTCATAATCTGTGGAGTAGCAGTAAGAACGCTGATGAGTTTCATAACTTCGTTGTCAACATTGCGAGTCTTGTACTTGTTTAATATTGCGTCAATATCTTTGTTGTATATACTTCGTGCAATATAAAAAACATCTTTTACATCTTCATTATAAAATGAGTATTTATCAGAATCAAGTATCTGGACAAGATTTAATTTGTAGTCAGAGAAGTATTCCTTGATATTATCAGACATAGAAATCATCATGTCAGACAGGCAGGTAGGACCATCCCATAACGACTCACCATAGTAAAGAACGAGCGTTATTATAGGGTGGAAACGGTCAGACTTGTTAATTCCAGAAAGAAATTCTTCATGAGAACTGAAAGAATCTTTATTCAGTTTATGATGTTTTTTGATGTCGTTGTATTCCTTTATGTAGCCAAGTGCGTCATAGGTCATGGTTCGCAAAGGCATGGCATAATGTGTCTTGTCCTGAATCTCAAGCCCGAGAATATTAAACTCTACGCCGTCTGACATCTTCTTTACAACATCTCTGTTTCTGGTAATAGATTCATTGTAACTCTTAGACTGGATAGTAGCAGAAACATCAGTGTCCATCTCAGTAAGCTTGTTGGGCTTAAGCACCTGTTTACCATTAAAGACGGTAGCATTGAAAAGGTCTGCAAAATGTTCATTATTACGCCAGAAAGTCTTAAAGGAGACATCTTTCTGGTGAGTAGTGTTGTTGGTATTATTCATATGTCGCCTTTCTTGTATGTTTCATATATTGGATATAGTTAAAATATAAAATGATGCATCATAAATATAATAACAATACAAAAAGAATATGTCAATATAAATTAATAAAATATATTTCAACTATAGTATTGACAGGCTTACAAGAAGATAATACAATAAAACAAATTTCTACTATTGTAGATAAACAAGACAAGAGTGTTTGGATACTGGTTGAATAACCCTTAATAATTTCTATACCAACACCTACTATAACTGCATTTTACGCATGATTAGTAGGTGTTTTTTCTGCTTTTCAAGCAATTCGCAACGAAAAATCCAAGAAATAACCTACTATTTAATGAAACTTGAGCTATTTAGTATGTTTTTAAGAACATAGGACTCTTTTTTAGTGCAAAAATGACCTACGAAATTATGATGATAAGGCAATCTAGTAGGTTATTGAATAATCATGTGGTGAGTGAGCTAAGCTCAAGTGCGATATTTAACATCATTTAAGTTTCAACCAGTAAGTATGGAAACAAAACGGTTGAAAAACGGATATTTATTTACTATATTTTGGTTGACTAATGGATATACAACTCTTATAATGAGTATAGAAATTATATTTAATCATGTACGGATACTCATGTTTTGATTGGAGAGGGTTATATGACAATTAATGAGATGAAAGAGAAGAAGAAGGAAAAAGGATATTCATATGCCAAGATTGCTGAATTGTCTGGGGTGCCTCTGGGAACAGTGCAGAAGATTTTTTCTGGGGAAACAGAGAGTCCGCGATATGATACTCTTACAGCACTGGAACAGGTCTTTAATGAACAGTTGGAAGTAAGGGAGTCAGGTGGATTATATAAGGCAAGAAAGAATGGTGAATACACTATTGATGATTACAGGGCATTGCCTGATGATCAGAGAGTGGAGCTGATTGACGGATACTTTTATGATATGGCTTCGCCGACTTTCGGACATCAGTCAATTGGCGGGGAGATTTACAGGCAGATTGCTAATTATATTATGGAACATGGTGGAAGCTGCCGCCCATTTATAGCACCTGTAGATGTACAGCTTGATTGTGATGAAAGGACTATGGTTCAGCCGGACGTAGGAATAGTATGCGATACATCTAAGATTAAGAGATTTGGTATATATGGTGCACCGGACTTTGTTGTGGAGGTTATTTCTCCTTCTACCAAGAAGAAGGATTATGCATTGAAGCTATCCAAGTATATGGAGGCTGGAGTGCGTGAATACTGGATACTGGATTTTGTGCAGGAGAAGGTTCTTGTGTATTTCTTTGAAAGTGATGTGTATCCGGTGATATATGGCTTTGATAAGCCGGTTCCGGTGAATATATATAATGGAGAACTTAAGATTGATTTTACCAATATTGCGAGATGGCTTAAGGAAGGCATGGAATAAAACTTGGAGAAAGGAAATGATATGGCACATAGTAATCCGATAACTATCGGCATGCTGGCACATGTTGATGCAGGAAAGACGACTCTGTCAGAGGCGATTCTATATAGTGCGGGAAGTATAAGAAAGCTTGGAAGAGTTGATAATCAGGATACATTTCTTGACACAGGGGATATGGAGAGAGCAAGAGGAATAACCATATTTTCAAAGCAGGCAGCTTATAATTACAATGGCAGTTCATATACGCTGCTTGATACACCGGGACACGTTGATTTCTCGGCAGAGACTGAGAGAACATTGTGGGTGCTTGATGCGGCAGTTCTTGTTATAAGCGGAATGGATGGAGTACAGGGGCATACAGAGACTTTGTGGAGTCTGCTTAAGAGACTTGGCATACCTGTATTTATATTTGTTAATAAGATGGACCAGCAGGGAACGAACAGGGCAGGAATCATGGAACAGTTAAAGAACAGGCTGTCAGAGTCATGCGTGGATTTTAATAATATAGATTACGAAGAAGTTGCAATGTGCCATGAAGAGGCGCTTGAGCAGTTCCTTGATTCTGCACATGTTGACGATGCGCTTATAAGCGATATGGTTATGAACCGCAGGATATTTCCAGTATATTTCGGCTCGGCATTAAGAATGAATGGCGTTGAAGAATTGATTAAAGGAATAGATACATATGCTGGATGTCCAGAATATAGTGACGAATTCTCTGCAAAGGTGTATAAGATAACAAGGGATGACAGAGGAGAAAGGCTTACACATCTTAAAGTGTGTGGCGGTTCGCTAAAGTCCAAGATGCTTATTGGTAATGAGAAGGTCAACCAGATAAGAGTCTATGCAGGAGATAAGTTTACAAGCATTAATGAAGCACCAGCCGGAACTGTGTGTGCAGCGACAGGACTTTCAGAAACCAAAGCAGGACAGTTTATCGGAGCGGGCGGCGAGGATAATATACCAGTGCTTGAGCCAGTTCTTAATTACAAGCTTAATCTTCCGGCAGGAGCAGATCCTGTGGCACTGCTTTCAAAGCTTCGTACACTTGAGGAGGAAGAACCTGAACTTCATGTTGAATGGGATGAGAATTTTAAAGAGATACATGTAAGTGTAATGGGACCTGTGCTTATCGAAGTACTGACTAATATTATCAGGACAAGATTCGGAGTAGATGTAACATTTGGCGAAGGAAGCATTGTATATAAAGAGACTATTAAGAATAAGGCGTATGGTATCGGACATTTCGAGCCTTTAAGACATTATGCGGAGGTTCATCTGCTGCTTGAACCGGGTGAGCCGGGAAGCGGCATGAGATACGAATGTCATTGCAGTGAGGATATACTTGATAAGAACTGGCAGAGGCTTGTGTATACACATTTGTGTGAAAAAATGCATAGAGGAGTGCTTACAGGTTCTGAACTCACGGACATGAAGATTACGCTGGTTGCAGGAAGGGCGCATCCAAAGCATACGGAAGGCGGAGATTTCAGGCAGGCAACCTACAGAGCTGTAAGGCAGGGGCTTATGCAGGCAGAATCAATATTGTTAGAGCCATTCTATGCGTTTTCACTTGAGGTAAAGAGAGATTATGTCGGCAGGGCAATGACCGACTTCGAGAGAATGGGTGCAGCATTTAACATGCAGGAGGCTGATGGTGATAATGTTGTTATCACAGGTGAAGGTCCGGTTTCAGTGATTGGCAATTATCAGGCAGAGGTTAATGCCTATACCAAGGGAACAGGCAGACTTGCTCTTAAGATGGCAGGCTACAGACCATGCCATAATACAGAAGAGGTTATTGAACGATTCGGATATGAGCCTGAGCGTGATACAAGAAATCCGGTAGATTCAGTATTCTGTGCAGGCGGTTCGGGATATGTTGTGCCGTGGAATGAAGTAAGAGAGCATGCACATGTCGAGATAGCCGTGACGGATTCCGGGGTTGCCGGTGGACAGTCTGACAGGGAGGTCAAGCTTACGGCAAAGCAGGCTTCAAGAACAGTGTCTGACGAGTGGATTGGAACAGACGAGGTAGACAGAATCTTGAACGAAACATATTTTTCTAACAGCAGAGGCGATAATGAAAGAAGAAAGTTATCGAAAAGAAAAGCTGACACAGCAGTTGGAAGATATGTTACAGGCGGTAATGCCAATGTTAAAAACCCTCCTAAAGCACCTGAATATAATCCAGATAAGAAGAGTTTTCTTCTTGTTGACGGATATAATATAATACATGCATTTAAGGAGCTATCAGAGCTTGCACAGGTCAATCTTGACAGTGCAAGAGGCAGGCTGCTTGATATACTGTGTAATTATCAGGCGATGAAGGGATGCGAATTGATTGTGGTATTTGACGCATACAGAGTGCCTGGACATGATGAGGAGTTTATAGATTTTCATAATATTCATGTTGTATTTACGAAGACAGCGGAAACTGCTGACCATTATATAGAAAAATTTGCACATGAGAATGGAAAGAAATATAATGTAACGGTGGCAACATCAGATGGTGTAGAACAGGTAATTATAAGAGGACAGGGATGCCTGCTTATATCTGCCAGAGAGTTCGAGAAAGAGATAGCTGCGATGGAGGAACACCTACGCGAAAACTACCTTAATAAGACATATTGATGATAACACATATATTTAAAACGAGGTGACATACGATGAGTACATTATGGGTTGTTGGTGATTCAACATTAAGTTCTTTTGATGACAAATACTATTATCCAAGATATGGATACGGAACCAAGCTTGGCTGTTATCTTAACAGCAAGGTGCAGGTTAATAATCTTGCACTTTCAGGAAGAAGCAGCTTAAGCTTTACTAAGGAAGAGAATTATAAGGAGCTTCTTGCAGGCATGAAAGCAGGAGATTTTCTTATAATCGGATTTGGACATAATGATGAGAAAACTGAGGCAGGAAGATATACAAGCCCGATAGGCGGCAGGGATAAGAAAGGCACATTTGCAGCATCATTATATGACAATTATATTAAGCCGGCACTTGATGTTTCATGTACACCAATACTGTGTACACCTATTGTAAGAAGAACTGCAACAGGAGAGTGGACAAAGCAGGAACTTCACATAACTGATGACGCTGCACAGTTTAAGGGAGGGGATTATTCACAGGCAGTCCGTGACCTTGCAAGAGACCTTGGAATCGTCTGTGTTGATATGACTGAAAAGACAAAGGCTTTATATGAAGAGTTAGGACCAGAAGAGACAATTTATCTTCACGCATGGCCATCTAATAAAGAAGTAAGTGTTGACAATACACACACTAATATATGGGGCGGCAGGGTTAATGCTTTCCTTGTTATGCAGGAGCTTGAAAAGGCTGGAATATCAGGATTATCAGAGAATATAGTTAATATAAGGGCAGATGAACCGCTTCCAGACAAGAACAGATATCTTGAAAAAAATGCTTCATACAAGCCGGTAGTGTTCAGCGATGAGCTTGCTGACAGCAAGAACTTTAAAGATGCATATGGATTCAAAGGCACAGTATTCGGTGATGTTACAACTCTGCCAACGGAATCTGATAATTATATACTTGAAGAAGTTCCAGGGGGAATACACATCGCGGTTAAGAATAATGATGGCAAGATATCTACTGTTACAGACGGAATTGCAATGTACTATAAGAAGATTCCTGTAAATGTGAACTTTACCCTTAAGGCTAAGATGACAATTAATGATTATTTCTATAACAATCAGGTGTCATTTGGGCTTATGGTAAGAGATGACATGTATATTGATAAGAAAATGCCTGATGTACTTGGCGATTATGTAGCGGCAGCACCGCTTAACCTTACTTATAAAGACCAGGCATGGAGTTGTTTTGCAAGAAAGAACAGCGAGCTTATGCAGGGAACCGTGACAGGAAGAGAGCTTAAGCCGGGTGATACCGTAGAAGTATGTATAAAGTCTAATCCGGACGGCTATGCAGTAAAATTAGGCGATGGAGAGTTCTTAACAGGCGGATTTGATTTTAAGCTGACAGCCGTAGACCCTAAGCATGTATACGCAGGATTCTTCGTTTCGAGAAATGCGGATGTTACATTTACGGATATAGAATATACAGAGAATTAATACAATTTTTATATATGATTGTATTTAATTTTACATAGGAAAATGTTACAATTACATCAGAAATATCGTGAAAAAATAGCGTTGACGCGGAAATGAGGCATATTATGAAACTAACATTTTTAGGCGCGGATCATGAGGTAACAGGAAGCTGTCATTTCTTACAGGCGGCAGGTCTTAATATTCTTGTAGACTGCGGTATGGAACAGGGGAATGATGTATATGAGAATCAGGAGCTTCCGGTTGCGGCATCTGATGTGGATTGCATATTGCTGACGCATGCACACATTGACCATTCAGGTCTGATTCCTCTTATGTATGTGAATGGATTCAGGGGACAGGTGTATTCAACATCAGCTACGGCACAGCTGTGTGAGATAATGTTAAGAGACAGCGCACATATTCAGATGTTTGAAGCTGAATGGAGAAACCGGAAGGCTGCCAGATCAGGAGGAAAACTCAAGGAATTTGTTCCACTGTATGATATGGATGCAGCAGTTAATGTCTGCAAGCAGTTCGTAGGCTGTGAGTATGACAGGGTATATGATATTGCAGAAGGAATTAAGATTAGATTCACAGATGTTGGACATCTTCTTGGTTCAGCGAGTATCGAGGTATGGGCAACAGAGAAGACAGAGAATGGTGATGTAACAGAGAAGATTGTGTTTTCGGGTGATATAGGTAATATTAACAAGCCGATAATTAAAGACCCGAAGCATGTCAGGGATGCCGACTATGTAGTTATGGAGTCAACTTATGGTAACAGAAGCCACGGAGGAACTCCTAATTATGTGGAAGATTTAACTGATATATTTAAGAGAACATTTGAAAGAGGCGGTAATGTTGTTATTCCGTCCTTTGCAGTAGGAAGAACTCAGGAACTGCTTTATATCATAAGAAAGATTAAAGAAGATAATCTCGTTGGCAGAGATTTTGATGTATATATGGATAGTCCACTTGCTATTGAAGCGACGAACATATTTATTAAGAATGTGGAGAGCTGCTTTGATGATGAGGCAGTAGAACTTGTAAGAAAGGGGATTAATCCGCTTACATTTCCAGGGCTTAAGTATGCAACTACGGGAGATGAATCAAAGCAGATTAACTTTGATCCTAATCCTAAGGTTATTATTTCTTCATCAGGTATGTGTGAAGCGGGAAGAATAAGACATCACCTGAAGCATAATTTGTGGAGACCAGAGTGTACAATTGTATTTGTCGGTTATCAGGCTGTTGGAACAACAGGCCGTATTATAGTTGATGGTGCAGAAGAGATTAAGCTTTTCGGTGAGCCAATCCAGATAAAGGCTGAGATTGTACAGCTTCAGGGTTCGAGTGGCCATGCTGATAAGGATGGGCTTCTTTGTTGGATTAATGCATTTGACACAAAGCCTAAAAAGGTGTTTGTTGTGCATGGCGAAGACAGTGTGTGTGACGAGTTTACGGAATGCCTTAAAGAAGAATATGGTTATGATGCCATGGCACCATATACAGGCGGAAGTTATGATCTTATTGCAGACAGAGTTATCTCTGAAGGAGTTAAGGAAAGAAAGACTAGAAGAACGACGAGTACACAGCGTGGTAAAACTGTATTTGACAGACTTGTTGCTGCTGGAAAGCGTCTCATGACAGTTATTACACACAATGAGGGTGGTACGAATAAAGATCTGGCTAAGTTTACAGATCAGATTAATGCATTATGTGATAAATGGGACAGGTGATTATGATGAAGATGCTGTTTGTTTTTAATCCAAACTCAGGAAAAGCTCAGATTAAGAATCAGCTGATGAAGATAATACAGGTGTTTTCTAAGGCTGGATATGAGATTACTGTATATCCGACCAAGGCATCGCTTGATGGCTATCAGCACATTTTAGATAATGAAGGCAGATATGATGTTATAACATGTAGTGGTGGAGATGGTACTCTGAATGAAACGGTAGCCGCTGTTCTTAAGTATAAAGGAGAGAAACCGCCGATAGGGTATATTCCTAGTGGAACAACGAATGATTTTGCTGCAAGTCTGGGAATTCCAAGAAATATGGTGAAGGCCGCTGTTAATATAGCAAAGGGTAAACGTTTTCCTTGTGATGTAGGAATGGTAAATGGAGAGCGCTCATTTAATTATGTTGCTGCATTTGGGGCGTTTACAAGGGTCTCTTATGGAACTCCACAGAATCTTAAGAATGTACTGGGACATCAGGCTTATGTAATTGAAGCGGTCAGAAGCTTATCAACGATTAAACCACAGTATATGCGTGTATATTCTGAGGAGATGAATGTTGAGGGAAATTTTGTATATGGAATGATAAGTAATACAGATTCGGTTGGAGGAATAAAGAATCTTACAGGTAATGATGTTAATCTGCAGGATGGATTATTTGAAGTTACCCTGATAAGAGAGCTTAATAATCCTATAGCAGTCCAGTCACTTATTAATGCTTTTATAACTAAAGACCTTAGTAAATGTGACTGGGTATGCACATGGAAGACCAGCTCTGTAAGGTTCGAATCACCACAGCCTGTATCATGGACACTTGATGGTGAATATGGTGGAGAACATACAGAAATACAGTTTTCTGTTAAGGAGAAAGCGGTTGATTTCCTGATAGGAGGAGTACCTGCTAATAACTAATAGATAATCATTAATAATATAAAGTGATAAAACCTTGCAAATTAGTATGTTTGGTTTTGTCACTTTATTTTTTTACTAATTTTACGCCGACAGGTAAAAATCAGACACAATTTAGAAACAATTCAACTTTTATGTTTAAAAACAGGCAGGGATTAAGTGTAAAACATATAATGATAAATAAAGATGATATTACATTTTAAGAGATAATATCGTGACAAATTCTATAATTATCTGATAATTACAATTGAAAGTAGCAATAGTCAAATTATCAGACAATTGCGGCAAAAAAATATTTACAAAATCCATAAAACAGGAGTATATTATGTGCAAGCAAAGCTTTAGAATATACGAAAGGATGATTAGACTTATGGAAAATGAAATCAAACAGCCTGGTCTTTACAGATCTGAACTTGAGCATGATGCCTGTGGTATCGGAGCTATCGTAAGTATTAACGGAATTAAGACACATCAGACAGTATCTGATGCTTTAAGCATTGTAGAGAATCTTGAGCACAGAGCTGGTAAGGATGCAGAAGGAAAGACTGGTGATGGTGTTGGTATCCTTCTTCAGATATCACACAAATTCTTTAAGAAAGCTGTAAAGCCATTAGGAATTGAGCTTGGAGAAGAACGAGACTATGGTGTCGGAATGTTTTTCTTCCCACAGGACGAACTGGCAAGAAACAGAGCCAAGAAGATGTTCGAAATCATTGTTGAGAAGGAAGGGCTTGAATTCTTAGGCTGGAGAGATGTTCCAACATTTCCTAATGTTCTTGGTAAAAAGGCAGTTGACTGCATGCCATACATTATGCAGGGATTTGTAAAGAGACCTGCAAATGCAGCTGGCGGGAAATGCGTACACACCATTTGTGAAAAGACAAAGACCGAAGACATCATTCCTATCAGCGATGAAGCTTTGGAACTCATTGGATATTCCCCAAAGAAAAAAGGCAGAGTATTTGAGGGTTTGAAAAGAAGTTGGGTTCAACAGCCAATGAAAGAATGGATTCGTTCGGCTGGTATTACCAAGCACATTACCTTTCACTCCTACCGCAGAACATTTGCTACCCTTCAAGGTGCAGCTGGAACAGACATCCGTACTATACAAAGTATGATGGCACACAAAAGTATTACAACTACCCAAAGATATATGAAACCAGTGGATAGTAACAAACGTGAAGCAAGTAACAAAATATCATTGACTAGAAAGGAATAAAAGGTCATAAATCTACGATTAAAATGCCCCAAGTATGACTTATAGTACCATTTTAGAGTACCATTTCATACTTTGGGCTATTTTTTGTTAAAATTCGAACGATTTATTGCAGTTAATTATCACCATTGAGAAACAGTAAATAATTTTGTGATAAATAACAACATTAAATATCAACAGACTATGGCAAATTATATTCAAATTCGAGCAAAAAAAGCAAGTGATGTAATCGCAGCAGGCGTAATCTCCTATGCTTTAATTGGAAGTTTTTTACTCTATAAATTCCATATAAATTTAATGGAATATACAACACCTATAATACTAGGCTTTGTTGTAATAACTGTGTCTTTTGCATGTACAAAAAGATTATTCTACCATATTATGATGGAGAACTCTAATCTTTTATCTTTTA
>ENA-UEQR01001109-UEQR01001109.1-human-gut-metagenome-genome-assembly--contig:-NODE-1109-length-15590-cov-42.094372_pt1 | contig 15590 bp, 12 predicted proteins | sample MGYA00242944_ERZ507941 | MGnify/ENA primary metagenome ERZ507941 (study PRJEB26167, sample SAMN06115398) | human gut metagenome | host: Homo sapiens | place: China:Chongqing | collected 2016-06-23...
CGAAAATCAAAAGTTCACGCGCAACCGGCATCCTGCTGACGGATGGCGGTATTTTTTTGACCTATAACACCGCCAAAGCGCAGATGAAATGGGAGTACAAGGCTGAACTGCGGTTCAAAGCTCTGCTGCAAACCGAAGGGGTCATGCCCGACGCGGAGATCTCCGGGATCGTGTTCGGCTCCACCATGGAACAGCTACCTGTTCTGATGCAGCCGGATGCACGCAGCTATTTTCTGCTGGACGGCAGCTTTCCGCATTTCTATTATTTGACCAATGACCGTTATGGCGAAGCGATCCTTCGCCTCTTATGCGACGCGCAGCAGCGCAGGACGCTTGATACGATCCTTGCAGACGGGCTCCATGAGGGGATACTAAATTGGCGCGTCGAGAACGACGCCATTGACAGCGAGGGGAATCCTGTTCTATTCGCCTACACCTGTGATTTTCCCCGCATCCGGCGTTTCGATACCGCGCTGGAGCTGCACGGAATGACGGGGACATTGATCTGCTTCGATTACCAGGAAGAAGCCTTGCGGGAGATCTGCGGGCAGTGTGTGATGCTGCAAAGCATTGATTTTCAACAGTTTGAAAGGAGCGTGCTCTATTCCTAAAAAGAAGCTGATTCAGCTTTTCATTATTATTCCAATCGCTGCGCTGGCGCTGCTCTACGGGAGCGGCTACCTCTCGCAGCTTTTTTCCAATTACCGTGCATGGCAGGAGGCCGGCGCCGTGTTTGGGACGTCTCCCGCATTCCCGGACACCGGATTCTTTCCCTGCCTTGCGGCAGCCTTCCACTTTCCGTATGGGCTGTATGGGCTCGGCCTCTGCATCGGTGCGCTGGCGCTGCTGATCCTCATGGTCATGCGAATGGGCTACAGTGAGGGCGGCGAATACGACCGGCAGCGCAATCTGGTCTATTCCGACAAGGGAACCTACGGCACCGCAGGCTTTATGTCCCGCAAGGAGCTGACCGAGGTGCTTGACCTTGTCCCGGATATTCGCAAGCATTCCGGTACGATTCTCGGAGAGCTGGATCATCAGGTCATTTGTATTCCTCCAAAGACTCGATTTAACGGGAATCTTGCGGTTTACGGCGCCAGCGGCTCCAAGAAGACAAGAGCCTTTTGCGTCAACATGATTCTCCAATGCGCGGCGCGGAAGTCAAGCCTTGTGATCTGTGACCCCAAGTCCGAATTGTACGAAAAGACCAGCGAATATCTGCGGGATCAGGGCTATACCGTCCGTGTGTTCAATCTGGTCACACCGTCAGCCTCCGATTCATGGAATTGTCTTGCGGAGGTCGGCGGTCAGGAATTGATGGCCCAGCTTTTTTGTGACGTCATCATCAAAAACACAGGGGGCGAAGAACGTGACCACTTCTGGGACAGCGCCGAAATGAATCTGCTCAAGGCGCTGGTCCTCTATGTTTCCACCAGCTATCCCAAGAAAAAGCAAAACATCGGCGAAGTGTACCAATTGCTCACCGCCAGTTCCGAAAAGGAACTGAATGCGCTTTTTGGTGTTCTTCCGGTTACGCATCCTGCCAAAGCGCCATACAGCATTTTCAAGCAGGCGTCAGAGGGTGTGCGCGGTGGCGTTATCATCGGGCTCGGCTCCAGACTGCAGGTTTTCCAAAACCGGGATATTCGCAACATCACATCCTACAACGAGATCGATCTGGAACTCCCGGGAAAGCAGCCATGCGCGTATTACTGCATTACCAGCGATCAGGACAGCACCTTTGATTTCCTCTCCTCGCTGTTTCTTTCCTTTGTGTTTATCCGCCTGGTTCGCTATGCGGACGAACATTGCCCCGGTGGGGCGCTTCCGGTTCCTGTTCATGTACTTGGTGAAGAGCTGTGTGCCTGTGGAGTGATCCCAGATCTATCGAGAAAAATTTCGGTCATTCGTTCCAGAAACCTGTCCATGTCATGTGTGTTCCAGAACTTAGCAGGTCTTCAGAACCGCTATCCCTACAACCAGTGGCAGGAAATTCTGGGCAACTGCGATGTGCAGCTTTTTCTTGGCTGTACAGATGCTCTGACGGCGGAATTTATTTCTGACCGGACCGGCGAGGCCAGTATCTCTGTCACCAGTAAAGCCAAACAGCTCGGAACATGGCGCGTATCCAATTACACGCCTGAATACCGGGAAACCAGCGGTGTCGGCCGGCGCAAGCTGATGACCATGGACGAGGTGCTGCGTATGGATATTGATAAAGCCCTGATCCTCATTCGGGGCAAGAATGTACTGGAGGTGGATAAGTACGACTATTCCAAACATCCCGAGGCGAAGAAGCTGCGGCCGAGCAAGGCCGCCTCCCATGTCCCTGCATGGCGGGCAAATCAGCCGCAGGAAAAGCAAACTCCATCGGCGCCGCCATCTCAGGCAGCGGATAAGAAGCCGGCGCAAAAGAAAAAGCCTGCGTCGGCTGAAAAAGTCGTTGCCGTAACCAAAGAATCCATTATGAAGAAAAAGGAGGATACTTAATGCCCAAGAAAAAAACGATCCCGCCCCCTGATGATTTCTCCTCAGAGTTCATGGAAACCGAATCCGCCAAAGAACTTTCTGAGCAGCAGGTGGAGGCCGTCGGCAGCGACAACACGGAAACTCCGCTGGCAGAACCCCCGGAAGTTGATCTCGGCTCCGGCGATGTGAGCGGCACAGCAGATGTTGAGGAAAACGAGCCGGATGCCGAAAACACCGCTGATGCCGCAGAGACTGTCCCTGTTTCCGATGAAAAGGCTGAGGACCCGGAGTACGACAGCATTTTGCAGGAGCTGAACAGCAGCACTCCGGCACCCCTTGACAGCAGCGGCGAAAATGCTCTGGATGCGCTTTTGCTGGAAGGAAATGCGGAAAATGCTCCGCCCACTGAAGATGAAACGGAATCCGCAGATGGTGAAGCTGCTCCGCAGCCCACTACACCTCCCGCACCTGCCGGACGCCGTGACTCCTACATTCTGACCGTTGATGCAAAAGACCGTATCGAAACGGAAGAAGAACACCGTGAGGTCATCTGGCATGAGATCAAGACCTCGCATATTGCCGGTCGTATTTTGACCGGAACGTTGGACGGCGTGGAGCAGACCCCTTCCGGCCGTACTATCGTTGTCGTTGACTACAAGGGTTATCGCATTGCGATCCCGCTGAAAGAAATGATGCTCTATTCCGGACCCGTTCCGTATGGGGCGAAATACAAGCCGTTTATGGAGCGGATGAACAGTATCCTTGCAACCATGCTCACCGCGGAGATCGATTTCATCGTCCGGGGTCTGGATAACACCGCCCGCAGCGTTGTGGCAAGCCGCAAGGCCGCTATGCTCCGTAAGCGTCAGACCTTCTATCTGGACACCAACGAAGATGGCGTCCCCATGATCTATGAAGGACGCGTCGTACAGGCGCGCGTCATTGGCGTTGCGGAAAAAGTCCTGCGTGTGGAAGTGTTCGGCGTGGAGTGTACGATTTTCGCCCGCGATCTGTCTGCCGCATGGTTCGGTGACGCCCGCGAGTATTACAGCGTCGGCGACCGTGTTCTTGTCCGTGTGCTCACCATTGACCGCGATGACATCAACCATATTTCCATCACAGCAGATATCCGCAGCGTTTCGTCCGCCGCCAACCAGAGCAATCTGGATAAATGCGTCCTGCAGGGCAAATATGCCGGCAGAGTGACCGATGTGCGGCACGGCGTTGTGTTCATCCGGCTCAACAACGGTGTCAACGCGGTTGCCCACACCTGCTATGACCGGCGAATGCCCGGAAAAAAAGACGACGTCAGCTTTGCCGTTACCCGTCTGGATGAGGAACGCGGCATCGCCGTCGGCATCATCACCAGAATCATCAAACAGAATTTGTAAAAAAGGAGAGGCCACCATGAAGAGCTTATCAAAGCTGGCCCTTTGCCTGCTGCTTGCCATGTCGCTGACGGTCAGCGCCTTTGCCGCTCAGGTTCCCGATTCATTGGTAGCGGAAAACCTGAACGGCCAGCAGCGGCTTGTAAAAACCTACACGCTTTCCCCGGAGGTTGACCCAGATGAGCTGAAGGAAGAGGACTTTTCCTACGACGGTTATCTTTATACCTGGGCCTATACCACCAAGGTGGAACACCCGTATCTGGAAAGCAAAACTGTAACGGAAACCGTCACAGTCAATACCGCCAAAAATGACCTTGCGCAGATCCTCGCAGAGCTTTCGCCCAGTATGCCCTATGAAAAAGACGGCTTCTCCGGCGAGTTGGCGCTGGATCATACCACTCTTTCCACAGAGGCGTCCGGCTACACCACCAAATACAGCAAAACCACCGAGACGAAGGTAATCGGCAATCTGGACCGCAACGACATGTCTTATGTGCCGGCCACGACCGTCAAAAACGGAAAAACCCTCTCCCTTGCCAATGTGGAATGGCAGGTCACCGGCACGGCGCTCGTCGGCGAGGCGCTGGTTCCTGCCCAGTATCAGGCGGTCGCCACCTATTCCGCCTCCAGCAGCTATCAGGCTGCCACTGGCTATGTCACCACGGCGGAATATCACGGAACCGTTACTTCGGAAGGCGTGGACAGCATCACCTATACCGTGGTTTATACCGGAAGTGAGATCGTCCCCGTAAAAACACATATCTGGGATAACGACAGCCTTGCCGCTCCGCTGCTGATCATCGCTGCCGTGCTGCTCTGCGCGGGCATCGCCGCCGCTGCACTCATCCTGCTGCGCCGCCGCAAAAATGTCTATGTGTATGTTCCGGACAGCAAGCCCCGAGAGTACCGGCTGATTGCAAAGTTCCGTGTGGAGCCTGACAGCGAGGTTCCCGCTATCGATGCAGGCGCTCTCACATTGAATCCGGGAGATACCGTCGCGGTTGAGGTGAAAAAATCCCTTGCCAGGCACCTGGCTGGGCGCGAGTTCACCGTTTCTTTCCCGCAGAGTGACTATACTTACACGATCCAAGCCAGCAAGCACAATGACTGGCATGAATTTACCGTTCCCGCTGAAGAAGAACAGGAGGCTCCCGTATGAAGAAGATTTTCTCATTGACTTTGACTCTGGCTGCCATGCTTTCTGCGGTGGCGGTCAGCGCCCAGGCTGCCGATTTTTCCTTTGAAACCGATGGCACCCCGGAATACTATCCCTCCTCTTCCTATGAGGACGTCTACGGCTCCCGCTACAATTACGGTGGGAAAAATGTGGTGGACTACCAGATCCCCGAGCTGGAGTACGGGCAGCTCAGCACCACCCAGACCGGCGTGATGGAGAAAATCATGCTGCCTGGTCTTCAGAGCATCTCTGCATCCGGCAGCGGCATTTACGGAATTTCTCCCGGCGGCGGAACTGTTGAGATTCCCGGTTTTCTGCAGGGCGGCTCCACAGCTACTCCTGCGACGCCCGCTTTCACAGAGCTGACACAGGATTTTCTGCTTTCCAACGGTGCCGTCGGAAAGATCTCCATTCCTGCCATCGGGGTCAAGAACTACTATCTCTGGGAAGGTGAAACGACTGCCAGCATGAAAAAGGGGCTGGGGCATTTCACCAGTACCAGCGTCTGGAACGGCAATGTGGCTGTCTGCGGGCATAATCGCGGCGCCAAATATGTGATCGGCAGCATCAAGGATCTCGATGTGGGCGATAAGATCACCTATACCACATCCATGGGTACCCGTACCTATCTGGTGGAGACTGTGACCAAAATCAGCAGCAGCGATTGGAGCTATTTGTCCTCTACCACGGATAACCGGATCACGCTCTTCACCTGCGTTGCCGGAGATTCCAGTCAGCGCTGGTGTGTGCAGGCTGTTCAGGCCTCTTAAAAATCTTTTGTTGAAAAAGCCGCTTTATGATCGTAAAGGAATAGTAGATCAAAAATAAGGAGGCTTTTCCATGAAGAAGCAGATCCTCACGATGTTTACGGGCCTTTTTATCGGCGCTATTATCACAGGCGGAGCTTCCGCCTATGCTGCGGGAATCCTCGCTGAACGCAGCAACCATCGTATTTTTGTCGATGGGCAGGAGGTGCAAATGGAAGCGTATGGTATTGCTGGACACAACTATGTGAAACTCCGCGACATTGGCAAAGCGGTCGGCTTCAATGTGTTCTGGGATGCGGACAGCGGATGTGTGCAAATAGAAACCGGTGCGCCTTACACCGGCGAGGCTCCTTCCGCTGAAGCTGTTCCGTCTGCTGCTGCGCCTTCTGATGCGGATGCTGCAAAGCAGGATATTGTAGCTCGCACCAACGCCCTCCGTGCGGAGCATGGCATCGCAGCTTTGACGGCCGACGATCAACTGATGCGGGCCGCGCAGGTGCGGGCCGATGAAATGGCTGCCACAGGTACCTATTCTCATACCAGACCAGACGGCAGGAAGTATTACACCGTTACGGACTGCAGGCAGGTTGGGGAAAATATCCACCAGATCCCGCTGCTCTATCTTGCGCAGCAAAAAACCGCGCTTGCGGAAACGCTCGTATATTCATGGTCAAAATCCGCAGGGCACATGGAAAACATGACAGATGAAAGCTATGCGGCTATCGGCGTCGGCCTTGCACGAGGGACTGACGCCAACGGCTTGGAGTGCTGGTACTGTGTCCAACTATTTCTTCGCAGCGGATACAGCATTTCAGCGGTGGACAAGCCGGCAACGAAGTAAATCCTGTTATCCTATATCACGAATCAGACCGGGGAGCCTCGGTCTGATTTTTCTTGTGCAATTTTGCAAGGAGGTAGCTCATTGAAAAAACTAAGAACCAGGCTCGTCTCGGCGTTTCTCGTTATCATGACGCTGTTGACGCTGCTCCCGACTTCCGCGCTGGCCGCGTCCGGCAGCGGAACGGGCATCAAGCCCACCGACAATACCAATTACTGGACAACACGACTGCTCCATGACGGTACGCCTTACAGCTACAAGCCCCCGATGGCGGCAGGCAAGCTGCTGTACTGCCTTGACCGCGGCTACGGCTACCGCTGGGGCACTGCCAGCTTTCTGAACAGCTACACCTATACCTCCGCCACCGGAGCGGACGCGGATACCGTGCTGAAAACGGCGCTGGCGCAGAGCGGCATGGGTGAGCTGGATGCCCAGCAGCTTGAAAACTTCAAATGGATGATGACGTTCATTTCGGACTATAAGGGTGACATCCCCGGCAGCCTTTTTATGGCTGCGCAGACGTATGTGTGGGATCACCAGACCTTCAAGGGTGAGGGCGATGGTGACATCGATGGCGGTGGTTACGCCAACGCCGATACCTATGAAATGTACCTGGGCTATATCGATTGGATGTTGAAAGAAAAGGCCAAGGAAGACGCAGAATTTCAGCGCCAAATTGAAGAATACGCAGAACAGGGCATCATCGCCACTGTGGTAGAAGATGAAGCTGCAAAATGGGCGGTCTACGCGAAATCCAGCGTTAAGGGGCGTCAGGCTTTCTTTAACTATTATGCGCCGAGAAAACTCGTCACCAATACATCTGAGCCGGGAAAGCCGCCGGCTGGGGACGCTGATATTACGCTGCGGAAGGTTGCCGCAGGAACGACCCGTGGTTTAGATGGTGCCCGCTTTCTGATTTATCGGGACGGTCAGATCGTCGGCAGCGATGTGACCCAAAATGGCGGAATCATTGAGGTCAAGGATGTCACCAAGGGCCTGTGGTCCTTCGTGGAAACCGAGGCCCCGGAGGGCTACTGCGCCGACTCTACGCCCATCAGCGTCTATGTCGATACCACCGACGGCGACAAGCAGTACACGGTCACTGCCGAAAATTACGCACTGCCCGATATGAAGATCACCAAGCGGGACGCCATGAGCGGCAAACCGATTGCCGGCACAGTGTTCTCGGTGAAGTCCGTCACCGGCAGCTATTCCACCTCCGTCACGACCGGGACGGACGGTTCCGCAACGCTCTCGGCCATTCCTGCCGGTGTCTATGTTGTGCGTGAGGAATCCGTTCCCGAGCCGTACATCGTAACCAATACCGAGCAGACCGTGGCGCTGCGCCCCGGCAAAACCTCCGAGGTCACTTTCGTTGACTATGAAAAGCCCGGTCTTGAAATTGTCAAGAAGAACATCGCCAATGGTGAGCCTATCGAGGGCGTGACCTACCGTATCGAGCAGATCGACGGCAGCTTTTCTACCAGCGCCACGACCGATAACCATGGGCGGATTTTCCTCGACTCTGTTCCTGTTGGCACATTCAAAGTAACGGAGATCAATGTTCCCTACCATGTCATTCTCTGCCCCATCCCGCAGGAAGTGGCATTGAAGCCCGGCGAAACCTCTACCGTCACATTCTTCAACGCAATCAAACCGACGCTGGAGATCCGTAAAGTGGACAGCGTCACCGGCGATCCCGTCAAGGGAGCCAAGTTCCAGATCTGGTATGCCAGCAACCATACTGATACCGGAGAGCTGAACGATCTCGGCGTTCATTACACCGATGAGAGCGGCAAGATCATTCTCCCCGAAGTCCAGGACGGCTGGTACAAGGTGACGGAGCTGGAGCCGGCGCCAGGCTACTCTATCAAGGAGCCTGCCACGCAGGAATGTTTTATTTCCGGCGGTGAGAGCAAAGTCCTGACTTTTGAGAATACGCCCCTTTCGGCCATCATCATTCGCAAGGTGGATAGTGAGACCGGCCAGCCGCTGGAGGGTGCATGGTTCCGTATCCGTTATCTTGGCGGCACTTCTGGCACGGGCGGGACAGTCATCGGTGAGTACCGTACCTCTAGTAATGGCACCATTGTCGTGACTGGCCTCAAGGCAGGCACTTACGTCTGCGAGGAGATCTCGGCTCCGGATGGGTATGTCATCACCGACGCTACGGAGACGGTCTATCTTTCCGGTAAGGATCAGGATGTCATCACCGTTACTTTCGGCAACGATAAGATGGGTTCTTTGCTCATTGTCAAAAAGGACGCCGTGACCGGCGCGCCCATCTCCGATGTCGAGTTCCTTGTGACCGACTCGGACGGAAGTGTCATCGGTACTGCCAATGGTAAGTATGTGACCGACAGCGCCGGTACCATTCGCATTGATGGCCTGACTCCTGGCATGACGGTCATTGTAAAAGAGGTGCGCGCCAAGGATGGCTATATCCTCGACGATACCCCGCAGAGCATCAAGATCAAGCGAAACTCTGTCATGACGCTGGAGTTCCGCAATCAACCCAAGGGCGGTGTGTTAGTTCGAAAGGTCGATGCTACAACGAACGAACCGATCTCCGATGTTGAGTTCCTCGTAACCGACTCCGATGGAAACTTCATCGGTAATGCCAACGGCAAATATGTAACGGACAGTGCAGGTACTTTTACCATTACGGATGTTGCTCCCGACACCACACTCGTCATCAAGGAAACTCATGCCAAGGATGGTTATATCCTGGACGATACCCCTCAGACGGTCAAGGTTAAGTCCAACGAAGTCATCACGGTGGAGTTCCGTAATCAGCCTAAGGGCGGCGTTTTGGTGAAAAAGGTGGACACCGCAACGAATGAACCAATCTCTGATGTTGAGTTCCTCGTGACCGATTCTGACGGCAATTTCATTGGGAATGCCAATGGCAAGTTCATCACCGATAGTGCTGGTACCTTCACCATTACCGACATTGCCCCTGGCACGACGCTTATCATCAAAGAAACGCGCGCCAAGGATGGCTATCTGCTGGATGATACTCCTCAGACGGTCAAGGTCAAATCCAACGAGATGATTACGCTGGAATTTCGCAACCAACCGCTCGGTGGGCTTCGAATCATTAAGCTTGATAGCGTCACGAAGAAGCCTCTGGAAGGGGTTCAGTTCCGCATCACCTACAGCGATGGCAGCTTTGTGGCAGATGAGGGCGGTAAGCTCTCTTCCAACGGCCTTTATATGACTGACGCAAATGGCGAGATCCTCATCAGAGATATTGTCGGCACACTTGTTGTGACGGAAGTGAAAACGATCCCTGGCTACACCATCGATGAAGCCACAAGAAGCCAGACCATCGTTGTTAACCCCGACGATCTTCAGACTCTGATCGTGTATAACGTCCCTGCTGGCGGCCTGCAGATTATCAAGTCCGATGAGGACACCGGAGAGCGGCTCGGTGGTGTCAAGTTCGAGATTCGCAAAATCAATGGTGAAATCCTCGGGACCTATACCACCGACCGCGACGGCGTCATCAGCATCCCCAACGCAGAGAGTGGCTGGTATACCATCGTTGAGCGCAAGGCGAAAGACGGATACGCACTCGATACTACGCCCGTCAATGCATGCGTCAAGGATGGCGAGACTACGACGGTTGAGATCACCAACCAGCGCATGGCCTCTATCATGATTCACAAGATCGATGCAGCGACTGGTGCAGGCATTTATGGTGTCAAGTTCGTACTCTATGATTCTGGGAAGAACCCGATCGGCGAATACACGACGGATCAGGACGGCTACATCTACATTGATGATGAGCTGGTACCCGGAAAGTACTACCTGCGTGAACTGGAGGCGGCGGATGGCTATATTCGCGATGAGCAGTATAAGACCGTCTATGTCGAACGTGGTAAATGCGCACAGATCGAGTGGGAGAATAGTGCAGTGACGGGTCAGATCCAGATCCGGAAGTATAGCTCGGAAGACAACACCGTCACAGGTCAGCTTGCCGGCACCCCGTTGGAAGGCGCTGTGTTTGAGGTCACGCAGGCCCGCTCTGGCAAGGTTGTTGGCTATATCGTGACAGACGCGCGTGGCGTTGCCGCTTCCGGCCCCCTGCCTCTTGGCCGCTACTTCGTGACGGAGGTATCCGCACCGAAGTATTATCAGCTGAGTGGCGAGAAGATGGAAGCTGAGATCGAGTATCCCAGTCAGATCATCAAACTCTCCGCCTACAATAAGCCCGCGGCCCTAGGCGTGACCATCAAGAAGAGCGGCAACTATGAAGTGCAGTCCGGTCAGGCCATGAGCTATGACTTCTCCGGTATTGCCAATACCTCCAATGTCGCGCTCAACCACTTCTTCTGGCATGATCGCATTCCTACGGATGCGACGCGTGCGCTCAGCATCAGCACGGGTACCTACAATGCGCGCCTGTACTATAAGGTCACCTTTAAGACCAATCTCAATGACTACCGGACTTTGGCCAGTAACTTGCTGACCTCCAACAACTATTCCCTGAGCCTGAATGCCGCTACGCTGCGGCTCGTGCAGGGCGAGTATGTTACCGATGTCCGCTTCGAGTTTGGCACGGTGCCCAGCGGCTTCTCTTCTGTTGTGAAGCCTACCATGCGTGTGCAGGTGCTTGGTACCGTGAGCAATGGCTACCAAATCATCAATCGTGCCGATGTTGGTGGCCAGTATCTCAATGAGTGGCAGACGGCAAAGACCACCTGGGTCACTACCGTCCGTCGCTTCAATACCACGCCGCTGCCGAAGACCGGATATTGATCTCGAGAGAGGTCGTTTCCTATAACCCCCGCCAGCCCCGGAGCTCACGCTTCGGGGCTGATCTTTTGAACATGAGGAGAGTATTATCATGAGCAAGTTTTTACCTATTGGTACCAAAGGTGAGCTGCTGAACAGCGACATGATCGCCCGCATCATTCCCAAGGAAGATGGCGGATGCATCATCCTCACCAAAGATGGTCAGCACTTCCACAGTGAGATCGACCTTCACGACGAAGTCAATGACTACAACTCCATTCGTTCCATCATCCCTTGCCAGGGCGTCAGCGCTGTCTATCTGGATGATGATGGCGACAGCGAAATCTGCCCCTGCGCTTTTGTAATGCTGATGTCTGACGGCAAAATTGAGCCTTTCGTCTTTGCAACGGACAAAGACATCGAGCGAATCGCCAATAAAGGCCATACCGGTTTTACCGGATTCGTTCCAACCAAGTAAATAACGAAGGCCGCTGCTCCGGCAGCGGCCTTCTATTCCAAAACAAGTGGAGGAATGTCAAACATGGGTAGATTTATCAACCTCGGTATCGCGATTGTCAACACCAGCTACATTATCCGTGTGGAGATGGAATCCGATGGCAGAGCGGAAATCTATATGTCCGATGGTACGATGTTTCGCTGCAATCACTTCGATGCCTCCCAACTATTTGGCACAAATGAAAAGAAAGAGGGTGCGACCTCGTTGCATCTGCAAGAGGAACTCCGATATGACCAATCACACTCCATGTCTACTTGATGAAGCAGCAACCTTCATGAAAGTACAATACCTCTCTGACCTGCGGTTCCTGTCCACTGACGGTCGATCCCGTTTAGCCGCATTTCTTGAGACTTTTGATGCTGCAGAATACACACTTTTTCAGTGGAATGATGCCATTGAATACTTGAAAGCTGGAGTGAAACAGCAGACCGCGCAGGTGGCTCGTGCACAACTCCTACGCGCCCTTAGAACCACCTGATGGCTCTATATCAATATTGCATAGGTGGACATGTTCAACCAAACACCCAGAACTGGCATTTCCATCATGTGCGCCCACTATTTCTATTCGGACAAAGGAGGATCAAATATGCCCTGGATTATCAGCAATAGAAAAAGCTATGTGGAGATTATCGGCAACAATCAGATGATCACCACTGCCTATATCGATCGCGCGCATACATTCAACAATAAGAAGACGGCAGAGAAATACTGCTCTTTGCTGCCAAAGGCGATGAAAAACCTGAAGTATAAGGTCATCTTCATCTCAAACCCCAATCCCGAAAATCCTGATCTGCAACTGGAGCTACTGACGCCTGAATTCTACCTGACACGGCTGAAGAATTTCAGCGATTTCATTCACACCATCCAATGCCAGAGAGAAACACTGGTGACCGGCCAGCGGAAGGCGGAGCTGGAGATTGAAGACATCGAGCACGCAGCGGAGTTCTATAACCTGGATGCCTCACATGGATACCAGCTATATAAACTTCTGCACGATGCCCGTGTGCGCCGGCGCAAGTGCAAGAATGCAATCGCTTGGATTGATTATATTCTGGAGCAGGCCCCGGATCGATTCATAGAAAATGACCCATCTCCCAGAATTGCGGGAACGCGATCCCGTGACTACGCACCTCGCGCACTTCCTGCACTATTTGAATGGGAAAACGAGGGGCAGACCCCTACGGCAAACCTTTGTCCATAATTGAGCTTTTCAGGCGATTAAACCAGCAGTTCAATGACAACTGCTACAGAGACAGATATCATAGGATCAACGAAAAGAGACAAGGAGTGAATACAATGAACCTCAAAGAAGCGTTCCGCTTTCAGAATAAGCTGCAGTCCATGATGACCGATGCACAGAGCATCCTCGGCAACAACGGCAATATCACCAAGGTGCAGAATACCTATCTCCGCCACAAGGTCATGGCAGAGGCGGAGGATGAGGTCACTATGGAGGCCCCCTCCACCGAGTATAGCGAGAATATCACCGAGATGGCAGAGTTCCTGCTGTTCCTCCTGGACGAGCGGGAAAAGTTGAGCGCCGCAATCCATAAGGCGAAGGTATCCCTTCCGCTTGGGGCCGGCCTGGATGGCGAAGTGAGCCTCAATGGGAAGCGCCAGGAGATTGCCACTCTGCTCCGTCACATGGCCGGCCTCCGCAATGGCGAGGTTTTGATCTCTAACGGGGGAGTCGGCTATCGGTTCAACAACGAGGGAAATCAGGTCTCCTACCGCTGCGATGTCAAGCGTGTGACCACCATCAATTTCGATCGCAATAAGATCCGGAAGATGTGCGCTGATCTGAGCAAGAAGTCCGATGAGACCTCTGCCGCTCTGGATGCCGCTCTGGTCAACACCCCGGTGGAGTACGAAGCTCCATTCGATGTGAACGAGACTTTTGCGGAGGCTTTTGAAGCGCATATGTCCGCATTGAGCTGACCAAGCCTTTGCGACTTTGCTCCGACTATCACGGATGCGGCAGAAGAAGAGAACGTGGCGACCGGTTCAGTTGCAGACGAACTATAGTGCTGCAAATCAAAACTATCCGCTCGGTTGATTCTGAGCTCCAAAAGAAGACATGATCCGTCTCGTTAACGGATGCTACGAACCGCCTTCCCATCCATCAGCGCCCAACGCTGTTTCACTATAACGTGAATACGCTAACGCCGAATCTCGACCTTGCCACCTCACATCTCCCTATTCTGTTGAATATAGATAGATTTCCTATCTTGATACTGCTGGCCTTTGAGCCGTTAATACGTCGAGGCATGCTACCTCTGCTCCTCATGGAGCCAGCGAGCGCATGGCCTTGGCAAAAATGGTCGAAGCGATCTTGGCTCTCTGCCGTATCCGTGATAGTCGGAGCAGTTCTCCCATAAATAGAGGCGAGCAGCAGGCTACGGCCTGCTGCTCACAAATAATCAGATTCAGTTGTGATGTCCGAGATACCAGGATGTCTTCCATCGGTACTTCGAACAACGCGCCGAGAGCATACAGATTATCTACAGAAGGCAGACTCTTTCCTTGCTGCCATTTGTAGATCGCCTGCGGCTCCTCGAAACCAAAGTATGCCTGCAGGTCGCGGACACTCATCCCACGCTCGGCGCGAAGACGGATGATGTTCTTTCCAGTCGCGATAGGATCAATAACCGGAAACTGCTTCATGTTCATGGCAATCGCCTCCATCTAAAGAGTCTTCCCAAACGGGAGTCCTCCAGAATACTGGAAGAAGCTCAAAAAAGCAAGAGCAAACGTAATTTTGTAAAGAAACTGTCACATAAGGAGGCCCAATCGTGAGTCGAGAATTGTCTCTTTTCCATCCGCGATATATAACGACGACTGTTTACCGCCGGATCCATTTCAGAAGCTGAATCACCAGCATAGAGCCAAACGCCAGTCCCACAATGGCACCGACCATGCCAACAGACAGCGGCGCAATTGCGAACAGCGGTTCCAGCGCAGGAACCAGCAGCACCAGCCCCAGCAGCAGAGCGCCGATGGTAAAGGCCCCTAACAGGGCACGGTTGTTCCAGAAGTGCCGGGTAAGCAGCACCGGATGCTGGGATTTGCAGCTAAATCCGTGGAACAGTCGGCTCAGGCACAGGGTGGAGAAGGCCATGGTCTGTCCAGCAGCGGCACCGCCGGCGTTCAGCCCCAGATAGAAGGCCGTGACGGTGGCGGCGGCGATGACCAGTCCCTCGACGCCCACGCTATAAAGGAAGGGCTTTGTCAGGATGCCTTCGTTCCGGGGCCGGGGCTTTTCCGACATGACCTCGTCGGTGTGTGGCTCCATGCCAAGGGCGATGGCGGGTAGAGAGTCCGTCAGCAGGTTGATGAACAGCAGGTGCACTGCCGCGAAGGGCACGGGCAGTCCCATCAGAGAGGCGTAGAGCACCGTCAAAATGCCCGCCGTATTGCCGGAGAGCAGAAATTGAATGGCCCGCTTGATGTTGGCATACACGTTCCGACCGTTTTTTACAGCCTTCACAATGGTGGCGAAGTTGTCGTCCGTCAGCACCATACCGGCGGCATCCTTGGCCACCTCCGTTCCCGTGATGCCCATAGCCACGCCGATGTCCGCCTGCTTCAGGGCGGGAGCGTCATTGACGCCGTCGCCAGTCATGGCTACCAGATTGCCCCGCTGCTGCCACGCCCGGACGATGCGGATCTTATGCTCCGGGGACACACGGGCGTA
>ENA-UEQR01001122-UEQR01001122.1-human-gut-metagenome-genome-assembly--contig:-NODE-1122-length-15451-cov-4.946013_pt1 | contig 15451 bp, 9 predicted proteins | sample MGYA00242944_ERZ507941 | MGnify/ENA primary metagenome ERZ507941 (study PRJEB26167, sample SAMN06115398) | human gut metagenome | host: Homo sapiens | place: China:Chongqing | collected 2016-06-23...
GTTCGATTTCGTCGTCGTGGGCGGCGGCATCGCAGGCATGTGCGCCGCGGCCGCGGCGTCCCGGCTGGGGTGCAGCGTCGCTTTGGTCAACGACCGCCCGGTGCTGGGCGGCAACAACAGCTCCGAAATCCGCGTGCATCTGGGCGGCGTCATCGAGCTTGGCCCCAACGAGGGACTGGGCCGCATGATCCGCGAATTCGGCCACTCGCGCGAAGGCAACGCCCGGCTGGCCGAAAACTACGAGGACGCGAAGAAAAGTGCGTTCATCGCCGGGGAGCAGAACGTGAAGCTGTTCTCCAGCTGCCGCGCCGTAGCGGTGAACAAAGAGGGCGGCCGGATAAAATCCGTAATCGTCCGCCACATCGAAACCGGGGAGGAGACGACGCTCGAAGCGCCGCTTTTCGCCGACTGCACGGGCGACGGAACCGTCGGATTCCTGGCCGGAGCCGACTACCGCATGGGCCGCGAGAGCCGCGACGAATTCGGCGAAACGCTGGCGCCCGAAACCGCCGACCGGATGACGATGGGTTCGTCCGTCCAATGGTATTCGGTCGACACGGGCCGCAAAACCTCGTTCCCGACGTTCAGCTACGGCGTGGAGTTCAACGCCGAAAACTGCGAGCGGGTGACGATGGGCGAATGGAAATGGGAGACGGGCATGAACCTCGACCAGATCCGCGATTTCGAACGCATCCGCGACTACGGCCTGCTGGTGATCTATTCGAACTGGAGCTTTCTCAAGAACGGCCTGAAAGACAATGCCAAGTACCGCAACCGCGAGCTGGGCTGGGTGGCCTATGTGGCCGGCAAACGCGAATCGCGGCGGCTTCTGGGCGACTACGTCCTCAAACAGGACGACATCGACAAGAACGTCTTCCACGAAGACGCCTCGTTCACCGCGACGTGGGACATCGACCTGCATTTTCCCGATTCGCTCAACTCCGTGCGCTTCCCGGGCCGGGAGTTCAAGGCCGCGACCAAACACATCCACATCTATCCCCATGCCGTGCCTTACCGGTGTCTCTACTCCCGCAACGTGGACAACCTGTTCATGGCCGGGCGGAACATCAGCGTGACGCACGTGGCCCTCGGAACGGTGCGGGTGATGCGCACGACGGGCATGATGGGCGAGGTGGTCGGCATGGCAGCCTCGCTGTGCCGCAAATACGACGCTTCGCCCCGCCTGATCTACCAGAAACACCTCGGAGAACTCCGCAGGCTGATGCGCGAAGGCGTCGGCAGAAAAGAGGGGCTTCCCGATAACCAGAAATTCAACACGGGCGGTTCTCTGAAAGCGCCCCGCGCACTGCGCAACGACTGAAAACGACAATGAAAAAACTACTGACACTGCTGCTTGCGCTGCCCCTCGCATGGGGGCATGCCACAGCGCAGGAGAACGCGAAATATACGATCCTCCTCACCGGGGCCTCGTTCGCCTCGCCGCAGAACGGCTGGTTCGAAATCGGATGCCGGCAACTGGACGCCCGGGCTATCAACCGGGCCATCGGCGGCGAGTCGATCGCCGACACGGCCAACCGGATGGCCGAGGGCACGCTCTGGAACGCCGGGGAGCTGGACGAGATGGATGCGCTGGTCATCATGCAGGTCCACAACCGCGACGTCTCGGCCACGGGCGGCCTGAAAGAGAAGTACACCGATTACACGACGCCGTTCGACCGAAGCAACTACGCCGCAGCGTTCGATTACGTCATCAAACGCTACCAAAGCGAGTGTTACGCCCTGAAGGACGACCCGAAATCGAAGTACTACGGCACGAAATCGGGTAAACCCGCCGTCATCGTCCTCTGCACCGACTGGCACGACGCGCGGACGACCTACAACGCCGCCATACGGCGCCTCGCCGCACGGTGGGGCCTGCCGCTCGTGGAGTTCGACAGGAACATCGGCTTCTCGAAAGACACTCCGAACCCGGCCACCGGGACCCAGCAGAGCCTGCTCCACGCCCAGGACACGCAAACCATCGAAGGCGTCGCCTACGGGTGGCATCCCCAGCGGGGCCAAGACAAATACATCCAGCAGCGGATGGCTGCGATCTTTACCGACACGATGCGCAGAATCCTGCCGGCAAAATAGAATCCCGACCATGAAACACACACTCCCGATACTGTTCACGATGCTGCTCTGCGGCACGTCCGCCTTCCCGCAGGAGGGCTGTTACAGCCGTTTGCAGAACGACACCCTGACGATCGGCAACTCCCGGATCGAACGCCGGTTCGTCTGGAACGGCGGCAACCTGATGACGCAGAGCCTGACCGACTTTTCGTCAGGACAGGTGTGGACTTCCCGTTCCCTGACGCCCGACTTCAAGGTCGCGGGCGATACCCGAAGCACCGGCGGACGCTGCTCGACGAAACGGATCGCCGAAACCGACATCCATCCGGCGCGGCTGGAAATCACCGTGGAATTTTCGCTGGGAACGCTCGACGTACGGCGGATTTACCGCATCTGCGCCGACACTCCGGCGATCGCCTGCGACACCTACCTCAAAGGCAGCGCCGCACAGCTTCCCGAGAGCCGGGCGGTCAACGCCGCCGACCGCAAGAACATCGAATCGACCGCCGACATGCAGTCGCAGCCGGTCGCCGCGACCCTCGACCGGTTCAACCCCGGCGGGTTCCACTGGCACACGCGGATCGTGGAGTTCCAGGACGTCACGGACTGGAACAACAACCTGGTCTTCGAAACCGACGTCATTCCCTACCGGAAAAACAGCTACCGGGGCAACCTGCTCTTCGCCCGCAACGCCGAGAACGGCCGCGGGCTCTTCTTCCTGAAGGAAGCCCCCGGTTCGGGCGTGCAACTGGCCTATGGCGGCGGGGACTTCACGGCGGAGTTCGGCGATTTCACGGTGACGGGACTGGGCGTGACGGAGAAGGACCTCCGCGAAGGGGAGTGGGTGAAAGCCTACGGATGCGTCCTCGGAGTCTGGTCGGGCGGAGAACTCGAACAGTTGACGGCCCTGCGGAGCTACCAGAAAAATTTACGGAAGCTGCTTCCCGGACGCGACGAGATGGTGATGATGAACACATGGGGCGACCGCAGTCAGGACACGAAGGTGAACGAACGGTTCTGCCTGGCCGAGGTCCGCAAGGCCGCGCATCTGGGCATCACGCATTTCCAGATCGACGACGGCTGGCAGGTGGGCAAAAGCCCCAACTCCGCCGTGGCGAAGGGGTCGTTCAAAAACATCTGGGACAATCCCGACTACTGGAAACCCGACCCGGAGAAATACCCCCGGGGATTGCACCCTGTCGTGGAGCTGGGCCGGGAACTGGGCGTGGAGATCTGCCTCTGGTTCAACCCGAGCGTACAGGACGGCTATGCCGACTGGGAGAAGGACGCGCAGGCCCTCGTCGGTCTCTACGACGAGTACGGCATCCGCACGTTCAAGATCGACGGACTGGCAATCCCCGACAAACGCTCCGAAAGCAACCTGCGGCGGCTGTTCGACCGCGTGCTGGAGCGGACGGGCGGCCAAGTGGTCTTCAACCTCGACGCCACGGCCGGACGCCGCGGAGGCTACCACATGTTCAACGAGTACGGCAACATTTTCCTCGAAAACCGTTACACCGACTGGCAGAACTACTACCCCTACTGGACGCTGCGCAACCTGTGGATGCTCTCCAAATACGTTCCCGCGGAGAAGCTCCAGATCGAGTTCCTCAACAAATGGCGCAACACGGAAAAATATGCCGGCGACCCGTTCGCCCCGGCCAATTACAGTTTCGAATACCTCTTCGCAACGACCATGGCCGGACAGCCGCTGGCCTGGATGGAGGCGAGCGGACTGCCCGAAGAGGCGCTGGGCATCGGCGCGCTGATCGAACGCTACAAAGAGGTGCAGCACGATTTCCACCGCGGAGTGATCCTCCCCGTGGGCGACGAACCGTCGGGCCGTTCGTGGACCGGATTCCAGTCGGTCGACGGCGAGCGGGGCTACCTAATCTTCTTCCGCGAGCAGAACCCCGACCGGAAGGCCCGGATCGAAACATGGCTCCCCGAGAACTCGAAAGTGCGCCTCACGCCGGTGCTGGGGAGCGGGAAGGCCGCCGTGCAGAAGACCGGACGCCGCGGAACGCTGGAGGTGGAACTTCCCGCGCCCAACGATTACACGATGTACCGCTACGAACTGATCCGCTGACGAACCACAAATCCTGATAACAATGAAAACACCGATAAAATTCATCCTGTCATTTGCTCTGCTGCTGCTCGCGGCGGCCGACATCGCAGCCCAGGAGCTGATCACCAACGTTTACGGACGCGACGTGCAGTCGCTCAACGGAAAGTGGGACGCCATCGTCGATCTCTACGATCAGGGCCGCAAAAACAAGATCTACCTCAACCGCAAGCCGGAGGGAAAGACCGATTTCTACGAATATTCGTTCGACAACGGCCTGCGGCTCGACGTTCCCTCGGACTGGAACTGTCAGATGCCCGAGCTGAAATACTACGAAGGCACGGTGTGGTATGCCCGGCGGTTCGACGCCCCCGAGCAGGCCGGCCGGCGGCAGTTCCTCTATTTCGGAGCCGTCAGCTACCGCTGCCGGGTCTACCTCAACGGCGAGGAGATCGGCGCCCATGAAGGCGGATTCACACCCTTTGAGATCGAGGTGACGGGCCGCCTCAAGCCCGAAGGCAACTTTCTGGCCGTGGAGGTCAACAACACCCGCACCACGGACGCCATCCCGGCGATGGCCTTCGACTGGTGGAACTACGGCGGCATCACGCGCGACGTGATGCTCGTCAGCGTGCCCGACGCCTTTATCCGGGACTATTTCATCCGCCTCGGCAAGGATTCCGACGACCGGATCGACGCCGATGTGCAGCTGGCGGGCGCCGCTGCCGGAACGGCCGTACGGATCGAGATTCCCGAACTGAACGTAGACCGGACCGTCACTGCCGGAGCGACCGGTACGGCCTCGGCGTCGTTCCGGGTCAGGAGACTGCAACGCTGGTCCCCCGCCGATCCGAAACTTTACCGGGTGATCGTCTCCACGGACCGCGACCGGGTGGAGGAGTCGATCGGGTTCCGCAATATCCGCACCGAGGGCGAAGAGATCGTCCTCAACGGCTCGCCCGTGTTCCTCAAGTCGATCTCGTTCCACGAAGAGATCCCCCAGCGCATGGGCCGGGCACACTCCGAGGCCGACGCCGTGATGCTGCTCAGCGAGGCCAAGGCACTCGGCTGCAACATGATCCGTCTGGCGCACTACCCGCAGAACGAACATATCGTCCGGCTGGCCGAAAAGATGGGCTTCCTGCTCTGGGAGGAGATTCCCATCTGGCAGGGCATCGACTTCGCCAACGACCAAACCCGCGAAAAGGCGGGCCGCATGATCCGCGAGATGGTCGCGCGCGACAAGAACCGCTGCGCCCTGACGTTTTGGGGCGTGGCCAACGAGACGCAGCCTTCCGGGCCGCGCAACGCCTTCCTGCGCCACCTGATCGCATGCTGCCGGGAGATCGACGACACGCGCCAGATCGTTGCGGCGTTCGATCTGGTACGTTTCGACCGCCAGCGGCAGCTGTTCGTCATGGACGACCCGTTCATCGGGGAACTGGATGTCGTGGCCATCAACAAATACATGGGCTGGTATCACCCGTGGCCCCTCACGCCCGATAAGGCGGTGTGGGACGTGGCGCGCGGCAAACCGCTGATCATCTCCGAATTCGGCGGCGAGGCGCTCTACGGCCAGCACGGCCCGGCCGATGTGGCCAGCTCGTGGAGCGAGGAGTATCAGGAGGCCCTCTACCGCGACAACCTGCGCATGTTCGAGAACATCCCCAACCTGCGGGGCGTGTCGCCGTGGATTCTGTTCGACTTCCGCTCGCCGTTCCGCTTCCACCCCGCCAACCAGGAGGGCTGGAACCGCAAGGGGCTGGTTTCCGACCAGGGATACCGCAAGAAAGCGTGGTATCTGATGAAAGCCTATTACGACAAACATTAAAAGAAGATGAAGAAATTTTTGACATACACGCTTCTCGGCGTCCTGCTCGCAGGCTGCGCCGGAAGCGGGCGGGAACCGCTGGAGACCGTCGTGGACAAGGCGCTGGCCGGCGCCGAGCGGCAGACGCTGCTGATGGCCGAGAAGTACAGTGCGCGCGAAGGCCGCCTGCCGCGCACGTGGGAGAAAGGCGAGGACGTGTCGTCGGCTTCGCGGTGGTGGTGCAGCGGCTTTTTCCCGGGCGTGCTGTGGTACGTCTACGAGAACGGCCGCAACCCCCGGGTGCTGGAGTACGCCCGGATGTTCACCGCACGCGTCGAGCGGGAAAAACACACCACCGACAACCATGACGTGGGGTTCATGCTCTATTGCAGTTTCGGCAACGGACTGCGCCTCACGGGAGACAAGTCCTACGAGGAGGTGCTGCTCACCGGGGCGCGCTCGCTGGCGACGCGCTTCAAACCCGAAGTAGGGCTGATCCGCTCGTGGGACCACAACCGCGACAAATGGCAGTATCCGGTCATCATCGACAACATGATGAACCTCGAACTGCTGATGTGGGCCGCCGACCGTTCGGGCGACAAGTCGCTGCGCGACATGGCCGTATCGCATGCTGACAAGACGCTGAAACACCATTTCCGCCCCGACTTCAGCTCCTGCCACCTGGTCTCCTACGACACGATCTCGGGACAGCCCCATCTCAAGCAGACCCATCAGGGCCTCTCCGACTCCTCGGCCTGGAGCCGCGGACAGCCATGCGGACTCTACGGCTACACCTGCATGTACCGCCTCACGGGCGACGCCCGCTACCTCGAACAGGCCCGCGGCATCGCCGGATTCCTCATCAACCACAGGAACATGCCTGCCGACGGGATTCCCTACTGGGATTTCGACGCGCCGGCCCTCGCCTCCACGCCGCGCGACGCATCGGCGGCCGCGATCATGGCCTCGGCGCTGGTCGAGCTGAGCGGCTTCGTGCCCGCAGCCGAAGGGGAGCGGTACATGGCTTTCGCCGAAAAGCAGATCCGCACGCTGGCCTCGCCCGAATACACCGCTCCGGCGGGTGAGAACGGAGGCTTCATTCTCCGGCACAGCACGGGAGCCTATCCCTTCTCCTCGGAGGTCGACGTGCCGCTCACCTACGCCGACTACTATTATCTGGAGGCGCTCACGCGCATCAAACGCCGATTGCAGCCATGACCGCCGTGAAAAAATACGCGCTGCTGCCGCTCTGCGGCCTGCCGGGCCTGCTGCCACTGCGTGCGGGCCTCCACCTGCCGGGCGGCAAGCCCGGAGAGCGCGGCGGGATCGTCCGTCCCGAACGGCCGCAGCAGGGCCTCGGCCTGTTCGGCGGCCCGCTCGGCCTGCGCAGCCCCGAACTGCTGTCGCTGTTCGAAAGCGAGGTCTACGGAAAAGCCCCCGACCGCCCCGAGGGACTGCATTTCGAGGTCTTGTCCGAAGACCGCTACACGCTGGGCAACATGGCCACCCGCCGGGAGATCGCCGTCTACTTCACCGAGGACGACGCACATTTCATGACCATCCTGCTCTACATCCCCAACAAACGCACCGACGCCGTTCCGGTCTTTCTGGGGCTGAATTTCAAGGGCAACCACACGATCTGCGACGACCCGTTGATGACGGAGGCCGTCTCGCGCATGAAGCCGCGCGCAGAGGGCGGCAGCGAAGTCCGCGCAAAAGGGTTCCCGCGCGCCGCGGCGGCATCGCGGTGGCCGGTCGAAATGCTGATCGCCAACGGCTACGGCCTCGCCACGATTTACCGCGGCGACATCGACCCCGACTACGACGACGGCTTCCAAAACGGCGTTCACCCGCTCTTTTACCGCGAGGGGCAGACCAAACCGGCCCCCGATGAATGGGGCACGATCGCAGCCTGGGCCTGGGGCTTGAGCCGTGCGATGGACTACCTCGAAACCGACGAGGATGTCGATGCCTCCCGCGTGGCGGTCATCGGGCATTCGCGGCACGGCAAAACGGCCCTTTGGGCCGCAGCCGTCGATCCGCGCTTCGCCATGGCCGTGTCGAACGACTCGGGATGCGGCGGCGCGGCGTTGTCGCGGCGTTGTTACGGCGAAACCGTAGCCAGGATCAACAGCCTTTTCCCGCATTGGTTTTGCGGGAACTTCAACCGGTATTCGGGCAACGAGGCGGCTTTGCCCGTCGACCAGCACGAACTGATTGCGCTGATAGCCCCGCGCCCGGTGTATATCGCCAGCGCCGTCGAGGACCGTTGGGCCGATCCGAAAGGCGAGTTCCTCGCGGGGGTCCACGCCACGCCGGTCTACGAGTTGTTCGGCCTGGAGGGACTTTCGGGAACGGAACTGCCCCAAACCGACGCGCCCGTGCTGTCGGGACACATCGGCCACCACGTCCGTTCGGGCGACCACGACATCACGCTCTACGACTGGCGGCAATTCGTGAAATTCGCGGACAAACACCTGAAACGATAATCTAAAACAACACCATACATGAAAAACCGGTTTATAAAACTGCTTCTCGCGGCCGTGCTGTTAGGCTCCCTCTCCCCGGCGGCCGCCCAGACCCGCGAAATGGACCTCTCGGGAGAGTGGAGGTTCCAGACGGACGTGATGGATTTCCGCAGGGGATCGCTTTCGCCGCGCTACAACCACCAACTCCAGGAGACCATCATGCTCCCCGGCATCACCGACGACTACAAAATCGGCTACAAATCGCCCTACCGCCATGTCGACCGCCTGACGCGCGTCTACGAGTACATGGGTCCGGCGTGGTATCAGCGCGACATCGAGTTCCCGGCCGACTGGAAGGGCAAGTGCATCTTCCTCTATTTCGAACGCACCCACTGGCTCAGCTCGGTATGGGTCGACACCAAGGAGGTGAGCCGACTGGACTACATCAGCGTCCCCCACAACCACGACCTGACGGATTTCGTCACCCCGGGCAAGACGCACCGCATCACGGTGTGCATCGACAACCGGTTCCAGTACAACACCCACAAATGGAACCACGCCCACACGGAGTTCACGCAGATCAACTGGAACGGCATCCTCGGCGAGATGAAACTCGTGGCCGTAGACCCCGTTTACATCGACGACATGCAGCTGTATCCCGACCTCGCGACGAACAGCGTCGACGTGCGCCTGAAGATCGACAACCGCACGAAAAAGCCTTTCGAAGGAAAGGCGCTGCTCACCGTCTCGGGCAACGGCCTGCACGTAACGAAGGAGGTCCCTGTCGGCGGCGAAGCGGAGGAGATCGACCTGACCGAAACCGTCGCGCTGGGCCGGGAGGCCAAACTCTGGGACGAATTCAACCCGAACCTCTACACCGTGGAGTGCACGCTGCTGACCGGCGCCGGAAAGGAGTCCTTCGAACATAAGAAGTCGGCGACGTTCGGCATGCGCGAAGTGGCGCAGGGCCGCAACCACATCCTGCTCAACGGCCGGCCGCTCCACCTGCGCGGAACCGTCGAGAACGCCGTGTTCCCGAAAACGGGCCACGCCCCGGTCTGCGACGCCGAATGGGAGCGTATCATGCGCATCGTCAAGGACTACGGACTGAACCACATCCGTTTCCACTCGTGGTGCCCTCCCGCCGCGGCTTTCCGCATGGCCGACCGCCACGGCGTCTACCTCGAAGTCGAGATGCCCATGTGGGGCAAGGACGCCGAGCCGGACGAAGCGCGCTACGACTTCTTCCGCCGCGAGATGCGCGCCATCCTCAAGGAGTACGGCAACCACCCCTCGTTCGTCCTCTACTGCAACGGCAACGAGATCACCGGCAACTTCGACTTCATCGAGGAGCTGACCGCCGACGGCCGCAAACTCGACACGCGGCATCTGTACAGCGGTTCGACGGCCCGCACGCGCGTCCCGTCCGACCAGTATTACGTCTCGCAGCAGACCAACAAAGGCCCCGTGAAGGTCTACGAGGGACGGCCCTCGACCGACTGGGACCGCAGCAAGGAGTCGGACGTGGACGTTCCGGTAATTTCCCACGAGTCGGGCCAGCGGTGCGTCTATCCCGACTTCCGCGAGATCGGGAAATACACGGGACCGGTCGAGGCCCGAAACTTCGAACTGTGGCGCGAGATGCTCACCGCCAACGGCATGGGCGATCAGGCCCACGACTTCTTCCGGGCCTCGGGCGCGCTGACCGTCGTGGAGTACAAGGCCGTGATCGAGGCGCTGCTCCGCTCGTCCAAATCGGCCGGATTTCAGCTCCTGTCGCTCAACGACTTCCCGGGCCAGGGTTACGCCCCGGTGGGTGTGCTCGATCCGTTCTGGGACTCCAAGGGCCTGGTGACGCCCGAGGATTGGCGGGCCTTCTGCGCGCCGACCGTGGCGCTGCTCCGCTACCCGAAAAGCGCCTGGTTCGAAGACGAAACCTTCACGGCAAAGGCCGAGGTCTACAACTTCGGCGCGGCGGCGCTCAAAAATGCGAAAATCCGCTGGTCGATCACCGACGGCAGCGGGAAAGCCATCGCCAAGGGCAGTCTGAAATCGCAGACCGTAGGCACCGACGGCGTGTTCCCCGTCGGGGAGTTCTCCGCTCCGCTCGGCAAGGTGCGAGGCCCGCAGAAGCTGACCGTGCACCTGAACGTCGGTGAAAAGACAAGCAACAGCTGGGACATCTGGGTCTATCCGCGCAACGCACAGCTGATGCAGTCGGATACGGAGGTGCTCTACACGACGGAGTTCGGCGAGCAGGCCAAACAGTACCTCGCCGCGGGGAAGAAAGTCGTCCTGACCCCCGCGCCGAACAAGGTCAAGGGGCGCAAATTCCACAACCATTTCTGGAACCCGATCATGTTCGCCTGGGCGCCGATGACCATCGGCTGTCTGATTCACGCCGAGCAACCCGTGTTCGCCGACTTCCCGACCTCATACCACACCGACTGGCAGTGGTGGGACATTCTGGAGAACGCCAAGGTGATCGAGATGCAGCAGACCCCGCGCCAGCTGCGGCCCTTCATCCAGGTGATCGACAGCTTCGACAACAACGAAAAACTCGGCATCGGCTTCGAGGCCCGCGTCGGCGGCGGCAAACTGCTCGTGCTGGCGGTCGACACGAAAAAGAAGATGGACCAGCGCCCCGCCACGCGCCAGCTGCTCGAAAGCATCGACCGCTACGTCCGCAGCGACCGTTTCGCTCCCGAGGTCACACTCGACGAGTCGTTCATCACCTCCTTCATGCGCTAAAACCGCACGATTATGAACAAGATCTGTCTACTGCTCTGCTGCCTGCTGCCCGGCCTGTTCCGGGCAGGGGCGCAGGAGCTGAAAATGACCGAATGCGCCCCTCTGACGCAGATTTACGGCGAGGTCAGCGAGTCCGACGAACTGCTTCCTATGGGCGATGTGGGGGTGGAATTCGGATACGTCCTCTACCAGGCCGCAATCACCGTTCCCGCAGGGGAGGCCGCGCTCGAACTGGAGAACGTGCGGGACTATGCCGCGGTTTACCTCGACGGCGTGTTTCAGGGAACCCTGACCGACAACCGAAAAACGCTGGTCCTGAAGGCAGAAACCGGCCAGCACACATTGCAGCTCTACGTCGAAAACATCGGCCGCATCACCTACGGCCCGGAGATTCTCGACAACTCGAAAGGACTCTTCGGCGAAGCCCGCCTCGCCGGCGAAACGATCGCCGGCTGGACGATCACCCCGCTCGAAGTGCGCGACGCCGATCCCGAAACCCTCGAGTTCGAAGCCCTCGGCCCGTGCAACACGCCCTGTTTCCGGCGCGGGCAGTTCGACCGTGCGGCGCACGAAGGAGCCGTTTACCTCGACGTGTCGGGATGGGGCATGGGCGAGGTGTGGATCAACGGGCACTACCTCGGCTCGTTCTGGGACGAGGAGAAACAGCAGTCGATCCTCATTCCGGCCGAAATCCTCGCCGAAAAGGGGAACCGCATCGTGGTTTTCGACCTCAAAAACAACGACCCCGGCGCAACGATGCGCCTCTCGGACAAACCCGTGTTCAAATAACAAGCACAACCTATGAAAAAAATAACCGTTATCGCTCTGCTGCTGGCCGCCGCCCTCGGGGCGCAGGCCCGGAACGGGAGCGGAAAGCCCGCCTACAAGGACGCCGGACGCCCCGTCGAAGAGCGCGTCAGCGACCTGCTGTCGCGGATGACCCTCGAAGAGAAGGTCATGCAGCTCAACCAGTACACGCTCGGCCGCAACGACAACGCCAACAACGTGGCCGATCCGGTGGACAAGATTCCCGCCGAAATCGGCTCGCTCATCTACTTCGACACCTCGCCCGAGCTGCGCAACCGGCTTCAGAAAAAAGCCATCGAGCAGTCGCGGCTCGGAATCCCCGTGCTGTTCGGCTACGACGTGATCCACGGTTTCCGCACCACTTACCCCATTTCGCTGGCCCAGGCCTGCTCGTGGAATCCCGCACTGGTGAAGCAGGCCGCCGAAGTGGCCGCACAGGAGGCGCGGATGTCGGGCGTCGAGTGGACCTTCTCGCCGATGATCGACGTGGCGCGCGACGGCCGCTGGGGCCGCGTCTCGGAGGGCTACGGCGAAGATCCCTACGCCAACGCCGTCTACGGAGTGGCGGCGGTCGAAGGCTACCAGGGCGACAACCTCGCCGACTCCCGCCGCGTGGCCGCCTGCCTCAAGCATTTCGTCGGCTACGGCGCCTCGGAGGCCGGCCGCGACTACGTCTACACCGAAATCTCGCGTCAGACGCTCTGGGACACCTACATACCGCCCTACCAGGCGGGCATCGAGGCCGGAGCCGCTACGGTGATGAGCTGCTTCAACGACATCAGCGGAACGCCCGGCACGGCCAACCCCTACATCCTGACCGAGGTGCTCAAGGAGCGCTGGGCGCACGACGGATTCGTCGTCTCGGACTGGGCCGCCATCGAGCAGCTGCGCTCGCAGGGCGTGGCCGCCGACCGGAAGGAGGCCGCCGAAAAGGCCTTCAACGCGGGTGTCGAAATGGACATGATGAACCGCTGTTACGACGCCCATCTGGCCGCCCTGGTCCGCGAAGGCAAGGTCTCGCAGGAGAAACTCGACGAGGCCGTGCGGCGCGTTCTGCGGCTGAAATTCCGGCTCGGGCTGTTCGAACGCCCCTACACCCCGGAGTCGGAGGAGACGGACCGGTTCCTGCTTCCCGCGAGCCTCGCCGTCGCCGAGCGGCTCGCCGAGGAGTCGATGGTGCTGCTGAAAAACGAGAACAACACGCTGCCGCTGAAAGCCGCCCGCCGCATCGCGGTCATCGGCCCGATGGCGCAGAACCGGCTGCACCTGCTCGGCGCGTGGTCGGCACACGGCCGCGAAGAGGACGCGGTGAGCCTCTTCGCCGGGCTGGAAAACGAATACCGGGGCCGCGCCGAACTGCTCTACGCCCGGGGCTGCGACTTCGACGGCGAGGACCGCTCCGGATTCCGTGAGGCTGTCGCCGCGGCCGCGGCTGCCGACGTGGTGGTCCTCTGCCTCGGGGAGAAAAAGCAGTGGAGCGGCGAGAACGCCTCGCGCTCGACGATCGCGCTTCCCGAAATCCAGGAGCAGTTGGCCGCCGAACTGGCCCAGACCGGAAAACCGCTGGTCTTGGTTCTGTCCAGCGGCCGGCCGCTGGAGCTGTGCCGCCTCGAACCCCTCTGCGGGGCCATGGTGCAGATGTGGCAGCCCGGCATCCGGGGCGGAAACCCCCTGGCGGGAATTCTGTCGGGGAGGATCAACCCCTCGGGACGCCTCGCCATGACGTTCCCCCGCTCGACGGGCCAGATTCCGATCTACTACAACCGCCGCCAGAGCGGCCGCACCCATCAGGGCAAATATCAGGACATCCCCAGCACGCCGCTCTATGAATTCGGACACGGCTTGAGCTATACGACGTTCGAATACGGCGACCTGCGCCCGTCGGCAACCACGCTGCGCCGCGGGGAAAAGGTGACGGTCGAGGTCTCCGTGACCAACACGGGCGACATGGACGGCGCCGAGACGGTTCACTGGTTCATATCGGACCCTGTGTGCCGCATCTCACGCCCCGTCAGGGAGTTGAAACACTTCGAGAAACAGCCGATCCGCCGCGGCGAGACCCGCACGTTCCGGTTCGAGATCGACCCCGAAAAGGATTTGAGTTTCACGGACGGCAACGGCAACCGGTTCCTCGAACCGGGCGACTACTTCATCCTCGTAAAGGACAAAAAGGTGAAACTGACGCTGACGGACTGACCCCCGCTCCCATTAAAGGACAGAGCTGTAACCTGAAAAGTTACAGCTCTGTCCGTATCAGGCCGCAGTCACCCGGAGAACGGGACGCCCCGCCGATTCGCAGGAAAGCCGCCCCCTCACAGGCCCTTTGTCCACACGGTACGGGCTGGGGCGAGGTGGTCGGGCCGAAGACCTTCAGACGACCGTCTTCGGTCACCTCCATCGGGTCGATGAAGACCATGCGCGCATCGCCCGTCGGGGCCGTCCGGCCGTGGTAGACGCAGTACATCCCGCCGCCGGGAAGCTTCAGAACCATATTGTGCCCCGTTCCCGTGACCTCGCCGCCCTTGTCCGCATTCTTCTCGAGGACCGGATTGTCCGACGATTTCACGAAGGGACCCAGCGGCGAACCGGCCGTAGCATAGCCCACCGCATAATGCTGCCCGCCGTAGAAGTTGGCGAAATACATCATGTAATAGGTCCCGTTTTCCTTGAAGGCGTACGACCCCTCGGTCCAGCGCCGGTTGACCTCTCCAGCGGTGACCGAACGGCTCTCCCACCCGGTTTGCGGGTCGGAGGCAGACTGCGGGGGCGTCAGCAGAGCGACCGGCTCGCCGATGACGCCGCTGAAATCGGGCTTCATCTCCACACCGTACACCCAGCTCTCCTCGATCTCGTCGAAAAGCCCCTTGTCGCGCGCCCACGCCGAAAGCTCGCTTTCGACGGGATGCTTGTAACAGCAGCGCGAATAATAGAGATACACCCGGCCGTCATCGTCCCACAATACGTTGGCGTCGATCACCGGATAGCCGGGATCGAACACCGGACGGTCATACAAGTCGGAAAAGGGACCCGACGGCGAATCGGCAACCGCCACCCCGATGCGGAACGTTTCGAGGTCGCCGTTCGGGTTATGCCGCCAGTTGGCACTGAAAAACAGGTAATAGCGGCCGTTGCGTTCATACACTTCGGGCGCCCAGAAGCAGTCGGTTCCCCATGCCGAGGCATTGCCGTCGTAGACGACATCGCCCTTCTGCCAGGTAACGAGGTCGTCCGAGACGCAGACGCGAAAACCCCGGATGTCGCCGCTCGTTCCGTACATATAGAATTTTCCGTCAGCGGCGTGGAGGATGAACGGGTCGCCGAACGCAACGTCGAGCGGATTACGATATGCAGGCGAGTCGCATCCGAGCAGGATCGCCGGCAGGAAGAAGATGAGCAGTTTTTTCATACAGGTTATTTGAATGGTTTGAATCCGTCGTAAAATGCCATTTGGCGCGTACTCCGACAAAATTATTCGTT
>ENA-UEQR01001123-UEQR01001123.1-human-gut-metagenome-genome-assembly--contig:-NODE-1123-length-15446-cov-9.571735_pt1 | contig 15446 bp, 15 predicted proteins | sample MGYA00242944_ERZ507941 | MGnify/ENA primary metagenome ERZ507941 (study PRJEB26167, sample SAMN06115398) | human gut metagenome | host: Homo sapiens | place: China:Chongqing | collected 2016-06-23...
GCTGGCTGATTCGGATTCTCAAAAAATCAAAGAAAATGGGAACGCCTATCAGCCAAAGGAAAAAACGGTAACAAAAAACCGCTGTTGCATGGTTGTGTTGGCTTCCATGTAGCAGCGGTTTGTGCTGTGGTTATTCAGTTGAATTTTTAGAACGACAAACTGGAAGTTGTCACCATGTTCATCACTTATTTATACACGTTTGTAAATAATGGGATCATCGTATCCAAAAGTCCGCTTTCCGTTAACTTCTATAATTTCAGATACTTCCAAACAACTATTAGAAAACTTTTCCCAAAGCTTAAATGTCATTACTGGTGAAAACTGATTTGTGCTGCCTCCCTCCCAGATGCCATCATTTTCATGATAAAGTGCCGGAGTAAACTTTTTAGATTTTTTCAGTTCACTATAATCAACATTTTTCATAGAATCATATGAGAATGTATTTTTGTCTTCTCCTTCCGGAATCTCATAGGAGGAAAGTAAAATTCCATCTTCATTTTCTGTAATAAGGAAAAGGTGCGGTGATGCATGACGGTTACCATTGGTCTCATAGTAACTTTCTTCAACAACAAATTTTCCATTGAAATCTTGAGGAATATTATTTATTTTGTCATTGCAGACTGTATTTACATGCTTAGCATAAGGATATATTTTTCCTGTTGCCTGCATCATATTAAACTGCTCTTTGTTATCAAAATGTCCCGTCATCATACCAATAAAATTATCAAGTTTCATCATTTTATTTTACCTCCATAAATACCGATTGAACAAAATCGCTGCGCGATGGCCTGCCAAGGCTGTGGCGCAGTTTTATTTTTATTAAAAAGCAGTGGAATTACTTTTCATAATCCGTTATTGTTAAGTTACCACACGAAACAACTGAACTAAGAAAGCTCCACTGCCTATGATAAGAATAACATTTTCCAGTCTCTTCCGCAATCGGAATTATGACGCTAATGCACCTCCGAATAGGTAGATGTAATTATTGACACTACTTATTCTGGAGGTTTTATTATGTATAAAGATATTTTTGAATCCATCCGCAATGAAGCGGAAAAACGTAACCTGCGTGAAAGAACTATTCAACTGTATTGCTCTGATGTCAGTTACTTCCTTCGTTGGATTGGAAAAAATGTTTCTGATCTTACACTTGAAGATGCGGAAAGTTTTCTTACTGCCAAACGTCTGGAAGGCAGGTCTCCTGAAACTCACAATCACTATCGGTCTGCAATCAAGTTCTTATATAAAAAAGTGCTGAAGATTGTCTGGGATGATGACACTGTTCCGGCTATGAAAAGAGAGCGAAATCTTCCTGCTGTTCTATCCCGCGATGAAATAAATGCAATCATTGACGCCACTCCGAATCTGAAGCATAAAGCGATTATTGCAACTATGTATTCTTCCGGATTACGTGTATCAGAGGTTGTTCATCTTCATTATGATGACATTTCACGTACCAACATGACAATTCATGTTCGTGAAACCAAAGGCAGAATTGACAGGTATACAATTCTGTCTCAAAAAAATTTAGACCTTCTCACAGAGTATTGGTTCAAATGTGGTCGCCCTAAAGATATCCTTTTCCCAAGTTCCTGGTCCGGTGGATATCTTGATATAGCCAGTGTTAACCAGTTCTTTAAGAAAAGTGCTAAACTCGCCGGCATTACCCGTCATGTTTCCTCTCATGCATGTCGTCATAGTTTTGCCAGCCACTTATTCGAAAGTGGCACAGATATAAAATATATCCAGTCACTTCTGGGACATGTTGATCCTCGCTCTACAGATGTTTACCTTCATGTGAGCAACAAGACACTTCTTGGGATCCGCAGCCCGTTCGACAACCCGGAAGGTGGTGAATCATGAGTAAGGATTGTACGATTCAGGATGTTTTTCATCATTTTTATTCATCTTTTGAATCCACACATAGTATTTCTCCCGCTCAGCGAAAGGCCGCTTATCACATCATGAATTGCAAAACCGGTGCCTTTGGTGTGAATGTAAGCGTATGCGAGGACTGCGGCTGCATATCAGTCCACTATAACTCCTGCCGTGACAGGTGCTGTCCTATGTGTCAGGAGTTTCCAAAAGAAAAATGGGTAGATGCACGGCGGGAGGATATCTTAGATGCTCCTTATTTCCATGTGGTTTTTACAGTTCCGGAAGAACTCAATCCCATTATCTACAGCAACCAGAAATTCTTATACGCTGCTCTTTATCATGCGGCTTCAGATACTCTCAGTGAACTTGCTGCTGACAGTAAATATCTTGGGACTGATATCGGCTATATTTGTATCCTCCATACATGGGGAAGTACCATGAACTTTCATCCTCATATCCATGCGATTGTTCTTGGTGGAGGACTGGATGTGAAAAATCATTGGAAAGACAATGGGAAAGATTTTTTCCTTCCGATTAAGGTAATCTCAAAAACGTTTCGTGGAAAATACATGGCTGAACTTAAGCAACTCTGGGAAAATGACAGGCTTGAATTTCATGGATCGGCTGCACCTTACAAAAACTACTATACTTTCAAGGAATTGTTAAATACCTGCTATGCAAAGGAATGGATTCCTTATTGCAAGAAACCATTTGACGGTGCTGAATCTGTCATCAGATACCTTGGAAAATACACCCACCGGATTGCTATCAGCAACTACCGTATCAAAGACATGACAGAATCTACAGTTACATTTTCTGCTAAAGATTACAAAAACCAAGGGCTTTGGAAAGAGATCACCATATCCGGCGAGGAATTTATCCGTCGATTTTTAATGCATGTTCCTCCAAAACGTTTTGTACGTATCAGGCACTATGGTCTTCTTTCATCCAGAAATAAGAAGAAAAAGATTACCCTATGCAGAAACATCCTTGGCTGCAAAAAATATATTTCCAAGCTGAAAGATATGGATGCACCTGCCATTATCCGTCTTCTTTATAATAAAGATATATGCAAGTGCTCTTCCTGTGGTGGTAAGATTATTCCTCTGCCTACAGAACAACATTTTATAAAACCAAAACCACATATGCTCTGTTAACGTATCATAACTGTATATTTTTTTAGCTTCCTTAGGGAGGCTTATTTCTGGTGTCATAATACAGGACTGAATTATAAATTCTATGTGTTTCTATGTGTACACGCTATCCTATTATAAATAGAGTGTCATAATTAAAAGTCCATATAGAGTTGACGCACTTTGTTCAACCAGAAAAAATCGAAATTGATGCAAACGAAAGGGCAGTTAATGAAAAGTCTCCATACTGCTTTTTCGTTTGCACCACCTTCGATTCTTTCCTTAACGATTTGTCACTCACATAATAACATATATCCCCTTTAATTACACTTTCCTCCTTACTTTTTTCTGCAAAATCTTTGATAGATAATCGAAAAGCTGCCCTTCCAAAGGAAAGACAGCTCACAATGTGCGATCTCGCACTCAATATTCAATTTTGTAGTAATAGAAGTATATCTTCTTTTAAAATTGTTTATCCAAGGATTGTTTTCAGGTCTTCTTCCGGGGTTGTTACCGGAGCGATGTTGTAGTTTTCTGCCAGATAGTTTAAGACATTTGGTGAAATGAATGCCGGCAGGGTCGGACCTAAGCGGATGTCTTTGATTCCTAAGTGTAACAGTGTGAGAAGGATGCAGACTGCTTTCTGCTCATACCAGGAGAGGATCATGCTCAGTGGCAGTTCGTTTACGCTGCAGTTGAATGCTTCTGCAAGTGCTACGGCTACTTTGATTGCGCTGTAGGCGTCGTTACACTGTCCCATGTCCATGATTCTCGGGAGTCCGCCGATGGTTCCGAGGTCAAGGTCGTTGAAGCGGTATTTTCCGCAGGCGAGTGTTAAGATAATGGTATCATACGGGGTCTGCTTTACGAAATCAGTGTAGTAGTTTCTGCCTTTACGTACACCATCACATCCACCTACCAGGAAAAAGTGTCTGATAGCTCCGGATTTGACTGCTTCGATTACTTTATCGGCTACTCCCAGTACTGTTCCATGAGCAAATCCTGTCGTAACTTCTGTTCCTCCGTTGATTCCTGTAAACTGGGTATCTTCCGCGTAGCCGCCCAGTTCCAGAGCTTTCTCGATTACCGGTGTAAAGTCTTTTTCGTCGTCAATATGGGTTACATCTGGGAAGGATACCATTTCTGTGGTAAATACTCTGTCTTTATAACTGGCTTTTGGCGGCATGAGGCAGTTGGTCGTATATAGAATCGGTGCAGGAATGTGGTCAAATTCTTTTTGCTGGTTCTGCCATGCGGTTCCGAAGTTTCCTTTCAGGTGAGAGAATTTTTTCAATTCCGGATAAGCGTGTGCCGGAAGCATTTCTCCATGTGTGTAAATGTTGATTCCTTTTCCTTCTGTCTGCTGAAGGAGAAGTTTGAGGTCGTAGAGATCGTGTCCTGTCACTACGATGAACGGGCCTTTTTCTACTTTCAGAGGTACGGTTACCGGTGTCGGTGTACCAAAGGTTTCAGTGTTTGCTTTATCAAGGAGCGCCATGCAGCTTAAATTTACTTTTCCTACTTCCATCACTACCGGGAGAAGTTCTTCCATTCCCCAATCTTTCATTCCGATTGCAAAAAGTGCCTTATAGAAGAATTTGCTGATTGTTTCATCGGTATATCCAAGCACACTTGCATGATATGCATATGCAGCCATTCCACGAATTCCAAAAAGTATTAAGGATTTTAATGAACGAATATCTTCATCAGTAGTCCAGAGAGTATTCATATCAAAATTATTGTTTCTTCCACATGAGTCAGAGCATGTAAAGCAATTTGGTACTAATTTCTTTTTTGTATCTTCTATCTTATCAATTAAAAGCTTTAATGTTTCATCATTAAAGTTTACATTTGTAATAGTTGTAAATAATCCCTCAAGAACTAATTGATTCATCTCTTCAGTTACAAGCTGCTCATTACCCTCAGTTGCACGAGCAAGTCCAATTAATGCTCCTGTAAGCTCATCCTGTAATCTTGCAGTATTGGCAGACTTTCCGCATACTCCTGTATTTCCGGTACATCCTGTGCATCCTGCTGTCTGTTCACATTGATAACAAAACATCTTATTTTCCATGTTCTTCTCCTTTTCTATTGCTTTATTCATCATCTTTTGTTGCTTAATGGAACTATATCAAACTTACATTAATCATTATGTTGTCTAGGCAACATTTTCGTATTATTTTCAACTTTTGTGATATACTAAGGAAAAGATAAAAGAAGGATGAAAAATCTCATGGAAAAATATATTAACATTTTAAAGAATACACCTTTGTTTCAAGGAATTTCAGAAGCAGAAATTCTTCCAATGCTTAAATGTCTATCTGTCAGCATTAAAAATTATTCAAAAGGCGAATATCTGTTAAGAAGTGGAGATAAGATACAAACTATCGGCATGATTCTATCTGGTCAGGCTCTCATAATAAATGATGATGTTTGGGGAAATCGCAATATTATTACAGAGCTATCATCAGGAATGCTCTATGGCGAAAGCTATGCCTGCATCAGCAGTGTTCCTGCTCAAATCAGTGTTATTGCTAATGAAAATCTCACCGTCATGCTTTTCAATATAAATCATATTGTTACAACCTGTTCTTCATCTTGTAGTTTCCATACAAGATTGATTCATAACCTTTTAGAGATAATAGCACGAAAAAATGTAAGATTGATGAACAAAATAGATCATGTTTCTAAGAAAAATTTACGTGACAAGATACTTAATTACTTGTCTAGCGAATCTATGCACGCTGGCTCTAACACATTTTCAATCCCTTACGATAGACAAGGGCTGGCAGATTATCTGAATGCAGACCGAAGTGCTCTATCTAGTGAATTGAGTAAATTACAAAAAGAAGGTGTACTCTCTTACAAGAAAAACACCTTCTCTTTGAGGGTATAAAACCCTTCTGGGAAAGGGAATGGATGTGGATTGGTCAAAAACAAATCAGGGGCACAAATACTATAACACACAGTCGGCTGTGGATTTTGCGGCGGCGGGGATTTCGCATGTAAGAATCCGTATTGCGGACAAAGTGGACCAAGAACTGTTGGAGGGACTTGATCGGCAGATTCGGGACTGCCTTGATAATGGGATTATTCCCATTATAGCTTATCAGGCGGATGCATTCAAAAATGACCCAAGTGATAAAAATATAGAAAAGGTTGTTGCGTGGTGGTCGGAAGTGGCCGAACACTATCAGGATAAATCTCTGATACCATCTCCAGCCACAATAAAATGAAGAGCAGCCAATATTATACCGATAACTATCAATATAATTCCATACGATTGAGCTGGGTAGATGCCACCCAGCTCTTATAGAGTCTCCCGTACATACATATTTTTAGTCACTATAATGCCTTCTTAGGACATGCTTTGACGCATTCCATACACAGGAAACACATCTTTCCTTATCACACTTCACACGAAGTAGGCTAAAATAACTCATAGGCTTTAAGAATACGGTAATTGGGCAGATATATTTACAGAATGCCCTATTATCCCGAAACGCAAATGCCAGAATGATTCCAATGGCATAATACAGGATATTGCCAACAAGAAATGCCCAGAACATAATTTGCTCGATATTCTCCACGTGGCATAAAAACAGTGCTCCCACAAAAACAAGTGATGCGGTAAAGGTGATATATCGAATAAAACCGATTCTTCTGGCATGTCTATAGTTTAACTGAAAAAGTAACAGCCCTAACGCTATTGCCGAGCCTATATAACTGAAATTCAGAAGATAAAACAGATTATCCTTGGTCAACCATAATGTAACTGCAACAATTTCAAATACAAGCCACATTCCAAGTGGAATCAGCCATTTTTCTTTGTATTCAATTTCTGTTTCCTCCGTAACTTTATACTTCAAAAATTTTTCTTCCCCTTATTGCTCCTGTTCTATCCTTCGCAATTATCTTATCCAGTAATCAACCATGTTTTTATTTTACAGTTTTTCTTTCAAATATATATTCTCTATCCGATGATATATCATCTCTGAACACATATCCAAGATGGTCAAATTCCTTAATGTCATCTGGATTTTCAATATGATTTTCTGCCATATATCGTACCATTTCACCACGAGCCATCTTGGCATATGTGCCTTTTGTGATAAGCCTGCCACCAGACTGCTCACAAAATGAAATAGTTATATACCTGTCATCAGGTGTCAGATATTTTTCAATACATTTAGAGTATTCTTTTGAAGCCAGATTAATAATAATCCTGCTGTCATCTATAACTTCCCAATACAAATTATCTCCCCAGAAATCATACAGATTCGTGGAATCACCTATCGCTGCCTTTGCCTGCATTTCAAGCCTATATGGTGTGATACCATCCATAGGTTTTAATACTCCATAAAATGCTGATAATATCCTCAGGTGTTCCTGCACATAATCAAAATGCCCATCTTCAAATACAGCTGGTGCCATATATTGATAAGCAATCCCTTCATATGCCAATACTGCCGGAGTAAGCTGCTTTTGAAAATTCATTGTCTTAATCCGTTCAATATTCTCTGTCGTAATTTTATCATTGCATTTCCACAATTTCTTTAATTCTTCTTCCGTTCTTCCCTGCATCCACCCAAGAATTTCTTCTGCTTTCTCTAAAAATACCGGACTACTCATGGTATCTATGCTGTCAGTATCCACTTTCATCTTCTTTGCAGGTGATAATATTATCTTCATCAGCTTAATTCCTGTAACATTTTTTCCGGATCATCTGCAGCTTTTACTTTGTCATTTGCCTTTATTATGATACCATTCTCATCAATAAGATATGTTGTTCTGACAACTCCCATTGACACTTTTCCATAATTCTTCTTTTCTTTCCATACATCATAAGCCTCAATCACTTTGCGCTCAGTGTCAGATAAAAGTGTAAATGCAAGTCCATATTTTTCCTCAAACTTCTTGTGGGATGCAACAGAATCCTTGCTCACCCCGAGTACAACAGCTCCCTTTTCGCAAATCTGCGGATATCTTTCTGAGAAACCACAAGCCTGCTTTGTACATCCAGATGTATTATCCTTTGGATAAAAATACAGAATTACCTTCTTTCCAAGATATTCGCTTAATTTATGCAATTCTCCATTCTGATCTGGTAATTCAAAATCCGGTGCCTTTGTTCCTACTTCTAACATAACGTTTCCTCCAATCTACACATAAGCTGGTATATTATCTACTCTTACTACAGCTCTAATGTTTCAATTATATTCTTTAATGCGTCTGCTGATTCTTTTAGCTTCAATGCTTCTTCTCCACTAAGATTAATCGGTATATCAGATTCAATTCCGTCTGCACCAACAATAACAGGCATACTTAATACAACATCATCAATCTCATATACTCCATGTATCATGTGCGATACAGGAAGTATTGATTTTTCGTCACGCATAATTACTTCACAGATACGTTTTACTGACATTGCAATTCCATAATATGTCGCATGCTTCTTATTGATAATCTCATAGGCACTGTTTTTGACAGCATCTGCGATTTCCTTCGTGTTTTCCTTATGGTTATAATGTCCTCTCATCTCACACATGTCACTAAGCGGAACACCGGATACATTGGCAGATGACCATGCCACAACTTCACTGTCTCCATGCTCTCCTACTATAAATGCATGCACGCTTCGGCTGTCCACTGATAAATGCTGTCCAAGCTTGCTCCTAAGTCTTGCACTGTCAAGAACTGTTCCTGAGCCGATAACTCTTTCCTCCGGAAGTCCTGACAGTTTGATTGCAACCTGTGTCAGAATATCCACAGGATTTGCTACAACCAGAAGGATTCCTCCAAAATCTCTTTTGGTAATTTCCGGAATAATGGACTTAAATATTGCCACATTCTTATTTACCAGATCAAGTCTTGTTTCTCCTGGCTTTTGTCCTGCACCTGCTGATATAATTACAATTGCAGCATCTGCCACATCATCATAATCACCAGCATATATTTTCATTGGGCTGGCAAATGGTATTCCATGACTGATATCCATAGCCTCTCCCTCTGCCTTATTCTTATCCGCATCTATCAAGGCAATTTCAGTGAATAATCCACTCTGCATAAGCGCAAATACAGATGCCGAGCCTACGAATCCGCAGCCTATCATAACTGCCTTTTTTGAATTTGATTTTTTCTTATTCATGCAATCATCCCTTCCTTTTGTTATTCTACAATTCTTTCAAATATGTATTCATTACCTGACGAAATTTCGTCTCTGAATACATAACCAAAACAGCAGGTGTAAGTAGTTTATACAGATTCATAGAATTAATTCTCACTATGTTCTGTGCTGGTGATACTATAATCTTCATCAATAATGAAATATCTTTTTTAAGTTAAAGATTATTAATTGCCCCAGCCAGTTATTTTGTCTGACTGGGGCATACATTATTAAAATATAATTGCGTAACAAACAGTTCTATAATCTTTCAGGATTATCATATATATTTATATATTCAGCTACAGATCTGTCAAATGTCTTGATATGACCAAACAGCCAGTCAATAACATTGATTTTTACCTGCTCCAGCGTCACTGCGCCGCTGTCGATGCCCTGCAGCAGGTTGTCATAATCACCCTTGTTGCCAGGCATGACCCGGTGGGCATTTGCGCAGCAAGATGTGGATTTTGTGGAGGCGGAAACCGACCCAGACAACCGCGCATCCCAGCGCATATTGGAAAAATGCGGCTTTGTGCCAAACGGGGAAACAGGGAAGGAAGGCCCCCGTTTTGTGGTGGAACGACCCCAAACAACCTGAGCGTTAATTCAGAAAAGGTATTGGCGGGGTGGGCTGCAATAAGGCAAATAAACCTGCCCGCAGGAAAAAAGAGCAGTATGTCTGCACCGTTCTTTAGCTTTACAAAAAGAAGGGAAAAAGAGTATAATCTGAACAATCGGCATAGGAAATATACGGTAAGGCAAGACAGAAACGCACAATATCAGTTGATGCAAGGCGATTGCCATATTTGGCGGGTAAGCTGCATCGGATCACGAAACGGGGATTTACCATGATACGCATCGCAATCGTAGAGACTAACTATTAAAAGTCAAGCCCCAAAATGAAAAAATCCGCCAACCGACCGCGGCCCCTGACAAACAGCATTCAAATGCTGGAATCAGCACAGCGAGGGCGACGGAGAGAACAGCAAAGCAAAGCCCAGCCAGCCCTCGCACAAACAGGATAGCAATTGAATGCTTCGGTTCGTCAAGGGTTCGCTGCGCCAGCTAAGTTGTTCTTGGGTTTAGCTCAGGCTCAGGAGAAAATCATGCAGCTGCAAGATATGTTTTCCCAGATTTCTGCAAGGCATAAATCAGCCGAACAAGTTTCTTCATGGAATGGGACAGAGCAACATTGTAGTGTTTTCCTTCGGCACGTTTCTTGGCAAGGTATTCAGCAAAGACAGGATTCCAATGGCAAACGTATTTGGTTGCATTGTAAAGCGCATATCGCAGATAGCGTGAACCTCGTTTTTCCATGTGAGCATAGCAGTTTGTGAGTTTTCCTGACTGGTATGTAGATGGAGAGCAGCCAGCGTAAGCAAGAATTTTGTCAGGAGAACTGAAATTGGAGAAATCCCCGATTTCTGCAAGGATCACAGCAGCAGAGTTTACTCCCATGCCGGGAATCGAGAGAATTGGTGGATTGAGCTCATCTATGATTTTCTGAATAGAATCTTCGATTTCGTTAATCTCAGAGGTGAGTTCCTGAATGAGTTTAATGGTATGCTTCAATTCCAGAGATTTGGCAGGCATGACAGAGCCAATAGAAGCTCTGGCTGTCTCTCGAATCAGGGTGGCTTTTTCTTTTCCGTAATGCCCCTTAGATGCTGTCACAAGAAGGTTTGTCAGCTTGGTGAGATGGACTTCTGAAATTTGCTTTGCACCGGGATATTCACTGAGAAGAGCATAGACAGAAGCACCGTGGAGAGAGGGAACGAGCTTTTCCAGCTCTGGAAACAGGATCGTAACCAGTCTGGACACCGACTGTTTCAACTTGGCTCTTTCACGAACTTTCTCAAATCGGTATCTTGTTAGTGACTTTAGCTCTTCGTTGTGGTATGCTATATCTGTGTAGGACTTGAGGTCTACATCGGACAATAGCATAGTTGCAATCGTTCTTGCATCCACACGATCGGTTTTAGTTTTGCGAAGGCTGAGACTCTTTCGGTACAGGTTGGTGTGCAAAGGGTTAATGACATAAGTTGGCAGACCGTTGTCAAGAAGAAATCCAAGAATGTTGTAACTGTAATGCCCGGTGGCCTCAAGTCCTACTTTTATTTTGTCTGACTTTTTGGTACAGTTTCGAATCGTTTGAAGCAGCTGCTTGAATCCATCCATGTTGTTGGGAATGGTAAAGCAGTCAGCACGAACCGTTCCATCTGAATCAAGAATACAACAGTCATGCTTATCCTTGGCAATGTCAATTCCAACACAAATCATTTTGATACCTCCGACGTATTTACTTCGATGCTGTTCAGGACCACAGACTTCTTTGCTCTTGTAACCTCGTTCTAAATAAACCGTCTGGCGGTATCTAACTGATTAACATTTCAACAAAGAAGCTGTGGTTGGAGCCTCTCGAAAACCGTCTTTGCGGTAGGTGATACATACCAATCCACAGCATCCTGAACTTATTGTAGCATTCCGCTGGAGAGCGGTCTATAAATACTACTTTTATATAATACGAGGTGTACACTAATTTATGAACTTCACTGAACTTTCTTCCTCCGTGCGGCCGGAGATCATCCGAGCAACACAGGCAATGGGATATACCGAGATGACCGAAATCCAGCAGAAGGCCATTCCCCTGATGCTGGCCGGGCATGATATGATTGCCAAGGCCCCCACCGGCACCGGCAAAACCGTTGCGTTCGGCATTCCCATTCTGCAAAAGGCCGCTGGTTTCCCGGCAGGTGCGCCCAAGGCCGTTGTGCTCAGCCCCACGCGTGAGCTGGCACAGCAGATTGCACAGGATCTGACTAACCTGGCGCAGTTCCTGCCGGAGATCCGCGTGGTGTGCGTGTACGGCGGTGCCGGGCTGGAAAAGCAGCAGAAACAGCTGAAAGCCGGCTGCCAGATCGTGGTTGCCACCCCCGGCCGCCTGATGGACCACTACCGCCACCATGCGCTGGATCTTTCGCAGGTGACGACCATTGTGCTGGACGAAGCCGACGAAATGCTGAACATGGGCTTTTACAAGGATGTGCGCGGCATCATTGACCTGCTGAAAAGCAGAGAGTCCCTATCCATGTTCAGCGCCACCATCAGCCGCGAGGTACTGGATATCGGCTGGCTGTACCAGCACAACGCCGCCGAAGTAGACGTTCAGCCGGTGCAGGAATCCAGCCCCAAAATTGCCCAGTACAAGCTGCTGACCACCGGCCGCGACAAGCTGGCTGACCTGGCCCAGATCATCATCAGCAAGGATTACAAGCGCGTAATGGTGTTTTGCAACACCAAGTACAACACCGGCATGCTGGCAAACCAGCTGGCCCGGCTGCATTTTAATGTAGACTGCCTGCATGGCGATTTGAGCCAGGCGGAACGCAACCGCATCATGCAGCGCTTTAAGGCCGGCGAGATCAATGTGCTGGTTGCCACCGATGTGGCCGCCCGCGGCATCGATGTTTCGGATGTGGACGCCGTCATCAACTATGATGTGCCCGAAGAGAACGAGCATTACACCCACCGCATCGGCCGCACCGGCCGCGCCAAGCGCGAAGGCGCCAGCTACCTGTTCTATACCAAGGACGAGCAGAAGCGCGTGGACACCCTACTACGCCTGACCCGCAATACGGATGACTGCCGCAGCGTGCATTTTGACTTCAACCATGAAAAACTGGTGGTGGAAGAAAAGCAGAACGTGGATAAGTTCAACATCAAGTGCTATTTCTGATCTTATTTCTGCCAATATAAAATAACGTGGGGCGGTGCTTGTGCATCGTCCCACGTTTTGTACCTTTTTGTCGGCCAGTCCCGTGCGCGCTTTCTATCCGGCGCTGGGGCAGCCGCTGCAAAGGCGAAGCACACCGGAACACACCACGCTCTTTGCACAAGATAGGCCATAAACAAAGGACCAAAGCCGCACGCTTTTCAGCGAATGGCTTTGGTCCTTTTCAATTCTATTGTCGCCGGGTATCCGATTCCGGGGTTGGGGCTGTTACTCGGTTTTGCCTGCAGGCAGGGTAAAGGTGAAGCGGCACCATTTGCCCATCTCGCTTTCGGCCTTGATCTGGCCACCGGACAGGGTGATCAGCACCTTGCAGATATGCAGCCCCAGGCCGCTGCCGCGGGTGTTCAGGCCGCGGGAGCGGTCCTCCTTATAAAAGCGCTCAAACACAAAGGGCAGGGCATCCGGCGCAATACCGTCGCCGGTGTTCTCGATGGTCACCCGCACCATGTCGTTTTCCTGCTGGATATCAAACTTGATGACGCCATCCGGCGGGGTAAATTTGATGGCGTTATCCACAATGTTGTAGACCACTTGATGGATAAAGTCCGGGTCGGCATACACCATGGTGCCCGTGGGGCCAAGGCCCTGGATATCGATCTTGCCATCCTCAATGCGGCGCTCATCCGAAAGCACCACGTCCGTAACGGTGGACCAGATATCGTAATTTTTAGGAGTACCTTTCACCTCGCCGGATTCCAGTTTGGTGATATCCAGCATGTTCTGCACCAGCCGGGCCAAGCGGCCGGTTTCCTGCGATACCACGCCAAGATAATGCTTGTACTCGCTTTCCGGGATGGTGCCGTCCAGCATGCCGTCAATAAAGCCCTTGATGCTGGTCATGGGGGTGCGCAGTTCATGGGCAATGTTGCCCATAAACTGCCCGCGGGAGTTATCAATGTTTTGCAGGCGGCCCGCCATGTTGTTAAAGGTCGTGGCAAAATCCGCCAGCTCCTGACAGCCAGTTACGGGGGCGCGTGCGGTGAAATCGCCGCCGCCCAGCCGTTTGGCGGCCTGGCTGATCTGTTCGATCGGCCAGGTAATGCGCCGCGCCAGCACCATGCACAAAATGCCGCAGACAATCAGGATGACCGCCGAGGACAGCAAGAGCATCGTCAGGATGGAGCGGATATAGACCGCCAGCGCATGTACCGGTGTTGCAGCAAACAAATAACCCTCGCTGCCGCCCAGATTCACGCGGCGGCCCGCAATATAATACTTATCGTGCAGGGTATCGTCCATGGTACCCATAAGAAAGATATCCTTGCCGCTGTCCATCTCTTCCTGCAAGTTCTGCGGGATCTTTGCACTTTCGGCTACATCTTTGCCGGTGTGCATCAGGATGTTGCCATCCCGGTCTGCCACAAACACAAGTGCGTCCGATGATGTATTGAACAGTTCAAAGCCGGTCTTGGCTCGCTCCACCAACTCATTGTCCCCGCCGGGCAGGGTCACAATGTTTCCTTCCGAAGCATAGGTCTCCGCCATGGCAGTAGCACCGTCCAGCACGGCAGTCAGGGCACTTTTGCGCTCCTGGGCAAAGTACGCGCAGGAGAGCCCCGTTTGCAGCATGCACATCAACACCAGCGCCACCAGCAGCAGCGAGGCAAAGGTTGCAAACACTTCCCCGCTTACGCTGCGCAGCGGGGCTGCCCCGTTATTCTCTTCTTTTTTGGCGCGGCACATTATTCTTTAACCTCAAACTTGTAACCAACGCCCCACACGGTTTTCAGGTTCCACTGTTCCGAGGCTCCCTCCAGCTTTTCGCGCAGGCGCTTAACATGGACGTCGATGGTGCGGGAGTCGCCATAATATTCAAAGCCCCACACTTCGTCCAGCAGCTGGTCACGCGTATAGACCCGGTTGGGGTGCCCAGCCAGGCAGGCCAGCAGTTCCAACTCTTTGGGCGGCGCATCCACCACTTTACCCTTCACTTTCAGCTCATAGCGGTTCATATCCAGGTGCAGGTTGTCAAAGTCATAAACGCCTTTGTTTTCTTCGTCCTTGCTGCCGCAGCGGCGCAGAACAGCCTTGATGCGGGCTGTCACTTCCTTGGCTTCAAAAGGCTTTACGATGTAATCATCCGCACCCAGTTCCAGGCCCAGAACCTTATCATAGGTTTCGCCCTTTGCCGTCAGCATAATGATGGGGGTCTGGTTGTTCTGGCGGATCTTGCGGCAGACTTCCCACCCATCAATGCCGGGCATCATCACATCCAACAACACAAGGTCCGGGTGCAGCTTATCAAATTCCTGCAGTGCAGCAGTGCCATCATTGGCAATGGTCACACCGTATCCCTCTTTGACCAGGTACAGGCGCAGCAGTTCACAGATGTTTTTATCATCATCCACAACCAGAATTTTCTCGTTTGACATGGGTTTTATGCCCTCCTACTCTATGGCAACACCGCACAATTCCCGCCTGACGGCTTAAGCACCGCTCCGGCGGCTGCGGCACGGCATCTGCGTTGCCAAAA
>ENA-UEQR01001131-UEQR01001131.1-human-gut-metagenome-genome-assembly--contig:-NODE-1131-length-15389-cov-7.523903_pt1 | contig 15389 bp, 8 predicted proteins | sample MGYA00242944_ERZ507941 | MGnify/ENA primary metagenome ERZ507941 (study PRJEB26167, sample SAMN06115398) | human gut metagenome | host: Homo sapiens | place: China:Chongqing | collected 2016-06-23...
TTGTAAACAGGGAATGTGCGAGCCGCTTCTTCAATGGGGAGCTGGATAAGGAAATCAATATGGAAAAGGAGATTGCGGAAGCGATTATTCCGGGGCCAAAGGCATCCTTCCGCTGCTGTATTTATAAGGAGCGCCATATTATTGAGGACCGTGTGCGTCTGGTTCTGGAGCCGACAGAGGGCGACCGTGTAATCAACGTGCTGGATTCCGCCTGTGACGAATGTCCGATTTACCGTTTCGTGGTCAGCGATTCCTGCCGCGGCTGTCTGGGGCATAAATGTCAGGAGAATTGTCCGAGGCACGCCATTTCCATTGTAAACCACAGAGCATACATCAATCAGGAAATGTGTATCGAATGTGGACGCTGCAAGCAGGTCTGTCCCTTTGGTGCCATCAGTGAGGTCATGCGTCCGTGCATGCGTGCCTGCTCCGTCAATGCGGTCAAGATGGATGAAAACAGAAAAGCGATGATTGACCATGATAAATGTATTTCCTGCGGTGCCTGCGTGCAGCAGTGCCCCTTTGGTGCGATTGTGGATAAATCCTTTGTTATGAACGTGCTGAATCTTCTGCGCGATTCCTGGAACAACACAAGCTATCACGTTTATGCGGTGGTTGCGCCTGCGGTTGCCAGCCAGTATACGGGCATCAAGGTTGGGCAGGTGTTTGCCGGCATTAAGGAGCTTGGCTTCTATGATGTGGTTGAGGCGGCGATTGCCGGTGATATGGTTTCCGTTGAGGAAGCGAAGGAATTTGTGGAAACCATTGAGGAAAAGAAATGGAAAACAACCTCCTGCTGTCCTGCCTTTGTGGAATATGTAAGAAAAAATCACCCCGAATATATGGATCATGTGTCCACCGTGGTTTCTCCCATGATTGCCATGGCAAGAGCCATCCGCGCGAAGGATAGAAAGGCGCGTATCGTCTTTATCGGGCCCTGCACGGCGAAAAAGGTCGAAATCAAGCAGGATGACGTAAAGGGCGCAGTGGATTATGTGCTGACGTTTGAGGAGCTGCGTGCCATCCTTGACGCAAGAGGATTGGAGCTGGCGGAAATGCCGGAGATTACCGCAGGGGAGCCCTCCTCCTACGGACGGATTTTTGCAAGAACGGGCGGCGTGGCGGAAAGCGTGCGCCGTGTGGCAAAGCTGGAGGGAATTGAAACGGAAATCAACCCCATCCGCTGCAGCGGCATTGAGGAATGTATCAAAACCATGAAGCTGGCATCCTTCGGCAGATTGGAGGAAAACCTCATTGAAGGCATGGCGTGCAAGGGTGGCTGCACAAACGGCGCAGCGTCCATCTTTCATGACCAGAGAGGGATTCAGCGAGTGAACGATTTCAGCCGCCTTGCGCTGACGGATAACCCAATGGAAGGGATTCGCGGCTATGATATGGCAGGCGTGAATATGGAACGCGAATTTCCTGAGCTGGAAAAAATGAAGGAGGTTACCGCAGGCGAGAAAAAAGCCAAGAAGCAGGCGACCGCAAAAGCGAAAAAGGAAGCGATTGCGAAGGGCGAGATGGAATAACCCCTTTGTATACAGCATAAAAACTTACTAAATTTCTGATTATCTTTTCATAAGTTGGTAAATGCCGATATATCCCGTATTTTAGGGCTTTATCGGTATTTTCTTTTTGGAAGATACCTTGCATAAGCTGGCATTTACCAGCATGAAAATGCAACCAAAAGTAGTAAATGAGTAGTAAATATAAGCTCCGATATTAACAAGCCAGTCTTTCCAGTTCCGCTTTTGCAGATTGAAATGTACCGTGTGCGTAATAACCAAGTGTCATGGTTATGTTGGCGTGTCCCATGAGATATTGCAGAGTGTTTGGGTTCATTCCTTTATTTGCCATATTCGTACAGTAAGTATGTCGGAATGAATGTGGTGTGATGTTCGGTAACTTGTCCGTGTGATACTTGTTATACTTCTTAATTAGTCCTCGCACCATGCCCTCATAGTTTCCTGCAACTTTAGGTAAGCCCTCACGGTTCAAGAATAGGAAATTGCTATAACCACCTACAATCAACGGTTGTGCCTTTCCTCTGTTCTTTAGTATTCTTTGGATTGCTTGATAAGCCCGTTCTGTCAATGGAAGTTCTCGTTTTCCGTTTTTGGTCTTTGGCGTTTCAATATAGTAGCCGATTTCGCTGTCTTTCAATAACTGGTGGTCTATATTGAGTATTCTGTTCTGCATATCAATATGCGTCGTTAGTCCGCAAAATTCAGAAATACGAAGTCCCGTTTCCAGCAGAAGCACAACCTCATCATAATACTTGCTGTAAATGTTCTGTCTGTTGAAGCCGAAAGATAATTATTCCATATCATCTGTGAATTACCAGGAATGAGATTCTCGATTACATTATTAATCCTGCTGTCAAATTCACTGTTACGTTTCTTAATATATATAATAGTCACATTACTCTGTGTTATAATCTCACCATAATATGTCCCATTCTGCTGACATACATAAACATTAGAAACTGTCTGTTCAAATCCATTATTAATAATCGTATCTTCAATTTCTCCTGAGCCAGAACTTCCAGAATCATTATTATCTTCTGAAGATGAGTTTTCTGTTGTACTACTGCCAGGCTGTACGCCTCCAGACTGCACCCCACCAGATTGTACACCATCCCCACTGTTTCCGGTTCCTTGAGAACTCTCTGATTTATTTTCTCCTGCAGGCAGATTCTCTAGTCTGGAATCTCCTTCACTGGCACTGCCTGAACCTATGTTGCTTCCTGACGAAATACTCCCTGCCGTATGAGTGTACACACTGAATCCATTATCTGAACCTGCAGCTACATTTCTTATTCCTTCGATTACAATCGCATCAGAAACACTTCCAACTGTAGCCGTAAGCGTAGCTGTACCACTCCCTGTAACAGTTATTACTCCGTCTTTATCTACAGTAAATACATCTGTATTACTGCTTGTCCATACAATTGACTTATCGTCATCATCAGGTGTGACAATTGCTGTGACCTTCAGGCTTGTCCCAACCGGTACAGCCTTATTCTCAAACAATATCTCAACATCTGTCTGCTCCTTAATATTCTGTTGTTGAGATGATGCTTCATTCTTAAGATCTGTCCTTGTTACACTTACACTGGCTTTACTGTCCGCTTCCTGCTTCTTTCTGTTCTTATCTGTACTTACTGAAATTATAATTCCAGCCAGTATCAAAACAATAACCGCTACAATAAGAACTACTGATTTTTTAGTACTGATATTCTTCATATTCCTATTAATCCTCAATATATATTATATTCCCTGCTTCCGCAGATTATATCTGTTTTTCTCTTTTTATATAATATAACACAATCACTCTGTTATAAAAAGAAAAAAGAGTGAAAGACATAAAAACTTCCACTCTTAATCATTCTAGAATTCGATGCGTATCTGTGTCCCCTTGTCAACTTCACTTTCTAAATATATTCTTGCATCATGAAGTTCTACAATATGCTTTACAATAGCAAGGCCAAGCCCTGTTCCACCAGTTTCCTTTGAACGGCTCTTATCAACTCTGTAAAATCTTTCAAATACCCTGTCCTGTTGATCCTTAGGAATTCCTATTCCATCATCAGTCACTTCTAACCTTGGCTTGCCATCTACCATTCCTGCAAACACTTCTACATGTCCACCTTCTTTATTATATCTTATTGCATTCTGTACAAGATTATCAATAAGCTCCCTTATCATATCCTTATTGCCACGAATCATGCATGTTGAACCTCTATACGAAAAACGTATTCCCTGTTTCTGTGCATTAACCTGCAGAGACTCTGCACAATCCTTAACAAACTCATACAAATCAAAATTCTCATACTGCCTTGGCATTTCGCTGTGGTCTAATTCTGAAAGCCTTATAATATCATTAATCAATGATAATAATCTTTCTGAATTACGCTTAATCTCATGTGCAAAATGTATTCCCTGTTCATGGTTTACCATCTCATTCTCAATAAGCTCGGCATAGCCTGATATTGCGGTAAGAGGAGTCTTTAGTTCATGTGATACATTTGCAGTAAAATCCTGTCTGCTTCTTGCAGCAGCAAGAATATTCTCATGCTGTGTCCTGATTTTCTCTGCAAAAGGGGCTATTTCTTTATATACAGGCTTCTCCTGTACGGAATCCATATTCTTAGCCATTCTTTCAATAGGCTCAATAAGTGTCCTTGTAAGTAATTGTGAAAGAACGATACACACTACTATAATTACTGCAAGTATTCCTGTTACAGCCGGAAATACATTGCCAAACACACTTAATAAACTGCTTGCATCACAGGATACTCTTATAACAGTCCCATCCTTCTGTTTTAGAGCATAATAAAAGGTATTCATATCCATCGTGTCAGAATTTCTTACACACTGACCATGTCCGGTATGAAATGCATCCTGTATCTCAGGTCTGTCTTTATGATTAGGCATTACATTAATATCATTATCATTATCAAAAAGCACCACCCCATCTGAATCTATCCATGTAACCCTGAGATTATTAATTGGAAGCTTTACATCAGCATATTGCGACGACTTTTCAAAAACTCCGGTTTCCATGAGTACTTCAGCATTAGTTCTCAGTCCGGCCTGGACCTGTTTCTTAAACAGTCCATAATATATAAAAGTTATTCCGATAGCTGTAGCAAGAACCGCTATAACTGCTATTCCAATAAGCCTTAAATTAATCTTCTGCTTCATATATCCACCCTGTTCTGTCTGTCAATTATATCAGGCTACTCAATAACATATCCTACATTACGCACGGTTCTTATACGCGAGCCTGCATCACCTAACTTCTGTCTTAAAGTCTTAATATGCATATCCACAGTTCTTGACTCACCTTCAAACTCTGTTCCCCATACCTTAAGTACAATAGAATCTCTTGAAAGCACTATATTCTTGTTAGCCATAAGATATCTTAACAATTCATATTCTTTAAATGTAAGTTCAACCTGCTTTCCTGAGACCGTAACAGCATGCCTTTCATGATTAAGTTCAATCTCTCCAACATCCAGCACGCCTGCCTCGTCTGTTTCTGTTCTTCTAAGAAGTGCTTTAACTCTTGTAATAAGCTCCATTACAGAAAACGGCTTCTTAATATAATCGTCAGCACCATCCTCAAGTCCCTTTATCATATCAAGCTCTGTAGACTTTGCCGTCACCATAATAACCGGCAGTCTCTTAGTTGCAGAATTCAGTCTTAACTTCTTAATGATGTCATAACCACTTTCATCAGGAAGCATAACATCAAGCAACACAAGGTCCGGAAGAATCTCATCAAGCTTCTTAAAAAACTCTTTGGAACTTCCAAATGCACCTACCATATGTCCACTGTTCTTAAGTGCAATTGTCTCTATTTCCCTTATGCTTTCATCATCCTCAACTATGTATATAAGAGCCATATTCTCATCTCCTGTTCTAGTCAGCTTTCTTTAATTCCGGAAGCTGATACTGTTTATAATACTGTCTGCATTCTTTTGCAAACTGAGGATTATCCTCATTAGTAAGATGCTCCAGATATCCATGTGTTTCAAAACCATTATCTCTTACTTCAATCATACATACAGCAATATTAGAGCAATGGTCTGATACTCTCTCAAAATTCGTCATAATATCTTCGAGTATAAGTCCTGTCTCAATTGTACATCTGCCTTTTCTTAATCTGTTGATATGACGCTGCTTAATCTCTAAGTTCAGTCCATCAATAACCTGTTCTAACGGCTCAATATGCTTTGCTGCCTCAATATCCTGATTTTCAAAAACCTGTACTGTGTTACTAACTATATCATGTACCGCTTTTGCAAATGTTTCAAGTTCTTTTCTTGCATTCTGTGAAAAAGATGACTCCTTGCTGTTCATCTCTTTTGCAGATTTTGCAATATTAATCGCATGGTCAGATATTCTTTCAAAATCGCTCATGCAGTGAAGAAGTATTGAAAATGTATGATTATCATGTCTTGATAAATCGCAGTTACCAACCTTTACAAGATATGAACCCAGCTTATCCTCGTACTTATCGACATCTTCTTCCATTGCCACAACCTCATCATATGCAGTATCTGAATAATTATTAATAATGTCAAGCGCTTTATCTAGCGCTTTCTGTGACAAATGTGCCATCTTCACAGCCGTATTCCTGCATAACTCCATCGCAACTGCCGGAGTCTCTAAGAATCTTTCATCCAGTGCTGCAAGATCTGCTGCCACACCTGTCTGAATAACTTCCTCATGTTTTCCATCCGGAATAGAAAGAGTTGCAAGCTTCACAAGCAGATTAGAAAATGGGAAAAGTATAATTACACATCCGATATTAAAGAGACTGTGAATCACTGCTATTCCTGCTGCATTTGCCGGTGTTGATAAGAATTCAAAATGAACGAACATATTCAGGCTATAAAATATAACCATAAATATAACTGTACCAATCATGTTAAAATAAAGGTGTATCATTGATGCTCTCTTGGCATTCTTCTTTGCACCTACAGAAGATATAAGTGCTGTTACACATGTACCTATATTCTGTCCCATAATAATAGGAATTGCTGTTGCATAGTTAACCGCACCTGTTACACATAATGCCTGCAATATACCAACCGACGCAGATGATGACTGTATAACTGCTGTAAGCACTGTACCTGCAAGAAGTCCGAATAACGGATTAGAAAACAGTGTAAGCATACCCGTAAACTTCTCATTGTCAGCCAGCGGTGCAACTGCGCCACTCATAGTTTCCATACCGAACATAAGAATTGCAAATCCAAGAAGAATATTACCTATATCCTTTTTCTTAGAATTGTCCTTACAGGTCATAGTCATAATTATACCAATAACAGCAAGCACCGGTGAGAAGGATGATGGCTTTAAAAGATTAATCCATCCTGCTCCGCTTATACCTGTAAGTGATAACATCCATGAAGTCACTGTCGTACCAATATTGGCACCCATAATAATACCTACAGCCTGTGAAAGCTGCATAATACCCGAATTAACAAAGCCTACAACCATTACCGTAGTTGCAGATGATGACTGTATAACTGCTGTTACAGCCATACCAAGCAATACTGCCATAATTCTTTTAGAAGTCAGCTTTTCAAGTATCTGTTCTAATTTACCTCCGGACAGCTTTGCTAAGGAATCTCCCATGACATTCATTCCATATAAGAACAAAGCCAGTCCGCCTGCCATCGTAAGTACACCAAAAATATTCATTTTACATAAGCTCCTTTTTGAACGACTTTTTCACACATCATGTGTATTCTAAATGAGCATTGTAAAATGTATTATGTAAGTTATGTAAAATTTATGTAAAATTTGCAACTATGTCTTTTATACGGTCTATATTAACAGGTTTTGCAAGATGAGCATTCATCCCACAATCAAATGCAGCTTTTACATCATTAGAAAATGCATTTGCTGTCATAGCTACTATTGGAATATCCTTTGCGTCAGGGTGCTTCATTTGTCTTATTGCTCTTGTAGCCTCATATCCATCCATGTCAGGCATCTGTACATCCATAAATATAAGATCATACTGCCCCTTCTTTGAATGTCTGAACAAATCAACAGCTGCCATTCCGTTTTTTGCACAATCACAGGCTGCCCCCTCTTCCTTTAGAAGTTCTTTAAGCATATCTGAGTTAATACCATTATCTTCTGCTATTAGAAAATTCTTACCCACAAGTACATGATTCTGTTCATTCTCATGCTTTGGTATGTTATATCTGTTCCAGAGATCTTTATTCGTATTAATATCCGCAATTCTGAATTCCATAGTTACCTCGTAAGTTGTTCCCACCCCCTGTGTGCTTAGTACCTTTATAGTTCCACCCATGAGATCAATAAGATTCTTGGTTATTGCCATTCCAAGTCCTGTTCCCTGGACTGCATCTGTAAGGCTTGTCTCTTCTCTTGTAAACGGTTTAAATATGTCTTTTAAATATTCTTCACTCATTCCTATTCCATTATCAGATATGATGAATTTGTATTTTACAATCTGTGGATTGGTAACTTTTATTTCTTTTATTTCAAATGTTATGTTACCGCCTTCTTCTGTATATTTAACAGCATTAGACAATATATTAATAAGTATCTGGCTGAGTCTTAATTTATCTGCGGTAATGCAGCAATATTCAACACCATCTGATTTCACAACAAATGTCTGGTTCTTCTTCTTTGCCTGCGGTCTGATTATATTGTCTGTCTCATTTATGATGTCAGCAAGATTCACATCACAAAGATTAAGAGTAGTTTTCCCTGACTCAATTTTACTCATATCAAGGACATCATTAATAAGACTCAGCAGATGCTGGCTTGAAACAACTATCTTTTCTGAATAGTTTCTGACTTTATCCGGATTATTATAATGTCTTAACATAAGCTGTGAAAATCCTACAATTGCATTCATAGGAGTTCTTATATCATGACTCATATTAGACAGGAACTGACTTTTTGCACGATTTGCTGCCTCTGCTGTATGAAGCGCATCTTCCATATGATTTCTTATCTGCTGCTCGTAAGTTCTGTCTGACAGAATTATTACAAGGACATCATCTCCGTCTTTATCCATATGATAACATCCCTGGTTAAAAAGTCTGTATTCACTTGAATCTGCTGGCTTTATCCAGTATTCATTGACAGCAGATTCTCCTTTTCCCAGCTTCACAATATCATTCCATTCAGGAACTTCTCCCCTCTTTTCCAATTCTCCAAAATCTTTAAGGATACCATCATATTCACTGCTCCTTATTCCCAGAACTCTCTCGATATTTCTGCTTACATACAGTTTTCTCCAGTCTCCCCACGAAAGCATAATATACACATCATCCAGATTTTTAGCCATAATCGAAAATAATATATCCCGTCTTGCAATCTCATGATCCTTCTCACTTACATATCTTTTGTAATATGTATATAGTACTACACATGCAACCATAAGAAGCAGTATACCTATCTGTACTGCCATTATAACAGTTCTATGCTGAACCGCAAGAGAGCTTGAATTGGCGACGCTTATAGGAACCATTGATATAAGCCCCCAGTTATCAAATCCAATTGGAACATAAACAAGACAATACTGGTTTTCATCAAGCCTGAATACCATTTCTTCTGCATCTGAATTCTTTACACTTTTCATAAAACCATCCAGTGACTTACCGGAAATATCCGCATTTTTCAGATGATAAAATATATTACCACCTATATCCATGCCGCCTTCAGACTTTAATACGATATCACCATTAGCATATATTACATAACTGCTTGTGTCCTTTGAAAACGCTTTTACACCCAGTTCTTTATTAATAGCTTCTGTATTGTATGAAACCGCTATGGAACTGTATTTAAAACCACTAATATATGCCGGCTGGACAGGAATCGCAAAAAACATTACCTCATCACTTCCCGGAAGTGAACCATCCACTACAACATTTTTCCTGTCTATCACAAGACTTTTCCATGTATTTCCGAGTTCAAGATACCCCTTTTTACCTGACGATGACAAGTAATTACAGGCATCATCTATAAAATAAAATTCTGTGTAATGCCATTCATTCTTCCATTCTGTAAGAAACTTGCTGATGCTGTCTATATTTTCACCAGCCTCATCTATATAATCACCTGTCATTCCAAGCAGGTTCCACTGCTGCCCGGTTATCTGCATGAATTTTTCACTGACCTGTGTATACACTTCATTAAGATTCTTCGAACTTGTCTCATACAGTTCTCTTCTGACTGTAATGGAATAATTAAGCATTATTACGCCTACACACGCAAATACAATTATTGCCACGCCTACTGCTGCAAAGAAATATTTTCTATACTCATTCTTCTTCAATTGACCTGTTTCCTTTCTCAAGATAATCAGCTCTTCTGTATATACGCTTCTGGTGCAGCCAGTCTGCCTCTATCAGCAAAATACTGTATCCATTGTTGTGCTACATTTGATGTATGAGCTATATATCCATCATATTTTTCGCCTTCCCTGATGTCTGCCTCAGCCTTATACATATGAACTCCGCCATGCTTTGACATATCATAATTATATGCACGTTCCAACAAAGTATGACCAGAAACGTCAACATAACAGAAAGAATATATTTTTTCGTCTTCTACTGACTTTCCATCTGTAAGAATATCCTCTAGATGCATATCGCCCTTATCATCTCTTGATATCTTCATTGTAAATCCGCTTGATGCCGGCAGCGTATCCCATGATATCGGGTCGTCATCCCGTCCACAGCCTTCCACAAGGCACCGCACAACATCTTTAATCTCAGCACCTGTTGCATCCTTCGTATAAAACTTCACACCTCCGCCCATTAGAAGTGCCTGTAATTGTGCTGCTGTATAACTTCCTTTATAGATGTCTCCGGCATTCATGGCAGCAGGTGCAATCAGCATATCCACATTACATATTTCCCGGAGTGTATTAACCCTCACCGAAAATGCCTCACTTCCTGTATCTGATATTCTCCACTGATATTCCCTGTCAAACGTGGTGATAACCGGAGATTTTTCTTTTACCGCATTGTAGTTATTGTTAAACACTTCCACCGCCCGCGTGGCATCCACATCTCCTGCCAGCATTTTCTGTACTGCTGCGCAGCTTGCCCGGCACACACTGTCATTCCTTATATATGCATACATATGATTACTTTCAATATAAGGAATCAGGTTAGAAAATATGTCCTGCACATCTACATTTACATTTTTATTATACACAACAACCGACTGTATTCTGTCTGCCATTGCATTCATTACATCACTGCCAAACATATATCTTACTATATCCAGTGCCAGCTCTTCTTTTTTCCCTGCTCCTTTAAGTTTTCCATTCATAGCTATTGAATATCCGGGTGTACTGAAATACCAGTTATCATTATCTGTCTCCCCAAAATATGGCAAAAGAATGAGATTATTCATTCCCTCATCCTGATACTCTGCAATATTAGTGCTCTGGCGTATCATTGCAATCTTCCCGGACACAAAATCCTGGAATATACTTGAATATCCTCTTTTTGTGTCATCTGCCTGTGCATCAGTATTTTTCAAAACCTGTCCAAGTCTCGAGAACAACTTCACACCCAGTTCATCCGGTATGTAATCTATTTTTCCATCCATTGCTTCATAACGCCAGATGCGCCCTTCTGTACTTTGTAACAATGGAATAGACCACGCCTGTAACATATATGAATCTGTATAATCATATTTATAATCTGTTGCAAACCCTCTTATCCCATATTCACTGAACTTATTACATGCTTCAACAAATGTTACATAATCATGAGGCAGCTCTATTCCATATTTCTCAAAAACTGCTGTATTGGCAAGTATCCCCTCCACGCTCGCAGCACCAGGAAGCCAGTTCACAGAACCATCTTCATTGGTAAATCCATCAAGATATACCTTATAAAACATGTTTGTAATATCTGTACATGAAAAATCATATAGATAATCCCTGGGATTAATATCATAATCATCATCAGACGAAGACGTCTGTGTCCATGATGATGCATCTATTATTATATCCGCAAGATCATCATTAAGCGCTGCATCATTAAGATACTGTGCTCCTCCCCTGCTTATGACAAAATCAAATTCAACATCCGGAAAATGTTCTTTCAACATTTTTCCTACACTTGCAAGCCAGTAATCCTGGTCAAGCTGTACAACTATTCTCTGTTTTTCTTCTCCACTGTTTCTTAATGGTATACTACATGACAACAGCATACTTACAATCAATACCGTTACCAGTAAAACACATATTATCCGTTTCATTCTATCCTCCAAAAAGACTTTTCCCTTATGTTTTATATAGATAATACAACGTATGCATGTCGAATTATGTCGAATAGGAGGAGAAATCAATAAAAAACCTGCATGGAATGCGCTATTTGCAGCCATACAGGTCTTTTTATATTTACAGTATATACATGTATTTCATATTCTTTTAACACATATCAGGCTTGTTCCATAGGTTAAGCTTCGTTCCGAGTCCCATTTTCACAGCATTTTCATAACATACCTTACCCCAGGCAACATCTTCTACAGGCATTCCTCCAACAGAATATACAATTATCTGATCATCACTGTCTCTTCCTGATGCATTGCCAAGCAATATATCTCCCATATCAGTAATATCACTTTTACTTATAATTCCATCATGGCACATATCTGTAAACTTTGCACCTATTATGTTAATTGAACCAAATGTCGGATATGGATATTCCTCTGCCCATGCCTCGTAAAGCTTTATATTATCAACTACCATCTTACATTTTTCTTTGAGAAAATCTGTCTCCATATCAAATGCACTTGGAGCAACAATAAGCGCTCCCGGCTTTATCCATTCACCTTTGACATATGCATATTTTGACGGATCTGTTCCTGCTGTGGCTGCAAATGATATAACATCACTGTCTCTTACCAGAGTTTCTATATCATCTACCACTGTTACAGTTGTAAGCTGTGGATATGTAGCTTTGACATATTCAAGGAAACTGTCTAATGATTTCTTTCCTCTACCTTTTACCTTAAGTGTATCAAGCTCTGGGCATGTTGCCATAAATGCATCAAGACTTGTTTTTCCCATTACACCAGGGCCATATATTGCTCCCGTCTTAGCACCCTTTGGTGCAAGATGTCTTAACCCTACACCAGGAATTGCACCAGTCCTGTAAGCGCTCAGAAGATTACCGCTCATCAGACACACCGGTGCACCGGTTGTCTTGTCATTAAGCATAACCATAAGTATTGACCTTGGCAGACCAATTTCCTTATTAGCAGTATTAGAACCATACCATTTCATACCAGCCATATCAAACGGACCTCCTATATATGCCGGCATTGCCATAAATCTTCTATCTTCTCCTACATTCTTTGGCATATTCGGAAAAGGAGATTCATTAGGGAATGTTACCATACATCCATGAGAATTATGGTTTTCACCTCCCATTACGAAATCACCCTTTGTAAGACATTTAAGAACATCTTCCATTGTATCTATGCATTTAGGCATGTTCTTTACGCCAGCCTTAATCATTTCCTGTTCATTAAGATATAAAAAATCAACTTCCGGATACATAATAATTCCTCCTCTATAATCCGCAGCCTATGACTGCTTCCATCATTATCTCTACAAACTGTGTCGGTCTGTTAAGTGCAGGTGTTCCAACCACTGTGCATAATGGTCTGATATCATGAAATATCTCTGAATATGCTCTTGATATATCTGCACACATTTTCATATCTACAGCAAACACATCTACTTTAATAACATCTCCAACACCTGCACCAGCCTGCTCAATAAGCTTTACCTGCTTCTCAAGTACATATCTGGTCTGCTCATAGGCATTTTCTCCATACACTGTACCATCCGGCTGTACCGACGTTGTTCCACCAACATATATATGGTCACCAACCTTTACCATTCTGCTGTATCCTACTTTTTCTTCTAATGGAGCTCCTGATGAATAATTTACTCTCTTCTCTGCCATTTAGTTTACCTCTCCTTCTGCACCTGCAAGTGCCTTTTCTTCATTTTCCTCCTTTACAAGTTCATTGAACTTGACAGAAGCATCATTTATCACTTCAACCGGTACCGGCTGGAATGGGCTTGCTTTCATAACTCCACATACCCAGATTATTGAATAGACTACAAGTCCGGCAAATAACACTCCACACAATTCAAATATCTTAATTCTGGTTTCTCCTGTTGATATATTCCATATCATGTATACATTTCCAAGAATACCTATTATCTGAGGTATTCCGCCTAATGTAAGCCACTTCTTCCTTGGATATTCAGGATTTCTCTTTCTGAGTATAAGCACTGTTACATGTACAAGGCAGTATGTTAATAACCAGAAGCATGAACCTGACAATAACAGAAAACTTACACCCTCTGTTGCTCCAAGTTCTGAAGCAATTATTCCTGCAACGAATACAAATAGCACTACAAGTCCGACCCATGCTGCGCCTCTCTTGTTTGTCTTAGCAAATACTGATGGCATCATGCCTTCCTCGCCCATACCCTGTACAATTCTTGAAACAGAAGCATATACTGTATTAATTGTCGAAGCGGCTGCAAGTATGGTTATAATTCCCATCCATATACGTCCTGCATTGCCTAAAAGGTTAGTAGCGTATGTCATATGAGGAGTACCTGCAGGGTCATTGGCAAGAATATCAAGGCTTACATAGTTAGTCATTCCTATACCAAGAATGCTCTGTACAAAAAACAGTAAAACCAGACCTATTGTCATAGAAAGAAGTACATCTCTTCTTGGATTCTTCAAATCCTTTGCTACCGGAATAATAAACTCAACACCTATAAACAGCCAGAATGCAAGTGCGGCATATGAGCAAAGTCCCTTAAATCCGCCTATCTGTTCAAATGTTGGTGCATTTGCTGCATAATCAACAACATTTGAGCTTATTCCTAATTTACATACACCTATTAATCCAATAAGAACCATTGAACCGATAAGCAGGAATACTACTATGTTCTGTACCTTTGAAAATATATCTACACCAAAAAGATTAATCACGAGAAACAATGCCATTATTATAATTGATATTATCCTGTTATCTACATGTGGCAGAAACAGACCTTTTAAAACAAGTCCGCAAAGTGTAATCTCTGCTGTCATGCTTAATATTTCTGTAATTACATAGGCTGACAGATTACCAATTAATGATGGAAGTGGTCCCATACCAGCCAGAAGATACTGTCCTGTACCGCCCTGAACTCTTGGCATAAGTCCATTCAGTTCTGCAAATGATATTCCAATAAACCAGTTCAGCACCATTACTGCAAATAGCGGAATGATAAACCATCGGCCTATCGAACCCATTCCTGTTCCCAAAGAAACAAGACAGCTTGTGGCAACAATAAGTCCTACACATATTGCCACGCCACTTCCTAATCCTAACTTTTTCTTCATAAACCCAGCTCCCTTCCTTTTTTGCATGATTAATTATTAACAAAATAAACAATAAAGGCGCCGCACACCAGATGTACGACGCCTTTGTCTTTGATTTATTAAGTTTATGATATGGATACTACAGTGTTTTCATGAAATTGTATTGTAAAAAAAAGAACTGTAATGTATTATTTCTTAATAAATAATCAGAATATTACTATAATACAAGACATAAAGGAGGGCTTATGTGTACAGCAGCTACTTATAAAACTAAAGATTTTTATATGGGTAGAACGCTTGATTATGAATTTTCCTATGGGGAACAGATTACGATAACGCCAAGAAATTACGAATTTGATTTCCGGTTTGCCGGGAAGATAAAAAGCCATTATGCTTTGATCGGAATGGCATTTGTTGCAGGAGGTTATCCGCTTTATTATGATGCTGTTAATGAAAA